>MDTE01205277.1_pt1 | contig 10176 bp, 8 predicted proteins | sample 811231 | NCBI WGS metagenome assembly MDTE01 (sample SAMN05326651, study PRJNA326480) | marine metagenome | isolation source: seawater | place: Indian Ocean: Red Sea | collected 2010 | reverse complement strand
GCCGAGAAGTTTGAATCCGGGGCCAGGTTCCCGTTGCAGGCTCGCATGGTTCACCTGGCCCGCATGGGGTGCGTCGTGTTTCATTACGACATGGTTGGGTATGCCGACAGTACGGCGTTGCCGCATCGGACTGGTTTCGGAGATGTGGCCGCCGTGCTGCGTCTGCAGAACCTCATGGGGTTGCAAACTCACAATTCTATCCGGGCTATCGATTTTCTCGAAACACTCCCCGACGTCGACAAGAAACGGATCGCGGTCACCGGTGCCAGTGGAGGGGGAACACAGACGTTCATGTTGTGTGCGCTCGACCCGCGGCCCCGGGTGGCGTTTCCGGCTGTGATGGTTTCGACGGGAATGCAGGGGGGCTGTGTCTGTGAAAATTGCAGTTTCCTGCGGCCAGGGATCAACAACATCACGATCGCCGCGTTGTTCGCGCCACGCCCGATGGCGCTCAGTGGAGCAGATGATTGGACAATCGATATCGAGACAAAGGGGCTACCGGAATTGAAGGCCGTTTACGGCCTGTACGGAAAGTCAGAACTGATTCACGCCAAGTGTTATCCCCAGTTTGGACACAACTACAACCAGGTCTCGCGAGAGATGATGTATTCATGGATGAACCGACATCTCGAACTCGGAATTGATGAACCGATTCGCGAACGAGAATTTGAACCGATGGCACCGTCATCGCTCAAGGTGTTTGACGATGAGCATCCAGTGCCTCGCGATGCAATGTCTCTTGAACAATACCGCGAGGCAAAGACGCGTCTTGACGATCGCGGATTTTCGGAGTTGTTGGCCGGTGCCAAGAAGGGGTTGACGCAATACCGCGAGGTGGTCGGCGGCGCTGCCAAAGTCCTGCTGTCCGGGCCGACGCTCACGCCGCACCGTGTGGTGAAAGTCGGGAAGGGCCAATTGTCTGCTGGTGGCACGTTTGCAACCGGGACGGTGAGTTGTGAAGGGCAACGACACGCTATTCCATGGACATTGCTGAGACCCGCCGATCGGAATGGCAAGCCGAAAGTTGTGGCCTGGTTTGATGGTCGTGGCAAGACCGCCTTGTTTGACAAGGCGGGGAATCCGGTTCCGGCGGTCCGGCGACTGCTTGAAACGGGTCACAGCGTTTTCTCGGCGGACCTGTACCTGACCGGTGAGATGGTTCCCGAGAAAGTCCCTGTCGACCGGGTGGCCACTCACAAAAGCTTCATCGGGTACACCTACGGTTACAACCTGCCGCCACTGACTCACCGCGTGAGAGATATTTTGACGGTCGTGCCGGCGCTCTCCAGTGAATTGGGCGTTGTGACCAAGGGGAAGCGGTCCAGGGTGCACCTGGTCGGGACCGGTGGAGCTGGTGTCTGGGTGTTGCTGGCCCGCGCTGTGATGTCGGGCGGTCGCCGAAGTCGTGGACTGACAATTGCCGACGTGCAGGGGTTTGGTTTTTCGCACATCACCGGTGGCGATGATCCGATGCTTTTGCCAGGTGCGTTGAAATACGGGGGCCTCGGCGGCCTGGCTGGGCTCGCGGCTCCTTCTCGCCTTGTGATTGGCGGCGTGAAAGGAGTGCCTGAGGCGGAGTTGAAGCCGCTGAAGCGGGTTTACCAGGTGGCTGACGGACAGCTGACGCTCAGCCCCGAATCGTTGTCGTCCGAGGCGATTGTGTCACGTCTTCTGGCCGAGTGAGTCGGTGCGAGCCTGGCGGTTCTCTTGAGCAGCGCTTTGACGCAGGTACAGCGGGGCCAATTGAGCCGGGGCAACACCCTGGTCAGCCTGGGCTGCCAGTTGGCCGAGTCGTGTGATCGAGGTGGCGGCAGGCTCACAGGCGATCGTGCCAGCGAGGTGGTCGTCGAGCAGTTCGGGGGAGGCCGTGACGACGACCTCTCCGGGAGATCTTTCGGAACACCAATGCGCGGTGGAGACAATCATGTGTTCCTGTGTGGCTTCCCAGCGTTGGCCGGACCGTTTGGCGTAAGGCCGCACGAACAACTCGCCCCTTTGGGCGTCGGCAGCAATCCACACCGAATCCGCATGTGAATCGACGGTTGAGGCGATTGCTTCAAACGTGTCGATCGCCACCAAGCGGCATCCGGTGGCCCAGGCCAGGGTCTTGGCAAACACAAAACCAACTCGAAGGCCAGTGAAACTGCCCGGCCCCTGGCTGACGGCTATCAGGTCCAGATCGTCGGTCGCAAGTGCATTGTCGGCGAGAAGTGATGCGACAAGGGGCGGCAAGGCCTGGGCGTGCCGAAGGTCACCGTGGTCGAGAGGGAGGGCTGCCAAACAAACCGAGTCGCGACAAAGAGCGACCGACCCGGGGCGTCCGGACGTTTCAATTCCCAGGGCGAGCATGTCGAGGATCCGGGCGAGGGCTAGTTGCCGGTGCCGTCAAGTCTGAGTCGGGCGTCACGGAATCGGGCCACCATTTGCGATGCCGAGGCCCAGCGAGAGTCCGGGTCGGATTCAAGTCCCCGCATGATTGTTTCCGCGACATCCTCGTCGATGTCAGAGACGAACTCACGGATGTCCGCCGGGGGCGTGTTGATTCGCTGTTGCATCAGGTCAATTGTCTGCCCGGTGCTGTCCCAGGGGAGGCGGTTGGCGTACATCTCGAAACAGGTCATCGCGTAGCTGAAAATGTCGATGCGTTGATCTGTCTTTTTTCGCTTCATCAGTTCCGGCGCCATGTACTGGGCCGTGCCCGTGCGGTTTCCCGGTTGCTGGAATGGAGGCGTGTTGGGAACAACCAGACCGAAATCGATCAACTTGATGTGGTATTCCTCGTCGAGCAGGATGTTGCGAGGACAGATGTCGCGGTGGATCAGGTTCTTGGAATGGAAGTACTCGATTGCCTCGCCCAATTCGATCATGAACTGCAAGCGTCCCTGCTGCATGTGTTCATTCTGCGTGTCAATCAGAAAGCTGAGGCTGACACCTTCAACAAATTCCATGACGAGAAATATCTCGTTGTCGACGGTCCAGCCGTGTTCGTAGGTCTTGACGATTCGCGGGTGATCCAGTTGGACCGCGATCTCACCCTCGCTGGGACGCGTGATCCCTTTGGCAAGGAACCTTTCATCCAACTTGCGGGTCTTGGGCATGTCGAGGAGTTTGACCGCGTACATGCGATCTGTCGCCGGGTCCCGGCCGCGGAAGACCTTCGACATGCTGCCCTGCCCGATTCGCCCAATGAGGTCGAAGCGGGACGTGAGGTCAACTTTTTCAACCTTGGGCTTCTTTTCAAAGAGCTTCTTGAGAAATGCGAGCATGGTTGGGGGCCTAGTGGCCGCAGTAATCGATGAGTCGAGCGAGTTCGCTCCGGAGGTCATGTCGTCGAATGATTCGATCGATGAACCCGTACTGCAGCAGGAATTCGCTGGTCTGGAAATCGTCCGGGAGTTCCATGTTGACCGTGTTCTTGATCACACGGGGGCCGGCGAATCCGATCAGCGCCTTTGGTTCGGCAACGACGAAATCGCCGAGTGAAGCAAAGCTGGCCGCGACTCCGCCCATCGTGGGGTTGGTCAACACGGAGATGAACAGGCCGCCTGCCTGGTCAAAACGTGCTAGTGCGGCCGAGACTTTCCCCATTTGCATAAGCGACAGGATCCCCTCGTGCATCCGGGCACCACCGCCAGAGCCGCTGACGATTACCAACGGGAGTTGTAGTCGCGTGGCCTGTTCGATTGCACGGGTCAGCTTTTCGCCCACAACCGAGCCCATGCTCCCCATGATGAAACCGGAATCGGTGAGGGCAAAAACCAGCGGCCGTCCTCGCATGTAGCCCCGCCCGGCCACGCAGGCTTCGGTCAGGCCGGTCTTTTGCTGTTCGGCTGAAATTCGTTCGGTGTAACTTTTTCGCTGGTCAGCAAATTCGAGTGGATCGCATGGCAGTAATCCCGCATCCCACTCCTCAAAACTGTCCTCGTCCAGTAGCTGTGCAATTCGGGTGGTGGAGTTCACGTAGAAGTGGTGATCGCATTCAGGGCAACAGGCGAGATTTTCTTCAACCTGTTTGCGGTAGACCGTGGCGCCGCAGCCGTTGCAGGCCAACCACAAACCCTCGGGCACACCGCGTTTCTTGCGGTCCTCGTGCGTCAGCCAAGCCTGTGTATTGGCCCTAGCCACGTTGTTCACTCCTGTTGTCGTCGGCGATGGGGACCAGACTGCCGGTGGCCACCTGGGTTCGCCAAGGGTGGTCAGGGTCGGCTTCCGGTACACTGCCGTTGGTGGAATAGATCGAAATCAACTGGTTGGGTCCTCGGCAGCCAGTCACCGACTCGAACTCCGGACGCGCCGACGTGATCGCACATCCTAACAATGTGGCCAGAGGGTCGGACGTCACAATTGCAAGCGACTCCTCCCGTTTCATCGGCTTTTTGAGTACCGCCAGTATACGCGCCAGAGCTTCTTGAATCGTTTCTCCTCCGGGAGGCCGGACAGTCTCTGGGGACTCCTGCCATTGCTTGAGCACCTTGGGGCTCTTCCGTTTGATCTCTTTCAGCGACAATCCTTGCCAGAGACCGTGGTCGATGTTGGCCAACTCGTCGTGGAATCGAACAGGAAGCTGGAGTGCGTCGCCGATCGCCTCGGCTGTTGAGCGGGCCGGGTCGGTTGCAGCGGTGTAGACCGTTTTCAAGGGCCACGCGGCGAGTTGGGAGATCGAGTTGGCCAGTTGGCTCCGGCCATCCTCGTTGAGTGGCAGGTCGAGGTTTCCCTGTATTCGATTTTGTACGTCAAAATCCGTACAACCAGGTCGGACGACTGCAATGATCGGCATCGGGCTCAGGCCTCCTCATCCGTGTGGGGGGAGGTGGCGATGGCTTTCAGTGATTGGATGGCTGCGCGGTAGTCATCGGATTGCAGGATGGCGCTTCCTGCCACAAAGACGCGAGCGCCGGCCGCGTGCGCGGGGCCAATGGTGGTTGTTCCAATGCCACCATCGACGGCGATTGTCGTGCCGGAGTCACAGGTCGCGGCGAGGTGTTCAATCTTCTCGAGGGCGGTGACCTGAAATTCCTGGCCACCAAACCCCGGTTCCACACTCATGATCAATACCTGGTCGGCAAGTTCGACCAGGCCGTCGAGTTGTGAGACGGCGGTGCCGGGGTTGATGGCAATACCGGAGACGGCATCCGCGGCCCGGATTCGTTCGAGCGTGTTACCGAGTGAATCCGTGTCGTTTTCGAAGGATTCCAGGTGCACCGTGATGCCATCGCAACCGGCGTCAAGGAATTCGTCGAGATACTGGGCGGGATCACTGATCATCAGGTGGGTATCGAGTGGGAGGTGGGTGAGTTCTCTGAGTCCTGCGATTACGACCGGGCCATAAGTAAGGTTTGGGACGAAGTGGCCGTCCATCACATCCAGGTGAAGCAGGTCGGCGCCAGCGGCTTCGAGCAGTTCGACCTCGCGGTGCAGGTTGCCAAAGTCGCACCCCAACATTGAAGGGGCGACAGCCGGTGTGCGGGTGGTGAAGGTCTCCAAGAGATCCCGGCGACTCATCGACGTGTTCATCCGGTCCGGGTCGCGCGGGACAGGGGCATAATGCTCCGGGCTCAGCCCTGCCAGTGAGCGGGTATTCTTACCGAGTGGCTGAGTTGCGTCCAGTGAAAACTGGTTCGCTGAACCCTACAGCGCCGCGAGACGTGCGATCAGGTCCGCGGTGCGATTGGAGTAACCATATTCGTTGTCATACCATCCGAGCACTTTGACCATGTTGGGGCCGATCGACGTCGTCCAACTGCCGTCAAAAATGCAACTGTGGGTGTTGCCGATTATGTCGCTGGAGACAATCGGGTCGGTGGTGTATTCCATGATTCCGGCCAGGGGGCCGGCAGCCGCATCTTGCATGGCCTGGTTGATCGCTTCGGCCGAGGCATCGCTGCCGAGGGTGGCGACCAGGTCGGTGATACTTCCTGTCAGGACTGGCACACGAAGGCTGATACCGGTCAGTTTTCCGTCGAGTTCCGGCAGGACCATTCCCACGGCCTTGGCAGCCCCGGTTGAGGTGGGAATGATGTTGGCGGCCGCGGCCCGGGCACGCCGCGGGTCGGAATGCAACTGGTCGCCGGTCCTTTGGTCATTGGTGTAGGCGTGAACGGTGGTCATCAGGCCGTGTTCCAGCCCAAATTGTTCGTGCAGCACCTTGGCCATCGGGGCCAGGCAGTTGGTCGTGCAACTGGCGTTGGAGACGCAGAGATGATCGGACGTCAGTTGGTGGTCGTTGACGCCCAGTACGACCGTGAGGTCGGGTGAGTCCTTGGCCGGGGCGGAGATGACCACCTTGCGGGCACCTGCAGCCAGGTGGCTGTCGTATCCGGGGCGTCCATCACTGGCCCGGTTGGTGAAAAACCCGGTCGATTCCAGGGCGACTTCGACGCCCAGTTCTCCCCAGGGCAGGTTGCTGGGATCCCGTTCGGCACAGATTCGGATGGGACGCCCGTTGACGATCATCGTGTTCCCGTCGACCTCGACGGTGCCCGGGAAGCGGCCCTGGGTGCTGTCGTACTTGAGCAGGTTGGCCAGTGCCTCGGGGTCCCCGAGATCATTGATGCCGACGACCTCGAATTCGTCGCCGCGGGCGGCCAGCGCCCTGAACGTGATGCGACCAATCCGACCAAACCCGTTGATACCTACCTGGACTGCCACGGTGTGGACTCCTGAGTGTGATTCTCTTGCGTTCGTCTTCGCGGCGGATTTCCGGTAAACACCGTCGAAAGCTCCCTCGCGGTTGACGCATTCGATGGTAGTGGGGGCATCCTGAGGCGACAAGGTAGCCGGTCGCCGTGGTCAGCCCAGCAGTTGTGGCTGGATGTCCCCGGTGGGGACAACCCGGTAAGGTCGCTCGAGCTGGTCGTGAATCTCGCCGTCGTGTGAGACTCCCAGGCAATCAAAGAGCGTCGAAATGATATCTCCGGGCACCAGCGGGTCGGCCGCCGGAAACCCACCGATGGCGTCGCTGCGTCCGTAGACCAGGCCTTCTCCAAATCCGCCTCCAACCATCATCAGGCTGTAACAGAAGTTCCAGTGGTCCCGGCCAGCCTTCGGGTTGATTTTTGGTGTCCGACCAAAATCGCCAAAGATACCGACCACGGTCCGTTCGAGCAGACCGCGGCGTGCGAGGTCGTCAATGAGGCTGCTGGCGGCGGCGTCAAACTGTGGCAGGAGCGTGTTTTTCAGTTTGCCAAAGTTGTTGGTGTGGGTGTCCCACGTGGCATTGGCATCAGGTGCCCAGGCGATGGTGACCAGGCGGGTGCCCGCTTCGATCAGCCTCCGGGCCAGCAGCGTGCTTTGGCCATAAATGTTGCGACCGTAGGCATCCCGGGTCGAGGCGGTTTCCTCGTTTATCCGGAATGCACCTTGCGTGCCCTCGGAAGTCAGCAGGTCGAGGGCACGGGTCTGAAAACTGTTCATCGCCCGAGGCCCCCGGTTGTCGACGGCGAGTTCCGTGCGACGGTTGAGATCTTCAAAGAGGCGGCGGCGGACGGAAAGGCGTTGTGCTGAAACACCGGTGCGGAGGGTCAACTCGGGGACTGCAAATTCACTGCTGTTGGGGTCGCGAAGCACAAACAGGGGATCGTGCGACCGGCCAAGAAAGCCTCCGAAAAAGCCAGGTTGGGGTGGTCCACCTCGTCCCTCCTGAGTCATATAGGGCAGCGTGACGTGCGGAACAACAATCTTCCGAGGCGGCCGCAGTGCAGTCAGGATGGACCCCGGGGACGGGTGGTCGGTCTGCTTGGCCCCGCCTCCCAGTTCCCCTCGGTCGTGGCCAGTCAGCGAGCAATAGACGGCGGCCGCGTGGGCATTGTTCACGCTGTGGTGCATCGAGCGAACGACGGTGGCTCGGTGCATGTGTCGGGCCAATTTGGGCATCAGGGAACCGACCCGGTAACCGGGGAGCGACGAGGCAATTGTCCCAAATTCACCCCGGATCGCCTCGGGGGCGTCTGGCTTGGGGTCCCACATGTCCAGGTGAGGAGGACCCCCGTTGAGGTGGATCAGGATGCAGGCGTCGGCTCGCGTCTTTCCGCCCCTCGCCCGGGTGGTCTCGCGAGCGGCCAGAAATCCGGGCAGGCTCACCCCGGTCAGACCCAGTCCACCGACCTGGAGCAGGTCGCGTCTGGACAGGCAGTCGGGCAAATGTTTGTAGCCAGTGGAGTTCATCAGTCCATTAAACCACAGGGAGGCGGTTGTGGATATGCGGTTTAGCCAGGACTTCCGACCGCGGCGTTCAGTGCGGGCATCAATTCACTGGCAAACAGTTCCATGCTACGGACCCACGAGGACTTGTCATCCCAGTCGTAGCTCATCAGGACGAGTGTGCCGAATCCCCCCACTTCCTCCCACAGCTGCAGGAGTCGATCAAGTACCGTGTCAACGTCGCCGGCGATGATCTGTTCGGTCATCAAGAAATCGAGGTTGCAATCGGCGTCGGGCATGTCGAGATCTCTCTTGTAGATCTTGCGACCCAACCCCTTGTCAAACAACCGTCCAATGTACTCGTAGTTGTGTCCCAGTGAGTTGTTCCTCGCAAGTGCCTCGGCCTCCTGGGTGGTGTCGGCCAGAAAGATCGACCTCGCGACCTTGTAGTCGCCACGATTCGCGGTGCGGCCAGTTTCGGCTGCCCCCAATTCGTAAGTGTCCCAGAAATCTTTCAGCACATTGCCGGTGACCAGACAGTGCCCAAAGGGTTGGTACCCGGCGGCACCGGCCATTCGCATGCTGGGCGAATTGCGACTCATGGCCGGTATGGCGATGGGCGGGTGAGGGGTCTGAAGCGGCTTGTGGACGAAGCCAATCCGGGTCTCCAAGTCCACATTGTCAACAAGCCGGATGTTCCAGAATTCTCCTTCAAGTTCATATGGGGGGTCACTTGTCCACAGGGATCGAATCATCTCGATGGATTCATTGACCATTCGCGAATTGTTCCTGGGGTCGACCCCATAGAGTTCCAGATCAGCTGTGACGCTTCCCGAACCGAAACACAGGTTGAGTCTTCCCTTGGAGAGGTGGTCCAGAAAAGCCAGGCGGCTGGCAACAGCCGCGGGATGGTGTTGGTTCAGGCAGACCGGAGCAGGCCCCAGCCGGATCGAGCTGGTCTCTCCCAACGCGCGCGCGATGAATATCTCGGGACTGACGATGTTCTCGTACTGCATCGTGTGATGTTCGCCGATCCAGAACTCCTGGAACCCCAGTTGTTCGGCCAGGACGATCAATTCGAGATCTTCGTCGAAGCACTGTCCAAGGGGCTTGACGGGGTCGTGAAAGGGCATGATGAACATGCCGTGGCCGATCGGGGCGCTGGGAGTGTAGTCGGACATGAATCGGTTCATTGAGAAGGAAAGGGGGCGGGTGATATTCTGCAAAACGTGGCAGCCACGTCAAACTCCTCGCCGCTGGGGAGAACGGCAGCCTTGAATGCATGGCGTTGTCGGGATATCTGGGGTGGGTGACCCGAATGAGAATTGATCGTGGAGTTCAGGGAGCGGGCAATGACGACGCGTGTGGGGCAGGGGGATTACCAGTACGAGGTCATCAGCGACTGGGCCAAGCTCCCGGATGGGTGGAGTTTCGGCTGGATTCCAGGTGTTGGTGTCGACAGCCGCGATCGGGTGATTGTCTCGAGCCGCAGTGAGCACACCCTGATCATATTTGACACCGAGGGCAACGTGATCGAGTCGTGGGACGACACGGTGTTGGTTCCGGAGAATGCGCACGGTGTTTACATCGACAGCCAGGACAACATTTACCTGACCGAATGGTTGGGACACTGTGTCTACAAGTTCAATCCTGCCGGGGAATTGCAGTGGACCCTGGGAACACCGGGGGTGCCACGTCCGCCAGGCCTGCCCTTCAATCGCCCCACTGATCTGGCTATCGCGCCGGACGGCTGCCTTTTTGTCAGCGACGGTTACGTCAATCACAAGGTCCACAAGTTCTCTCCCGACGGGGTGTTGCTCACCAGCTGGGGCGAACCGGGGAGTGGCCCCGGCCAATTTGACCTGGTCCATTCGGTCTGGATCGACAATGACTACCGTGTTTACATCTGCGACCGCGAGAACAATCGTGTCCAGCTGTTTGACGGTGATGGGGGATTTCTGGAAGAGTGGCCCGGCTTCTTGCGGCCCGACAAGCTCTGGTTTGACTCGGATGAGACGATCTTCATGGCGGAAGTCG
>MDTE01120918.1_pt1 | contig 10176 bp, 6 predicted proteins | sample 811231 | NCBI WGS metagenome assembly MDTE01 (sample SAMN05326651, study PRJNA326480) | marine metagenome | isolation source: seawater | place: Indian Ocean: Red Sea | collected 2010 | reverse complement strand
TCATACTGGTATCAATATGGATGGAGGTGGTTCCACAACCATGGCTTGGTGGGATCCCGCGGCGTCTGGTGAGGACAAGTGCCGTCTACTGAACAGCCCTGTTGGCAACGGCGCGTCGAATGACCGAGAGAATGTACGAGCACCATTCCAATCGACAGAGCGCGCCAACGGCAGCAACTTAGGTGTTTATTTCAAGCAATAGCTTCCACCATGTCGCCGGATGTAGGGAGTTGTCAACACGAAGAAGCAGTTTCAGGATTCGTTAGCCATCGAGTGCTGACCCAGAGCCACTTGCTTTGGTATCTTCATCTTCCTCTAAGAAGGAATATCACCTAAAGTGAGTGGTAGGAAACGCTAGTCCCTGGAGATTCGATAGTCTCAGGCCGTCATGTGGACGTTGGCTATTTGCGTACGTATACTTCAATTCCAAATATCCCGCAAATCAATCACTCTGAAGTCAGCATGCAATTATCAGCCATTCCCGCAACAGGGATCCGACAGCCACCGACGGTGTTTTGGCAGCGGATACGATATATTGGACCGTCACTCATCTTAACAGCGACACTGGTTGGATCGGGCGAACTGATCGTAACGACCGCGTTTGGTGCTCAGGCAGGATTTCGGGCGTTGTGGTTGATTGTGGCGGCTTGCTTCCTCAAGGTCGCAGTGCAAGAGGAAATTGGCAGGTATACGATTTCTTCGGGAGACACCTCGTTAACCGCGCTCAATCGTTTGCCAGGACCAAGTCTTGGAGCGGGCTGGGCTGTGTGGGCTTGGCTGATCGCTGTGCTACTGGGTGTGATTCAGCTTGGTGGCATTGCACTGACGGTGGGTGAGTGCCTATCTGAAACCATCGGTCTGTTTGAACCACTGATTTGGGGACCGATCGTGTGTGCGGTTTGCCTGGTGATCCTTTTTAATGGGAGATACCAAGTGGTGGAAAAGGTTTCGACCGTGTTGGTTAGCCTGTTCTCTATCTCCATCATCGTATCGGCGCTGATGATTCAGTGGACACCTTACGCTATTACCTGGGCACAACTGACCGAAGGATTTTCGTTCCAAATGCCACGAGCCGCTGAATTCGTGGAAGGCGGCGGAGGTATCGCTTTAGCGGTTGTGGCGGCCGTTGGTTTGAGTGCGACCGAAATTATCTATTATCCCTACTGGTGCGTGGAAAAAGGGTATGCTCGTTGGTGCGGCCCTAATGAACCGACCGACGAATGGGAAGCACGGGCCCGGGGTTGGATTCGCGTGATGCAACTGGACTGCATTTTTGCGATGTTGATCTATACAACGACAACCTTGGCCTTTTATCTGCTTGGTGCAGCCGTACTCCACGCCCAGCAGATCGTACCGCAAAAAATGGAGATCATCACTACCTTGTCTGCCATGTATACGGAGACTTATGGTGATTGGGCTTACTGGCTATTTGTGGGGTGCTCCTTTTTAGTTCTCTTTTCAACTCTATTTGTCTCGATCGCCGGTTACTCACGGCTATTGCCCGATTGCTTTCGACTGATGGGAATCATCCAGATCGATGACGAGGTGTCTCGTCGACTTTGGGTCCGCAGGTTTCTCGTTTTTTGCGCTGTGCTGTTCGCACTTGGTTCACAATTGACCCGGTTGGACATTCCTCCGTTGGCCATGATCGTGACGGGAATTCTTCCCATTGCCGTGCTGCTACCCATCGTCTGTCTGGCTGTCGTCTATTTGCGATATGCTCGTTTAGACGAACGTCTACGCCCGTCTGTACTTCTGGACGTTTGGCTGTGGGCATCGGTTTTTCTGACGTCGGTGATTACTTTACGCGCTTTTCAACCACTTCTTGAGCGTTTTTAATGACGTGGGGTGACTTGAGTCAGACGCTTGCTAAGCGCAAAATCAGTTTTCGTCCAGAGTCCGTATTGGAAAGTAATTTTTTGTTACCCGTGAGATCTACTGATGTTTGAACCAGTCAAACATTTTAAAGAAAAACTACTTTCCGGCCACTTGGGTGTGGGATGTTCTATCACGCTTACGGAACCGATGGTGAGCGAGGTTCTCGCCCCGTGCACCGATTTTTTATGGGTCGACACCGAACATTCGCATCTCAATGCAGAACACGTGGTACTGCATTTGCTGGCGGCTCGGGCACATGAGGTACCCGTATTTGTCCGTGTTCCAGATGCTGATGTGGCGTCGATTAAACCGATTTTGGACATTGGCGTTCACGGAATTGTGGTGCCTCAAATGCAGTCGGCCGCCGAAGCTCGTCACGTTGTCGAGACCTGCCGCTATGCGCCGCTTGGCAAGCGTGGCTTGGGGCCGCGACGAGCCTCCGATTTCGGGAAAATTGAGTTGGACGAGTATTTAAAGGCGGCCAACGAACACCTTTTTGTGTCAGTACAGGTAGAAAACGCTAATGCCCTTGCGGAAATCGATGAAATTGTGTCCATCGAAGGGCTGGACTCAGTCGTGATTGGCCCTGTCGATCTGGCGCATTCACTCACACACATGACCGATATCCAACACCCAAAGGTCGTCGAAGCGATGCAAACGATTGTTGACAAGACACGAGCCGCCGGTAAATTTGTCGGGATGGGTATGGGAGGAGACGAAGCGCAAGCACGAAACGCAGCTCGCATGGGGGTCCATTGGGTACAATGCGGCGAAGATCATCAGTTCATGTACGATGCTGCGACTGAACTTTACGGTCAAATTCGTGGACTACAGACCGACGGAACCTGAACATCACGTGACTCATTAGCAATCTTTCGTGATACATTCGGGCTAGCGTTCGGAGGCTCATTCGCGGCTAGCGCCTCCGGCTGACAACCAATGGTCTAGGGACAAAGAGGATCTGTTCGACCAACAGTTGTTTCGATTCGTAGGCGTAGATTATTTTTTCTGTTCCCGTCTGGTACTGTGAGGAGTGTGGTTCTTCCTGGTACCGCTCTTCACAACATATCGACCCAATCACCTGCCATGCGAGCAGCTGTACTGAAAGCATTTGGAAAACCTCTTGTCTGGGAAGACGTTCCTACACCCACCGTGGGTGAAGAGGATGTTCTCATCCAGATTCGCACTTGTGGCATCGATGGGACGGATCTGAAGTTGATGGAGGGTTTTGGTTACCGACCGGACCTGCCATTCATCACGGGACACGAACCGGCTGGAATCGTCACTGAGCTTGGCGATCGCGTGGAAGATTTACGTGTTGGTGACCACGTGATTACACACAACTTCCAGGTGTGTGGCCGTTGCAAGTTGTGCCTGACGAATCGTGCGAACATTTGTCCCTACATGACCGGCATCTTGGGCGCGCGAAATTTGCCGGGAGGACATGCTGAGTTCCTGCGGATGCCCGCTCGACAGCTCGTGAAGGTTCCTAGGTCGATTTCCTGGCCAGATGCGGCCGTGCTGGTCGATGCCGGAATCACGGCATACCATGCGATCGACCGTGGTGGCATTACTTTAGGAGAAACGGTGTTGATCATCGGCGTTGGCGGTGTCGGTTCGTACGCCATACAGTTCGCCAAGCTCGTTGGCGCGCGAGTGATCGCAGTAGATGTGACTGACGCCAAAGTGAATCGCGCGCTGGAATTTGGTGCCGACGAGGTCATCAACGGTGTGCGCGATGATTTGAACGAAAAAATTCGTCAACTCACAGAAGGCTGGGGTGTGGATTGTGCTATCGATATCGTCGGTTCGCAGCAGAGCATGAGCTGGTGCGTGAACGGATTGGCCAATGGTGCAAGACTTGTGATCGTCGGATATACACCCGAAGAATACCCGTTGAGCAGCAAATACATTGCCCAAAACGAATTGCAGTTGATCGGTTCGCGATGTGGCCGCAAGCAAGACCTGATCGATGTCGTTGGCCTCGTGGCCTCGGGGCATACAAAGTCCATTGTGACGGACACGCTGCCGTTTGAGCAAATCAACGAAGGACTCGAGTTGCTACGCGCAAAAAAAGTTCTGGGACGCCTGGTGCTGGAAATGAAATGAGGAAGTCTGCCGTGGGCGCAGCCTTCCAGCTTGCCAACTTCAACCTAACGATTCGACATCACTGAGATGATCGTCAAGAAACGGATCTCAACATGTTTTGCGTCAACATCTGGCTGACAGTCAAGAAAGAGGAGGATATTCCTCAGGTTCGTGAATACTTGTGTGAAATCGCCCGCCTGTCGATCGAGGAGGAAGCTTGTCTGCGTTTAGACGTTTATCATTCGGAGGCGGATAGGACTCGATTCCTGCTGGTCGAACATTGGAATTCGCGAGAGGGTTGGCAAGGCCACCGTGAGGAAATCCCTTTTACCGAGATCTACCAGCCCAAGGTGTTGCCACTGGTCGATCGTGAACCTCATATCTGTGAGCTGATTGAGTAGGGACCTGAACGTTGCTGCATTTGTTGCGATGTTGATTCGTAGCCCAGTTCATTCCATGTACCGGTCCATCAATCCAATGTGATCAAGGAACATCGACGCTGGATTTCAGCCAACCCAGAAATCCTACAGATCAGGCGTTTATCGAGTAGTTCCCTGGATAGTTCCGTAAGGAATGCTTGAACCAGCATAGGTTCATGAGACTAGAGGATGCCCAGGCGCGGTTTGATGGTTGGCGCAACGATGGCAACCATTATCTTTCTCCTAGCGTGTTGAACTGCGTACCTCTGCCGCATTTGCGGTCGGCTGTGTTCTTTCGATTTTTGCTGCGTTCAAGCTTGCAAAACACAGTCTAATATCAACACCTCGATTCTCTCACTCAACTTGGTGCAAAAGTTGGAGGGTTGTCAGGGTAACCAAAAATCTAGTCTTAACCCACCCAACCGTGATAAGCGTAATTGTCTGCAAATTCAGGTATTGTTCGTTAGAAAAGATAGGAAACTTTTAGCTTTTGTTACCCCATTTGAGTTTGTAGTCCTACGATTTCGTAGAGTCGAACGCGAAACGCTGCTGCACGCGTTCTTTTCTTTTTTTTGAAGCGCAGCACAACTACAACTAGAGGGTCACATTATGAGTATTAACATTTTGGTAGTAGACGGTTCCGATGAAACTCGTTCGACGTGGGTAGAATTTCTCGGCACCGCTGGAATCTCTAGTGTCACAGAAGCAAACAACTTTGATGGTGCCATCGATCAGTTCAACCAAGGGACATACGACGCCGTATTGGTCAACTGGAATGCTTCCACTCAAGGCGAGCGTAACCTGGTCCAAGAACTGCGTGAGAACGATACAAACTCTCCGATCTTCTTGATCAGCAATGAAACCGAAACAGAACTTGCTCAGCAAACTCATGGCAACCAGGTGACCGAATACATCACCATGCCGTTTGATGCCGAAACCGTCCAAGAGACGCTTAACACGCACTTGACCATCACAACCAGCTAAGTGCAGTTGTTATATAAAAAACCCATTTTCTGCCTAATAGGTAGGAAGTGGGTTTTTTTGTGGTCAGTATGTGGGAACCTAACTTTCCTTTAAGCGATAGTCGCGACCACGCTTGTAATGTCCAGCAACGGTAGCATCTTTTTCAATGTGGTGGCTGACTCGCAAAATGAGATTCACTTTGCTGTCCTAGCGTCATAGAATTTCTACTCAATACTGAGCTATCTTGACCCTAAAGCAGGTATGACCTGTTCTTAGCCTAGCGAGTTCATTCTTAATGTATTTCGCTCGTGTTCATATCATGACGCCTCTGCTAATTTCAATGGCCGCAGCCTCTAGCGCGATGTGATCTCTTTCGACAACGATCCATTGACCCGAAAACAACGGTTCGGATCACGAGTGTCATCAAGGGTGACCACCTTGATACACGAGACCTGGAGAGATCGTTCGTTGAAGATAAAATCCATTGTCGAATTACTCTTGGCGGTTTGAGTCTTTTACTACTTTTCAGGTGAATTCTCTTGAAAAAGAGTATTGGTGAACATGGCCGTACCAAACAATCACTTGTGATTTCTTTTTAATTTCTGGATTTTACAGATTTCTTTGCGAAACCTTTTTGCCCGTCTGTGGTTGAATTTCAGGTGGGTGTCGAACACCTCCAATTCCGGAAACCCGATGCTGGACAAGCGGTTATCGGGCAGGTTTTAACTACCGGAAAAAGCTGTGCTGCTGGGGACACAAGCATTGAAAGCACCGGGCACCTGTTTCACAAACAGGGTGTAAAACCCGTATTTCAGGTCTCAGTATCGATTTAGCACAGGGGATACAGGAAGCGATGCGATCCACTCAAATCTCTTACCGACAACAAACAGCTAAGAAACCCACCCACGGCAAGAAGTATCACACTCGATTGGAACAACTGGAACAGCGCCTGGTCTTTTCCAGTGCCAATCCGAATGTATCCTTCGAGGCAGACTTGTCGGCCGAGTTCAATGTTAGCGATTCGTACCTGACGATGGCATTTGCAGATGACGATGCCGATTTGTCCACACGAACCCAGGCAGCACTTCTTGGAGGCGACGTTTCTACAGATGGAGATTCACAGTGGGGGTTTTCAGCTGTAAGCGACGCTACTGAAATATCGGCCGATTTGGTGTTTTCACCCGATTCGGGAATTCGGCTTGAGGGAGGCACAGTACCAGAAGTAGGCATCGACCCAGAATCCGGTACTGTGTACCTGTATCATTCGAATGGTCCGGATTCGTTCGTTGCATTGTCTGACGACGGCGGATTGAATTTCACGGATTCACAGCCGGTGACCAATCGAGCGTTTGATCCGCGTGGGTTCATCATGCCTCAGGCGGATGAAATGGGGCGAACGATCTGGCGAAAATTCAATCTGGAAAACAACGTTTTTGCCAGTGCGATTTCTTACGATGGTTCACGCTACTCGCGCGAGGACGGTATCCGGTTTGATCCTCCCAATGCCGATATTATCGGCGTTTATACCAACTACATTACGGCAGATAACCGTGTAGCGCTGATGTATATTGGCGACAAAGGAACATCCGAAGCCAGTGTGCGTCTCGCTTACTCGACGGATAACGGCGAGACATTTGAGCTCTATGACGACAACCCATTAAACGATCTGGGTACACATGACGATGGTTTGAATCAACGTGATCCAGCGGCCAATGTTTTGGAGGATGGACGCATTCGCGTTTTTACCATGGTGCAAGGAGGCCCCGAGGCGCCATTACCTGGAAAGCGAGCCGTCACACAAATCGAAAGTTTCACCAGCACGGATGACGGGCTCACGTTCACACACGACGACGGAATCCGTTTGTCCCCTGCAGACTTTACAGAATTTGATGTCTGGTCTTTAAACGATCCATCCGTCATTCAACTGCCCGACGGCCGTTATCGATTGTACGTAGCAGCACTTATTACCGAAGCGCCGGATGCTACCGATGCACGTTGGGTGATCGTGAGCGCAACCACATCACTCGACGATTCATCCAACCCACCAGGTGGAGAAAATCCAGAGACAATTACGGTACAAAGACTAGAAGACGGTTCCTGGGAATGTCGCCCTGCAGGAGAGGGGCCATTTCCTGCAGTACTGTACAACCATGGCGGTCTTGGCACCGCGGTTGGTGGAGACCTGCAAGGCACTTGTGAAGCCTTGGCTGAAGCTGGCTACTTTGCTCGCTCCGAACAACGTCCTGCCAGTGTTTCGCTGAATGGGCAACTCGAAGATGTTCTACAAGGATTGGATGAACTGCGAAGCCATCCGGACGTGGACCCCGAACGGGTGGCAGTCGCGGGATTTTCGCGAGGCGGCCTACTCGCATTGCAGGCGGCCATTGCACGGCCGGATGAGATTGAGGCTGTGTTGCTGTTCGCGCCAGCTCCCGGACAGGGCTCCATGGAACAAACGCTTTTGAACGTTTCTAAGGTGCAGGCTCCCGTCAGGATCCATATTGCCGAAAACGACGGCTTGTTGCCTCTGGCGCAAGAAGTTGAATCCGCTTTGCAAGGCGAGGGCAAAGATGTCGAACTGATAGTCTATCCGTCGTTTGCAGAAGACGGTCACGATCTATTCGCAGAAGTGCGTGAGCCCTATTGGAGTCAGGTACTTGGTTTTCTAAATGATCAGTTCAATGTGTCTACCGAAAAAAGTGCGTTCGTCCTTAACGAAGCGATTCTAGGGCGATCCGATGTGCACAATTCTTTAAAAGGGATGAGTGTTGTTGCCGACGACGAACGGCAGTTGGGCTACGTAACAGGTATCATGACGGACGCCGTCAGTGTGGTGGATCTCGATACGGGCTCCCTGAAACGAACCTTTTATTTGACCGACCATGTGCAGGCTACAAAAAAATTGGCCTTTGATCCCGTTCACCGACAATTGTGGGCGGTTGCCAATAAACGAGAGGCATTTCTCTGGTTGGTAGACCCCGACACCGAAACCGTGCTGAACAGTCGTGACATTCGTGAAGACATCTCCGAAAATGCCAACAGCTACCCAATCAGAGACGTTACCGTTGATCCGCAAAGTCAACAACTCTACACCTTGCTTTCGGACGTCCAGGGAAATCGTGTCGTGGTATACGACACGACGCTGCAAATTGTGGACGAGTTACTGGTGGGACGCGCCATTGTTGATATTGAATGGGATGTCGAGCGCAATACCCTGGTTGCGCTGAGCGCACCGACACCTAACACGGGCCAACCAGCACAAGTTCTTTTATTGCCAAATGGATCGGAAACGGACCAGCAAACATTCACACCGGATGTGACTTCATTATCGTCACCCTTGCCGCCGGCACAGATTGCGGTGAGTGAGTCTGGCGATCTGTTCCTGGCAGGCGAGACAAACCTTTGGAAAATTGATCATACCAACGGCACGGTCGTCTGGCATACTAACCTTTCCTTCCAGGTAACCGAACTGTCTGTCTCGGGAGATCAAGTCGGTGTCTTGCATCAGTATGGTGCCCCAGCAAGTCCAGATATTTTTATTTCACGTCTTTCTACCCATAGCACCGAAACCGGCGAACTGATCGCTGTTCGAAATGGACGATATGAAGCAAGTCGTATGGACGCTACCACTCAGGGGTTCCTGGTTGGTAACGGTGGCGATGCTAGTGTCTCAATCTTTTCCGCTGATACAACCGAGCCAACGAACATCCAGGTCGGATCAGCTGCCGAAGACGTGCTGGTCACTCCAGATGGAAATCGAATGCTCGTTCTCAACCGATTGGGTGGCAGCCAATTGATCGAATTCCATCTCGACACTGGGGCCAGTCGTGTTCTCGATACCGTCCCCTGGCCCGTGCGGATGGTACAACGCCCAGAAGATAGCCGCCTGTTTATCTTTAGTCATTTTGCACCAACGGTCGAAGTTCGTGACCTGGAAACGTTGGAAGTCTTGGGTGAGATCTCTTTGGCACCTTACGGCGTTGGCACCTCCTACAGCGATACACTCTCGGACATGAGCGCCGATCCCAACGGGGATTTGTTAGTGGCATTACAATGTGAGCAGGGAAAAGTTTCCATCATCGATGGGGCAACTCAATCGGTTCTGGCAGTCGTCGACTTGGGTGGCTTGCGGCGAAATGATGGCCCGGGCCGCATGAATGCTGCGGTTGATTTGTCGGATCCTGATAACCGGCGAGTCTTCGTATTTCTCGCGGATGACAACAGACTTTATCGGCTCGAAGAATCCAATAACTTCGTACCCCGTGTGGACGATTCAGTCTCGGTATCCGTCGATCATCAAGTGCAGAAAACTTATGGCTTCCGTTCTGTTTACTACAGCCCGTCCATCGACAAGGTGTTTGTCTGGAATGTGGCTGTTGATCCGGACACACTGACCGTCGAGTCGGAAGTGGAAGGGGTAGAACGGTTAGTAGGAGAAGCAGGTGGTGTACTTTTTGGACAGCACCAGGCTCCGACGGGCGTCAATCAGACCGAGTCGTTGGTAACCTTGGATGTCACCACTATGGAAACCACGCACACACAGGTCCTGGCAGAAACCATGGCAATGGATATGAAAGTGCATCTGGACCTGTCCCATGACCGAATTGCCTTTACAAAACCGGCTTATAGTGAGGCCCACCTCGTAGAGATCACAGGTTCGACAACTACCGAAATCCAAATCGACCATGTGTCGACGTTGCAAATGCCAGTTGGTACACACCGACCGGAAATCTTGGCTACCGAGACAGGTGAAACGCTGGCCGTTGTCGTTCAACCGGGCGACGACGCCACGGGAAACCGTATCAAACATCAGGTCTATCGTTATGAT
>MDTE01093465.1_pt1 | contig 10177 bp, 10 predicted proteins | sample 811231 | NCBI WGS metagenome assembly MDTE01 (sample SAMN05326651, study PRJNA326480) | marine metagenome | isolation source: seawater | place: Indian Ocean: Red Sea | collected 2010 | reverse complement strand
GCTGAATTCATATTTTTAAAGGTTAAAAGCTTATTTTATCTGACTCTCATGAATGTAAAATCCAATTGTAATGGCTATAATTTTTATATGAAAATAAAATTTTTTACTATATTTTTACTATTGCTATCTTCTATTGTTTATTCAGCAAAATATGGAAAAACTGATCCAGATAAGCTCTACACAAGGGCACTCAACTTCATTGAACAAGAAAGATTTTTTGAAGCAAAGAAAGTACTCAAAGCATATACGAAATCTAAGCCAGAAGATTCCTTTGGCTGGACTTTGTACGCTTTTAGTGAAAGAAAACTTGGAGGTTTGGAAAAGGCACGAGGATTGTATGAAAAGGCTTTATCCCTGGATGCTGAAAACAAAGCAGCTTTAGAATATCAAGGTGAACTTTTCGTAGAATTGAATATGCCCGCTTTGGCGCAAGCCAATTTAGAAAAACTCAATGTTCTTTGTCCCAATTCTTGTGAAGAGGCTGAGCAATTGCAGAGTTTTATTGCTGGAACTGCTGTCAAATAGTTTTTACTTATTTTTTTTAATTTATATAATTCTGATATGTCGATCGATAAACTATTAAATGACACTGAAGTAAGCGAACTTAAACAGAAAAACGATCTCATTAACGTTCTTACTTTAACGTCTATGTGGGCTCAAGTAATACTGGCTTTTGGATTATTCATTTTATTTCCCAATCCTTTGATATTTTTTATTTCGGCAATAATCATTGCCGCCAAACAATTTCAAATGGTTGTTTTCATGCACGATGGCGCACACGGTCTTATTTTCAAAAATAGAAAATTAAACGATATTGCTTCTCAATGGCTCTGCGCCTATCCGGTAATGACCGATACAATGCCTTATAGAAAGGTTCATTCTCAACATCACAAGCATACAGATACTGAAAAGGATCCTGATTTGGGTCTCACTCAAGCGTTTCCAACTTCTAGAGAAAGTCTTGTTAGAAAATTTACTAGAGATTTATCCGGCATTGCTGGGATTAGAAGATACTCTGCAGCCCTGATTTCTGCTTGGGGCAATGAAGAATCTTTTCTAAAAAGCTTAAAAAGATTTACTTTTAAATTAAAAGGTTTTTTCGTCACCAATTTTATAATTCTTGCCATCTTAATTTCCTTAAATCAAGGATGGTTATATTTATTTTTATGGTGGTTGCCAATGCTGACCTTTTTTAGTCTTTTTTACAGAATCAGAAGCATTACCGAACATTCGGGACTCAGCGGCGATAACGATTTTACTTTTACTAGAACAACTCTTGTGCCTTGGTATCTCAAATATTTTTTAGCGCCACTCAATGTAAATTATCATATTGAACATCATTTATTCACCTATTGCCCTTGGTATAACTTACCTAAAGCTCATCAAATGCTCAGAGAGAAAGGCTTTACAGATAAAATGGAGATTTCTGAGGGATATTTACCTGTATTTAAAAAAATTCTGATACAGTAACTCTTTAAAAATGAAGGGTAAGAGATTTTTTTTATTACTAAGCATTCTGCTTTTTGCGATTTCCGTATCAGCAGAACCTTTTGCTCATGATCATCATGATGACGACCATCATGAAGAGTTTTGCATTGTTTGTCATTTTGTTGAAATATCATCAATCGATCATTTCAATCATTTAGAGATTTCCGATACTCTCAACAAGAACTTATTTAAAGAAGATTATTCTTCTTATTTTTTATCTCATCCATCTCCCTACTCTACTAGAGCGCCTCCTAAAATTTAAAAACTGATAACAAATTTTTAAATTTTTAATTTTTCATAGGAGGTATTATGAAAAAATTTATTAGAGTGCTCAAACTGATGAGCATAGTGGCGATAAGCCCGGCTTTTGCCCAAGACATTGAAGATGTTACTGTAACCTCATCAATCTTGGGGACAAAAAGTCAAATAGAAAATCCAATTCACATAATTAGTGAGGAAGATTTAAATAAAGCTGGTACCCACAGTTTGGGAGAATCCATAGATAATCTTCTCGGTGTAAGTAACACTGATTTTGGGTCGATTGTCGGACAACCTGTCATTAGGGGACTTTCTGGAGCAAGAGTAAAAGTTCTTGAAAATGGATTAGTTAACAGAGACGTCTCTGGAATTGGTGCCGATCACCCAATCGACATTGACTTGAATAACATTCAACAGGTCGAAATTGTCAGAGGACCAAGTTCGTTACTTTATACAAATGGTGCACTTGGAGGTATTGTTAACGTAGTAGATAACACAATAGCTAGAGAAGACTTTGCTGAACAGGAAATTAAACTTGGCGTAGAACATAACTCAGTAAGTGATGGCGATGTTCATAGCATAAGCTTTAGCGATAACATTGATGGCGTAAATCTTAGTTATGCCTATAAACATCAAAACTTCAATAATTTTGATATTCCTGATGAGGCAGTAATTCATGAACCTGGTCATACAGAAGAAGAGAAAGATTATATTGAAAATTCTGATGCTAAGACTAGGGCTTACAAAGGAGGTTTCTCAATTGTTAAAGATTGGGGTCACTTTGGTTTGTCATTCAAAAACATTGAAAATGTTTATGGTATTCCTTTCCATGGTGAACATGAAGATCCTCAGCCTGGACAACAACATCATGAGGAGGAAGAAAGAATCGAGTCAAGTACTGATTCAGATACTATTAACTTAAAAGGTACATACAAAATTGCTGGGGATTTTATTAACGAAATAGAATATTTCTATAGCGATACTGATTATTTTCTTAGAGAGTTGCACATTGGAGGAAAGCATAATGGCGAGTTCACTGATTTCCTTAATGATGCTCAAGAACTCGGAGCGATTTTAGATTTGTCTAATAATGCTTTAACGCAAAAAGTTGTGCTTCGTACTATGGAAGAAGATACTTCTATCTTGGGAGAGGAAGCTTTCATGGAAAATGTTGATAGTAAAGAAACAAGCATTGGATACTATCTCGGTAGAGAACTTTCTTACTTTGATTTTGATTTTGGTGTCAGAAGAGACGAAGTGAATAGAAAAAGTAAATTTAAAACTATTGCTAAAGACTTAGATTTTGAATCGACAAGCTTTGTGCTTGGTTTTGGTTTTGATTTAAGTTCTTCAACCGATTTAAGTTTGAGCCTCGGTTCTGTGGAAAGAGCGCCATCATCAGTTGAATTGTTTATGGATGGAGAACATGCTGCTGTTCAAAGAAATGAAGTTGGTGATCCAACCTTGCAAGCCGAAGAAGCACAAAACATAGAATTGAGTTTTAATTTCGATACTGGGATTTATTATGGATCGATAAACTTTTATCAAAATGATGTTGATAATTATATTTATCGAAAAGATCGAGCTCCAGGAGTTAAAGGTCCCGGAGAAATGAAACTTGAATTTGCAGATTTCGTGCAACAAGATGCCGAGCTTGATGGTTACGAAATTCAAGTAGGGACCGATTTTGATTTTCTGAATGGAAACTTGGCTCTTACAGTCGGAAGAGATTCTGTCGATGGTACTTTTACTGACGGTACAAACATTCCTAGAATGGTTCCCGCGAGAGACATATACACTTTATCTTACACAGAGGACAATTTGACTGTAGATGTAGACTTGACCGAAGTAAACGCACAAAATGATTTTGCAGCTTCTGGCGATTCAGCTACTGCAGGATTTGAATTGCTTGACCTTAGTATTAGCAGATCATTTGCTCTTGAGGGAGTCGAAGACTTTAAAGTAGTACTTTTTGCTAACAATCTTTTAGACGAAATAGCAAGAAACCATTCATCTACTGTTAAAAATGAAGTGCCTTTACCGGGCAAAAACTTAGGTATAGGTTTTAGAGTAACTCTATAAAAATCTAAAATATCTTCTGAACGCCGAAAACAATATTAAGTTGTTTTCGGTGTTCAAATGATTAAGATAGCTTCTAAATTCAATGAAGCTTGTAATTGCCAAAGATACCGATCAATATTTTGGCTCTCAACTAAGGGAGTTAAATTTTCCTATAGAAATTTTTGCGATAGATCCAGAAGACGCTTCAAATCCATCTTGGGATTCAATTCCAGACTGCGATGCGCTTTTTCTTTCCTATCAATTTTTATTCGCTATTAGGGATAACCGAGAGCTTTTTCAGCCATTGCTAAGTTTGTGCAAGCGCATGCGATTTATTCAAACTGGTTATGCTGGAATGGATGACCCTTTTTGCCAAGCGATGTTAAAAGAATCTAAGGCGGTTATCGCCAATGCGAGCAGTATTCACGCCATCCCTATTTCTCACTATGTCTTGTCTCAAATGTTGCGTTGGAATAAAAGAATAGACCAACACATAGAGCTTCAAAATGAAAAAAATTGGAGTCCTATGGGTGGTGACGGAGAATTAACAAACAAAACTTTATTGATATTGGGCTATGGCGGCATAGGCAGAGAAGTAGCTAAACTTGGTAAAGCTTTTGGAATGAATGTAATTGGCATAAGAAGAAAACCTGAGGAGTGCGACTTTGCCGACGAGGTTTTAACTATGGATCGATTTGAAGAATTTTTACCTGTAACTGATTTTTTAGTAATGGCCTTGCCGAATGCAAGAGATACCGATGATGTAATAAACAAAAAAGTTCTGCAAAAACTAAATAATTCAGCAATGCTAATTAATGTTGGCAGAGGAAATTCTATAAATGAACAAGATCTTGCAAATGCCCTTAATTCAGAAGAGCTGGCTGCAGCAGCTTTGGATACAACTAAAATTGAGCCGCTAGATACTTCTTCGGATTTATGGACAGCAAAAAACTGTTTTATATCTGCGCATGATTCGGCTCATTCCCTTTTGGGCCTGCCTCGTTCTTTTGAATTATTTTTAGAAAACGTTAAAAATTTTAAAACCCAAAAGCCTATTAAAAATCTTTATAGATAAAAGTCTTTTAAAAGTTTTTATTTATTATTCTTATAAAGATATTAGCTCTTTTTCAATTGTTCTAAGTTAATCTTATTCTAATGAATATAATTTTGCTTCATCGCGACTTGAGAATGTATGACAATCCAGCTTTATTTCATGGCACAAATGCCGAAGAAGCTTTAGTCGTTTATGTTTACGATAAAAAATACTGGCAAGGTAATGGCAAATCTGGTTTTCAACTTAAATTTGCTATGGATTGTCTTGGAGAAGTTTCTAATAACTTAAAAAATAAAAACATTCCTTTGCATGTTTTTGAAGGAAATTACGAAGAACTTAAAAACTGGATTGAAGTTAATTTTCCAAAATCTGTAATTTACATGAACCACTTTACAGATATCGGCTATTACCGAAATGATACTAATGTTTTTAAACGTTTTTATGCAGACCAAAAAAGAATAAAAATTTTTGAAAATTTTGGAATTCAAACAAAAAATTTTAATCGCGACGCTTGGTCGTTCGATTGGCAAAAAATAATGACTAAACCCATCTTATCTGAAATAAAAACTTCTACTCCATGGTCGCCTAAAAATATTAAATTAAACGGCTTTGAAGAATTCTCCTCCAAATTAAATTTAAATGACCAAATGACTGAATACCAAATTGGAGGAGAAAGAAAAGCATTTGAACTAATGCATTCTTTTTTAGAAGAAAGAGGAAGTGGCTACGCTCTTAAAATGTCTAGTCCAGTAGAGGCTGAATTTGCATGTTCTAGACTTTCCACTCACATTGCTTTTGGTTCAATTTCACTAAAAACAGTCTATCAATCTTTGCTAGAAGCTATTCCTAACTCATCTTTCAAAAAGGATTTGTACTCTTTTAAAAAAAGGCTTCATTGGCATTGTCATTTCATTCAGAAGTTAGAGACTGAGCCAGAATTGGAGTTTTCTTCGATGCACCCAATGTGTGACAAATTGAGAGGAGATGGGGACAACGAGATAATCGAGAAATGGATAAAAGGAGAAACAGGTTTTCCATTTCTTGATGCGTGTATGCAATTCCTAAAGAAAAAAGGATGGATTAATTTTAGAATGCGGGCAATGATCATGTCGTTTGCTTCTTATAATTTATGGCAACCATGGCAAAAGACTTCTCCGTTGTTGGCCCAATTATTTATCGATTATGAACCTGGGATACACATCTGCCAGGTCCAAATGCAAAGCGGCGTTACCGGTATCAATTTACCAAGAATTTATTCGGTTATAAAACAAAGTAAGGATCAAGATCCGGATGCGTCATGGATTAAAAGTCAGCTTCCTCAATTGAATGAATTCTCAGCAGACAGTATTCATAATGCAGAGCTAGCAGAAGCCTATAAAGAAATTATTTGTGATCCAAAAGCTAGTGCAAAAAAAGCCAGAGAAACCATATGGTCAATGAGAGCTGACAAAGATTTCAAGAAACTTGCCCAAGATGTTTATTTGAAACATGGAAGTCGCATGAAAAGAAGAGCTTAAAATCTATAAATTCAAGAATTTTCAGGTTTCATAAACAACAGAGTCATCCTGTCACTTTCTCCAATCTCTAAATATTTAGACTTATCTATGTCTTTCAATCTCAAAGTAGGAGGCAAAGTCCATACTCCTTTGGGATGATCGGTTGTGTCTTTAAAGTTTGAATTAATTTCGGATTTATCGACCAGTACAAAACCAATTTTTTCCGCTGCTTGGATTGCGTAGGCCTCGGTAACGTATCCAGTTTTTTTCATTTTCTTAAATGATGTCTCCGGTTTTGCTCGATGTTCCACCACCCCAAAAAATCCACCTGGCTTTAAGGCGTTAAAGCTATTTGTAAAAATTTCATCCATAGAAGGTCCCAACCAGTTATGAAGGTTCCTAAAAGTTAATACTGCATCTACAGAACTAGCTGGAGCAAGAGTAGAATCGAGATTAACCAACTTAACCTTTTTTAAGGCTTCATTGTTAATTAACATTTGCTCGTAGTTTGCTCGACTTCTTTTCAAATAATTATTTTCTATTTTTGGATTAAAATGCGCAGCTATTAATAGTCCGGAATCTTTTAAATAATTCGCAAGAATTTCTGTATACCAGCCGCCCCCAGGAGACAACTCGATGACCGTCATGTTTGGCTCTATCTTAAAAAAAGATAAGGTCTTATAAGGGTTTCTGTATACATCTCTACTCATGTTTTTTGCTGCTCTATCTGAGTTTTCAACTGCATCACGCAAAGAATCTGCTGAAAGAAAAGACCCGGCCAACAAAAAAACAACAATAAATATTTTTTTAATCATACTGCTTTTTCAAAAGTTTCTAATTGTGGAGGACCCATATAAATTTCAGCGTGTTGGCCAGCATTTTTGTGTGCAAGGCGAAAAGCTTCCGACTTAGTCCAATTGATAAAATGTTCCCTAGACTCCCATATGCTGTGAGAAGCATAAAGCGAATAATCTTTTTCGGTATTGCCTTTCATTAAATTAAATTCTTTGAAGCCTTCAACGCCCTGCAAATGCGTATCTCTTTCTCTCCAAATTTTTTCAAAATCTTCTTCGCAACCTTTGACGATTTTGAATCTATTCATAGCCAAAAACATATACGCCTCCTAAGTTGATTAAAAATTATTTCCCTTGAAATTCTGGACTTTTCTTTTCTATAAATGCTTTAACCGCATTTTTGTGATCCAGTGTTTCGCCACAATGTACGTGATGCGTTGCCTCTAAATCTAAACAATCGTCGACGTCTCCGCTCATAGCGCGATTCAAATTTTCTTTCATATATCTATAAGCAACAGATGGTCCAGCTGCTAACTGTTCTGCTATTTCTTTCGTTTTATTCTCTAACTCATCAGGTTCTACTACCCAATTTGTGAGACCTAAGCTCAAAGCTTCTTCAGCAGAAACTCGGTCTGAAAGAAAATACAATTCTCTAGCTTTTGCAGAACCAATAAGCTGAGACATAAAATAAGTCCCACCATAATCTCCTGAAAAACCTACTTTTGCGAAAGCAGTTGTCATAAACGCTGCTGACGACATGATACGTAGGTCACAAGATAAAGCATAAGACAAGCCTGCTCCGGCTGCAGCTCCAGGCAGAGAGGCAATAGTAGGTTTTGGCATTTTAAATAATTTACCAGACGTACCTCTTTGGTGATCTCTTTGTTGATGGATTGCTTTATCAATAGTCATATCTCCTCTACCTTCTGAATTTCTAGAAGACATTCCTTTCACATCTCCTCCAGCGCAAAAAGCATTTCCTGCACCAGTGAGAACAATGCAACGCACCTCATTATTAAGTTCAAAATCAGCTATATTTTTTTGCATTGCTTCATTCATCTCAGCCGACATTGCATTTCGCGCTTCCGGTCTATTCATAATTAAATAGCCAACACCATTTTCTATTTTGGCAAGTAAGTGGTCTGTTCCCGTATCTAACTCTCTCATAATTTCCTCTCTAGTTTTTATTTGTTATTCTACAAATATTATGAGATTAAGACAGTTAGTATTTGTATCTCGAGAAAGAGACAGGTTGGCGAGACAAATTTGTACTCTTCTTGATCTTAAAGAAACTTATCATGATGCAGGATTAATTAATTTTGGGCTTGAAAATGTATTGATTCCACTTGGAGATACCTTCTTTGAAATAGTTATGCCGGTGCAAGAAAATACTACTGCCGAAAGGTTTTTAGAAAAAAGAAACGGAGATGGTGGCTACATGGTCATCGTGGATGTCGACGACTTTGAAAGTGAACAAAAAAGAGTTGAGTCATCCGGGATTGAAATTGTCTGGCATGGTAATAGAAATGAAGAGGAAATAAATGCCCGAACAATTCATCTTCACCCAAAGCAGGTTGGTGGAGCTATTTTATCGATAGATCATATGAATCCAAAAAATGCTTGGCTCTGGGCTGGAACAAACTGGGAAAAAGACATAAATAAAAATCTTGTTGATGTGCTCTCAGGTGTTGTCATGCAATCTGAAGATCCAGAACAATTATGTATGCAGTGGGAAAAAGCTCTGGGAATAAAAAGAGCCCAAAATGAATTGAAAATTCAATTAGCAGAGTCAACTATAAACTTTGTAGAAAGTATTGACGGAAGAGGGGAAGGTATTAATGCTTTCAAAATTAAGGCACTGAATAAAGATCAAATCATAAAAAATGCAAAATCAATGAAAATTTTTCAAAACGAAGAAATCTTATTAGGTGGAGTTAAGATTATTCTGGAGTAGATCAAGCAGATGACAAAAAGAATTGAATATTTTTTAGATTGCAGCAGTCCCTGGACTTATCTTTCATTCAAAGGAATTTTAAATTTAAAAAAAACTAAAGATTTTGACATTATATGGAAGCCTATTTTAGTGGGCGGTATTTTTAATTCGATCAATCCGAGTGTCTACGAAAGTAGAAAAAATCCAGTGAAAGAAAAATTAGATTACTCTCAAAAGGATATGAATGATTGGACTGAATTAAGAGATATTGAAATAAATTGGCCAAAAATTTTCCCCATCAATAGTGTAAGGGCCATGAGGGGAGCTTTTTATTTTTTAGATGAACGTCTTGCAATAGAGTCATATCTTGAATCTATATTTAAAGCTTATTGGACGGATGGAATTGATATATCAAGCGAAGATTGTTTAGCGAAAATTGTAGATTCCTTAGGTGTTGATTCAAAGCGCTATATTGAATTTATTAATCTGCCTGATACGAAAACTAGGCTAATAGAAAATACCCAAGAACTTATGGAAAGAGGCGGCTTTGGTTCGCCGACCTTCTTTATCAATGATACAGATATGTATTTTGGTAACGACAGGTTGCAATTGATCGAGAACTTACTCTAGAGATTTAATCTTTTTCTTTTGCCTTTGCCATTTCAGAAATACTTTTGGCATCTTGTTTAAACATAGTTTTAAGACTTTCTTTAGAAATTCCTTCACCAAAATTTCTTACTTCTTTTCCAACATCCATACCTCTTCTTACGGCTGGTCTTACTTTTATGGCGTCAAACCATCTTCTTACATTTGCAAAAGAATCTAGATCGACTTCGTACCTTTTGTAGGCGGTTACCCATGGAAAAGACGCCATATCAGCAATTGAATAATCTCCGGCTAGAAATTCTCTTTCGTTCAAAACTTTATTCATTACTCCTAACAAGCGATCATATTCATTCTTATATCTAGTTTCGGAATATGTGTGATCGCCAGGAAAATTCGGAGCGTAATTGACAAAATGACTTACTTGGCCGGCCATTGGACCCAATCCTCCAACTTGCCAGAATAACCACTCTAAAACTCTTTCTCTGTT
>MDTE01183323.1_pt1 | contig 10178 bp, 8 predicted proteins | sample 811231 | NCBI WGS metagenome assembly MDTE01 (sample SAMN05326651, study PRJNA326480) | marine metagenome | isolation source: seawater | place: Indian Ocean: Red Sea | collected 2010 | reverse complement strand
CTTATTTTCAAAAACTTAATGTAGATAAAATAGCTTGCTACGGTTACCAGGATGCCAGAATCTTAGAAAGCTGGGGAAACATAAACAAATGTGAGGTTACTGGTGCAGCGAGATTTGATAATTATTCAAAAATAAAAAAAATACTACACTCTGGGCCAAGAAGAATTTTGGTATTATCTGCAAATACCCCTGGTTATACTGATGAGCAAAAACATCTTGCGATTAAATCTTTTCAAGATATTCACAAAATAACTAAAAATAGATCTGATATTGAAATTGTTTGGAGATTGAGAAAGGGTTTAGAGGATGAGCTTGGGTTCATTAATAAAAATAATAATTATGGAAACTCATTAAATGAAATTTTACCACATATTGATGGAGCTATATCACAACCTTCTACTGTCGCTCTTGAAACAATGAGGGTGGGAATCCCTACAGCAATCCTAGATTACCAGAATTCACCAAATTATATTAGATCAGGATGGAGTATAACCTCTAGTGGACAAATAGAAAATGTTTTAAATGGTTTATCTAAGCCACCACAAAATCAAATGCTTTTTCAAGATGAACTTTTAAATTTCCAGCTTTATTGGCAAGGGTCAGCTAGAAAGAGAGTCTTAACATTAATAAGTAAAATGATTAATATTGGGAGAATTTGTAGGGAAAATGGTGATGCTTTATTATATCCTCGCAGAATAATTCCTTTACACTTAGAGGGTCACTCTCCAACATCAGAATATTTTGATTATGAGAAATTATATCCTTTGCACCCAATCTATAAAAAAAAATCAATCAACAGATTGCAAAATGAAATTATATACTTACAACAGAAATTAAATTATACCAAAATGAAGGCAAGGTTTATAGATTTTTTAAAAACAATTATTAAAGAAATGATTTTTTCAAAATAATATTTTATATGCTTTTATGAATGAGAAAATTAAGTTTGTGCTAATTGGTTGTGGAAAAATCGCAAATGGTGTCCACATACCTGCATTAAAAAGACTCGTTGCAGAAAATAAAATTGAGATGCTAGGCACAAGCGATTTGATCCTGCAAAATGCAAAATCAGCATCGCTAAGATTTAGAATTAATAAATATTCAGACGATTGGAAAAGCTTAGTTGAAGAAGTTGCACCCGATGCAGTATCAATTTGTCTTCCACCAAGGTTAAATGCTCAAGTTTCTAAGGAAGCTGCCCAGATGGGGGTTCATGTATTTTGTGAAAAACCACCAGCAATAAATTTAGAAGAGGCAATAATGATGGAGCAAGCCTCTAGTATGAATTCTAAACAAACACATATGACGGCATTTAATAGGAGGCACTCTCCTATATTTAAAAAACTTAAATCTCATTCTGACAAGTTAGGTCAGCCAATAAATTTTTACGGAAGTTTTAGTAGACCTTCAATGGGTTTGCTTCCTGTAGATAAAGTTGATAATTGGATTATTTCTGATTCTATTCATGTAATTGATACATCAATAGCAATTATGGGCTATCCAGATAGTATTATTGTGAATAAAAAATCTATTGGTAGTTCCTATCCAAATGTTTGGTCAATAAAACTTATTAATGAAAATGGATTTTCACTCCTTAATCTAAATTATGCAGCTGGAAGGAGATATGAAAGATTTGAATGGTCTGGTAGCGGATATAGTGCTGTTGCTGAACTGCCATTGAAAGGTTTTTGGTTTCAAGATGGATCAATAGAGAAAAAAATTAAAAGTGATTATAAAGATGATTTGAGTATGTCTTATGGTTTTTATAATGAGTACAAATATTTCATAAAATGTATTAAAACAAATAATATGAACCCCGATACAGATTTTAATTATGCAAAAAAAATAACATATTTAATTGAGAGAATTTTAGATGCAGAACAAGGAGAAATAATAAAGTTAGAAAATAATATTATTAATGGCACGGTTATAAATAATGAAAAAGAAAAAGATAACATTACTATTAAAGTCACTGAAAACAAAAAAAATATTTTAATACTGCACGATAGAAAGTACTTTTCTAAATATTTTCAACAAATCGATTTAGACAAATTTGAAGGGAAATACAATATTGATTATTGTAATAGTAAAGGTTTAAATGGAATATCTGAGTGTGACATAATTATTTCTGGATATGAAAGCTTGATAAGATTAAGAGCAAAGGATATAAAAAATGCTAAAAATTTGAAATTAGTCATTGCTGTTGGTTCCTCAGTGAATTTTCTAAATCCCAAAATACTCATAGACAAAAATATTATGATTTTTAATACAGCAAAAGCTCTCGCTGAAAGCGTAGCGGAGCATTGTTTAATGGCATCATTATCTGGTTTAAGACAATTAATTAAATATGATGCAAATGTTCGAAAAGGGAACTGGAATAATTTTTTTCAGGATACTGACTATTCTTTTGGGATTGTGAAAAGATTGCGAAAGTTTAAAATACCAAATTGGATTAAGGCCATTTTTAGACCATTATATGTAAAAAAAGTAGATGCAATAATTCTAAAAAACCAAAAAACTAATTTTGAAAATCTAAATAAGTTTTCTGATTTAACTGGCCAAACTGTTGGATTGATAGGTTGGGGGCATATTGCAAGGAGCTTCGTAAAATTACTTAAACCATTTAAATGTAAAGTTTTAGTTAATTCTGACCATATTACTGATGATGAATTAATACAATTTAATCTTCACAGTGTAGGACTTGGTGAATTACTTAGCACATCTAAAATTATTTCCATTCATAAAGGTGTTAATGAAAAGTCCTTAAAACTCATTGGTAAATCTGAAATAGCCATGCTTAAGCCAAATACTGTATTAATTAACACCGCAAGAGGTGAGGTCATTGATGAAACGGCCCTAATTGAAAGATTAATGGTTGGTGATATCCAAGCCTTTTTAGATGTTTTTGAGAATGAGCCAATTGAAAAAAAGAATCCTTTGATCAAGCTAAGTAATGTTACCTTAACTCCACATATAGCTTGTAATTCTTTTCAGAATGATTTACGCATTGGAAAAGAATTAACAAAAATCATAAAAAATTGGGATAAAGGTAAAAATATCAGCCCGTTAGATATTGGTTACATTTCAAATATGACTTAGTTAGATATTTGCTCTTAAATTCCTACTGTAATTCTTTTTAGGAAAATAAAATTATCTTATAACAATTTAAAAAATGAAAAAAATAAATAAATTAATAGACAAACTTGTCGACGAAATAAAGTATGATAAAAACGTACTCAGGTATGTTTACAATGATCAGGAAGAATTCATTCCTTCGAAAACCCCAATTTATTACTCAGGCCCGTATTGGAATGATATTGAATTAAAAGAAGGTGTCAAGGCTTTCTTAACTGGGAAGTGGCTTTCATCTGGTGAGAATGTTCATAAATTTGAAATAGCATTTTCAAAAAAATTTAATGCTGGTAATTCAGTTATGGTGAATTCAGGGAGTTCTGCAAATCTGGTTATGGTAGCAGCTTTAAAAAAAGTATTTGATTGGAAAAATAATGACGAGATTATAGTCTCGCCTGTAGGCTTTCCAACAACCATCGCACCAATAGTTCAAAACGGGCTTAGACCTATTTTCATAGATATTGAATGGGATACATTAAATTTTGATGTTACTAAAATTAAGGAATCAATAACCGAGTATACCAAGGCAATTTTCATTTCTCCAGTATTAGGTAATCCTCCTGATTTCACTCTTCTTACAAAAATTAAAGAAGAATATGGAATTGAACTCATTTTAGATAACTGTGATTCCTTAGGGTCAACCTGGAATGGTAAATATTTAAATGAATATTCTATCGCTTCATCATGCTCATTTTACCCTGCTCACCACATAACAACTGGTGAGGGTGGTATGGTATCTTCTAAGAGTAAAGAAATCATTGATGTTGCAAGAAGTTTTTCCTGGTGGGGAAGAGATTGTTACTGTATAGGCTCTGCTAATCTGTTGGCATGCGGTACCTGTGGAAATAGATTTGATAATTGGCTGGATTCGTATAATGGTAAAATTGATCATAAATATGTTTTTTCGAATATGGGATACAACCTGAAGCCAATGGATATGCAGGGTGCTTTAGGATTAGTTCAGCTAGAAAAATTTGATGAAATTCACAAAAAAAGAAAAAATTCTTTTATTAAAATTTCTGAAATTATTAATAATCATCTGGACAATTATACGTCTGTAATTTCTCTCGATGAAGCTTCTGTATCATGGTTTGGAGTGCCAATTATTGCCAAGAAAAGTGGAGGCTCAAAACAAAAGTTGGTAGATTATTTGGAAGAAAACAAAATCCAAACAAGACCGTATTTTGCCGGTAATATTTTATTACACCCGGCATATAAACATTTAGGAAAATTGGATGACTTTCCAAATTCTAACCAAGTGCTAGATAAAGTATTTTTCATTGGTGCTTCTCCACATTATCATGACAAAATCTTCTCATATATTGAAAGTGTAATTTCAGGATTTGATAGTTAAAAAAAGAGATATACTAATTCTTGGAGATGGTTTATTAGGTTCTGAGATAAAAAGACAAACTGGTTGGGAAAATCTATCAAGAAATAAAAATAATTTTGACCTCACAAAAAATCTACACGATTTTAATGATAAAATATCAAAATATAATGGTATACTAAACTGCATAGCGCACACTGACACATACAGTTATAAAAAAGACCCTCATTGGAAAATAAATTATGCTGGTGTCGTTGATCTAGTAAGTGTTTGCAATAATTTGAACAAAAAATTAATTCATATTTCCACTGATTATGTTTACGCAAATAGCACCTCTAATGCAAAAGAGAGCGATGTTCCTGTACATTGCGAAAATTGGTATGGGTATACAAAGTTATTAGGTGATGCATATGTCCAGTTAAAATCAACAAATTATTTATTAATTAGAACGACTCATAAACCTAAACCCTTCCCGTATGATAAAGCATGGAATAACCATATTGGAAATTTCGATTATGTTGATAAGATAGCAGAATTAATTATTTTATTAATAAAAAATAATGCTGTCGGAATCTATAATGTAGGTACTGAAAAAAAAACCATGTATGAATTAGCAAAGCTAACAAATAAAAATGTTTCAAAAACTTCAGAAAAATTTCATTCTTCATCGCCTGATGATGTGACTATGGATACCGAAAAAATGATAAAATTTCTTGATTCAGAATAAAAGAATGCAAATTTATGTGTAATAAACTCGTATCGGTATGTGTCCCTTCTTATAACCAGGGGTTATTTATAAAAGAGGCAATTGATTCTGCACTTAACCAAACTTATCCAAATATTGAAATAATCATAGTAGATGATTGTTCTAATGATGACACATGGAATATTATTTCTAGTTATGATGATAGTAGAATTAATAAATATCAAAATGTGGATAATATTGGAATGATAGCAAATTATAAAAAAGTGTTAGCCCTAGCAAAAGGAGAGTATTTCACATTTTTATGTGGGGATGATGTTTTAGATAGCAATTCTATTGAAGTGCAAATAAAATTATTAGAAGAGAATAAAAAAGCTGCATTTTCATACGGTTTAGTAAGGCGAATTGGCGATTTGGATGATGTGTCAAAAATTCATCATGATAGTAAACTATTAGCTGGAAAATATTGTGAGCTTAGTTTATCATTAGCCCAGAATCTTAATTATCAAATAGGTACTTTAGTTCGAAAAAAAATGTTACCAAAGATTCCGATTTCAAACTTACTATATTTTGATTGGTTTTTATGGCTTCAGATGGGACTGCTTAATGAGGTAATGAGTATAGATACCGTGGTGGGTTATTACAGGAGGCATGGAAATGCTACTACTTTAAAAGCAAACAAAAACTTGTACAAAGATGACTATAACAATCTAGACCTTGTCTTGTCTGAATTTAGTAACCAATATGAAAAAAAAGATTTAATTTATAAGGCGAGAAAAAAATTAGTTAAGCGATATATGCGTATTACATTACGCAATAACTTCTTAAAAAATAGTGACATTTTATTTTTTGTACGGAAGTATTTTCAATTTTAATTATATAAAAAGCAGGGTAGGATGAAAGTTTACAAAGAAGAAACACTGATTAATGATGTGCTTATCATAAAAAATGAAATCTTTCATGATGAAAGGGGTTTTTTTAAAGAAGTATATAATAAGGATGAATTTAAAAATATTGGATTGCCCCATAAATTTGTTCAACTAAACCACTCACGATCAGCAAAGAATATATTGAGAGGCTTGCATTTCCAGTGGGAACCTCAAATGGGGAAATTAATGAGAGTTACAAAGGGTGAAGCATATTTGGTAGCAGTAGATATTAGAATAGATTCTCATTCGTTCGGAAAATGGTATGGAAAAATCTTATCAGAAGATGATCAATTACAAATATGGGCTCCAGCGGGGTGCGCTAGAGGATTTTGTGTTCTATCAGATTATGCAGAAATCGAATATTTATGTACTGGAACTTACAATGGATCTTGCGAGTCAGGTATTGCGTGGAATGATCCTGATATAAATATTGATTGGCCAATTAATAACCCTATCTTATCTGAGAAGGATCAAAATGCTCAATCTTTAAGAGAATGGAAAAATTCAAAATATTCTAAATATTTAAAAACTTAAAACAAGATAATATAAATATGAAAATACTTATTGCTGGTGGTGCCGGCTACATTGGCTCTGCATTAATACCAAAACTTATAGATAGAGGATATGATTTAACTGTACTTGATTTACTATGGTTTGGAAATAATCTTCCGAAAGATATAAAACTGATAGAAAAAGATGTAATGGAAATTGATTCAAAATTATTAGAAGGCTATGATCAAGTTATATTTCTTGCGGGTCTTTCAAATGACCCTATGGCAGAATTTTCACCTGCTAAGAATTTTATTGATAATGCAGCTGCTCCTTCATACTTAGCATATTTATCTAAAATTGCAGGCGTAAATAGATTTATTTACGCTTCATCTTGCTCTGTATATGGCTACACAGTAAACGAATTATATGATGAAAAATCCCCAGCAATATCAAACTATCCTTATGGTATATCCAAACTTCAAGGTGAGCAAGCAGCTATGCAACTACAAGATGATAGTTTTTCTGTTATTTCTCTCAGGCAGGGAACAGTATCTGGGTTTAGCCCACGAATGAGATTGGATCTGGTAATAAACACAATGTTTAAATGTGCAATGCAAGATCAAAAAATTGTAGTTAATAATCCAAGTATATGGAGGCCTATATTAGGTTTGGATGATGCTGTATCTGCATATATACGTTCAATCGAGTCAAGTGATAAAATCTCAGGGATATTCAATGTTGCTTCTGGAAACTTTACTATTGGGGAAATAGCTGATGTTGTAATAAAATTTTTCTCTGATAATGGTTATGATGATATTGAACTTGAATTAAAAAACATAACTGATTTCAGAAATTATAAGGTAAGTACTGAAAAAGCAGAAAAAGTACTTGGGTTTAATCCTTCTCAAACGATAAGAAAGATTTTAAATACGCTATTAGATAATTACAGACAATTCAAAGATTTAGATAATTCAAAATACTATAATATAGAGATATTTAAAAAAATCTTATGATAAAAAGGAGATATAATTACTAAAGTACTAATAATAGGGGCAAACGGGCAATTAGGTTCTGATTTACATGAGGTGTGTGAATCTGAAAACTTTCATGTGGAATTAGCTAATCATACTGACATTAATATTGAGAATGTTGATAGTGTCTCAAACTTACTAAATGATATCAGACCTGATGTTATTTTTAATACCGCCGCTTATCATAATGTTCCAATTTGTGAGGAGAACCCTGAATTATCCTTCGCAGTAAATGCACTGGGTGCATTAAATGTCGCTAGAGTAGCAGAAAACTTAAATTCTATAAATGTTTATTTTAGTACCGATTATGTTTTTGATGGTAAAAAACAAGCTCCTTATGAAGAAAGCGACCCACCAAATCCGCTTAATGTATATGCCAGTTCAAAACTTTTGGGGGAGTATTATTCTTTAAATTATTGTTCAAAATCATATGTTTTACGAATATCAGGAATATATGGTAGTACAGTATGCAGAGCGAAGGGTAATAATTTTATTACAACTATGATAAAACTAAGTAGTGAAAAAGATAGAATTAAAGTTGTGACTGATGAAATACTAACTCCAACTCCAACAATGCTAATTAGCGAAAAAACTGTTGAAATTATTAAAAACTATAGTAGTGGTTTATATCATTTAACCTGTGAAGGATATTGCTCATGGTATGAATTCGCAACAAAAATATTTGAAATTCTTAAAACTGAAACTAAGGTTGAAAAAGCTACAAATTCTGAGTTTCCTTCTACTGTTAATAGACCTAATTATTCTGTTTTAGAAAATACAAACTATAATAAATATTCAAATATTAAACTACCAAAATGGGATGTTGCTTTACTTGATTTTTTAAAAAAAAATTATCTTAATTAAAACTTTTAATCTCAAATTAGATCACTAACTTATCAAAAAGATATTATTTATATCAGCTTCTAAGTCAGCCGGTGCGGGTAGATATCGTCTTTTTCAATTTATTCCTTATCTAAAAGATTATGGATACGATGTAGATTTTTCTTACCCATTTCCTGATGGACATTGGAAAAATCCAATTGATAGAGGGAATAAGATAATTTTTTGGGCTATAGAATATCTAGTCAAGTATACCAGAATTATTTCACGATTATTTTTACTTCTTAAAGTATCCAAATATAGTTTGGTAATGATGAATCGTCCTTTGGTACCAGACCCTGAAGTTATTTTTCTTGAAAAGCTATTATCCAGGTTAAATAAAAATGTAATATTTGATTTTGATGATGCTATTTATTTAAATGAAAATCATGACCATAAGATAGGTGGAATAATTAAAATTTCGAAGATTACTATTGCTGGAAATGATTATTTAGCTTCTTTTGCAAAAAGATATACAGCTAATATTGCTATTATACCAACAGTTGTGGACACTAATATATATAAAATAAGAAGATCAAAAACCTCTAACAAGATAACAACCATAGGATGGTCTGGGTTTCATGATGGATTAGATACTATGATTGATTTTATGAAGCCAATACTAGAAAAATTATTTTTATCAAAAAAATTTAGATTTATTCTCATTACAAACGATCCACCATCTTCAATTCCAATTTCAGTAGATTATAGCATTTATGAATGGGAGAAAGATACTGAAATAGAAGTATTAAATAACATTGATATTGGTATTATGCCACTCAAGGATAGTCATTTTAATAGAGGGAAATGCGGATTTAAGTTGATTCAATATGGAGGTATTGGAATACCCTCGGTAGCCTCTGATGTTGGTTTCAATAATAAGGTGATTGATAATGAGAAAACTGGTTTTCTTGTTGGAAACGAAAGAGAGTGGATTGATTGTTTGTCAAAGTTAATTGATGATTCCAATTTGAGAAAAAAAATGGGAGAAGACGCCTATGAGAAAGTTAGCAATGCTTATTCTATAGATAATACTTTACCTAAATTAATTAAATTATTTGATACTATAATTTAATCCAGTTATTAAAAATTTAATGAAAATAAGGTCTTACGGTTTATAAATACCAAAATCTAATATGTAGCTTTATGAATATTATAAAGACTAGTTAAATATGTGTGGGATAGCAGGGATAATTGACAAATCAAAATCTGATATTGATCCTAAGGTAGTTCATGATATGTGTAATAATATGTACGAAAGAGGTCCAGATGCAGGTGACGTAAAAGTTTTGAAAAATGCTGTGCTTGGTCACAGGAGATTAAGCATATTGGATTTATCAAATGCTGGTAATCAACCTATGTCTGATAAAAATGGTAGGTATTGGATTGTCTTTAATGGAGAAATATATAATCATAAAGATCTCAGAAAAATTTTAATCAAAGATGGTTACCAATTTTATACTAGGACTGATACTGAATCACTATTATATGGGTATCAAAAATGGGGTTTTGATTTACCAAATTATTGTAGGGGAATGTGGTCATTTGCGATTTGGGATACAAAAAAAGAGATATTATTTGTTAGCCGTGACAGAATGGGTGAAAAACCATTTTATTATTCAATAAATAATTCTTTTTTCTCGTTTGCTTCATCGCTTTCAGGAATTAGGCCGTCATTATCT
>MDTE01108526.1_pt1 | contig 10178 bp, 8 predicted proteins | sample 811231 | NCBI WGS metagenome assembly MDTE01 (sample SAMN05326651, study PRJNA326480) | marine metagenome | isolation source: seawater | place: Indian Ocean: Red Sea | collected 2010 | reverse complement strand
ATAATGCTACACCCTCAACTAGAGCTGCTGCAATAATCATGTTTGTTTGAATCATTCCAGAGTGTTCAGGTTGACGAGCCATTGCCTCTAGTGCAGACCCACCAATTTTACCAATTCCAATTCCTGCTCCAATTGCTGCTAAACCAGCTCCGATTGCTGCGATTCCTGTAATTTCCATAGTTTTCTTGTTTTCTTGTTTTCAGTTAATTTAATGATTGATTTTAGTGATTTTCGGCTGTTGCTAAGCCAATAAATAATGATGTTAATAAAGTAAAGATATAGGCTTGCAAGAAGGCAACCAGGCATTCGATTAAGTACATAAATAATACAAAAACTACCGATATAGGTGCCACCGAAAATGCGCCTGCAGTTCCTAGACCACTTTGAGCCATAAAGATTAGTGATATTAAACTTAAAATAACAATATGACCCGCAGAGATATTTGCAAAGAGACGAATCATTAATGCAATAGGCTTTGTAAAAATACCAATGAACTCAATTGGAATCATAATTGGCATTAAAAGAACAGGAACGCCTGGAGGTTTAAAAATGTGCCCCCAATAGTTTTTGTTTCCAGAAAGATTTGTTACCAATAGCGTAATAAATGACAAGACTAGGGTTATAGCCATATTTCCAGTAACATTTGCTGCCCCTGGCATTAAGCCCATTAGGTTGTTTATAAGAATGAAAAAGAAAAGAGTCAAAAGGTACGAAAGGTATTTGTCGTAGTGAGGCCCAATGTTTGGTTTTACAATGTCATCGCGAACAAAAACAACTAATGGTTCCACAAATGACGATAGACCTTTTGGTGGGCCAGGATTTCTTTTAGAACTCCTACCAACACTGCCAAAAATTAAAATGAGAACAAATATAGAGGCAAAGAGCGAGGCAACATTCTTTGTTATTGAAAAATCGATAAAAGATAGCCCACTTTCTTCGTGAATGTGGCCGTGAGAATCAATAGAGTAAGAACGATTTTCTTTTTTAACTACAGCGTGCCCATGATCAAATTCACTAGACATAAATACATCTAGATTTCCATTCGTGTAAAGGATTACAGGAAGTGGTAGGGTAAAAGAGTTTTCGCCTTCGCCCCAAAAGTGCCATTCATGGGCATCAGCAATGTGATGCATGATCATGTCTACACTATTAAACCCTTCTTTTGTTTTTTCGTGTTCCCCCCCCTCTGATATAGCTGAAGCCGTAAACCCTATAGAGAGAAAAAAGAGAGAGAAAAAAACTTTGCACATAAGATTTTTCATATGAGCCTTAATCTATGAGGATTAACAGGGTTAAAAATCAGTGCCAAAAATAGATAATCTTTTTGAAATAAAACAAAATGAATCAACAAATTTTAGAAAGATCAAACCCCTACTATTTTATGTTGTGTAAAGCACTTCTTTGATTGCTGTTTGATACTAAATAAATTTTGTTTTTTGCAAAGAAAACCTCATAAATAAGATATAAAATAAAAATACAAACAAACTGTATAGCAAAGTTTTTTGGCATTTTATTATTACTAATGAACCAGCCTAGATAAACAATGCTAGTCATCATCTTTAGGCTGTTTAATGCAATGAAGATAAAACCGATATTCTTTTCCATTAATTTAATGCCGAAAAGGAAGCCCAAAGAGGATAAAAAGCTTAGCAGAAAGTTGATGAGGTGAATTTTTAAAAGCTCATTGAGGGGTAATATTGGAATGAGATTACCCAGAGCCATATAATGGAAGCAAAATAAAAAAGCACCAAAAACGCAATATTTAATAACGGAACTTATCATATAAATTGTTTTAGATCCTTTTGACACTCCGAATTACTATATATAGAGAGCAAAAGACTCCTATCAAAGAAAAAACAAGCGAAAAAAGATTATCGAAATTATAGCGTTGATCTATTTTTTGTCCGCCATAAGCAGAAAGGCCAATAATAAGGCCCATTTGAATTGCTATGTTTGAGAATTTTAAAAATTGGTTAAGCGGTTTTTTCTTGTGATTTGTCATCGCTAGATTTTGTAGACATATTTTTAACAGATGCCCCCATACTACAGGTTCCAGTAAAATGTGCTCCCGGCTCTATAGAAAGTTTGTTTGTAACAATATCTCCATGAAGATTTGCTTTTGCCTTTAAGCTTAGCAGCTCTGTAACCTGAATTTTTGCTTTTACTGTTCCTGCAATAAGAGCATTTTGACAGTTAACATCTCCCTCTACAACACCAATTTCCCCCAATACTAATCGCCCCTTACAATGAACAGAGCCTTTTACGGTTCCATCAATTCGCAAATCACTTTCAGTAACAACATCTCCTTTTATTGTACTTCCTGGGCCTATCGCGTTTACTGCGCCAGAAGCATTTTCATTAATTTGTGCCATATTTTTATTGTTTTTTGAAAACATAATAAATTTATTTTAGGTACTTTCTTTCAAAATAAAGTAAATAGTTGTTCAAAGACTTTTCTTTATAGAAAGATTTAAAATTACTCGAAGATATAATAAAATGCTCATAATCAGAAGCTCCCATTAATTCTTTTAGTTCATCATAGGACTTTATGGCGTTCAAATAATTCATAGCATAATTTTTGTTTTCAAAAGTTTTAACAATAATGAGCTGGTAATAAACATCTAGCATCAGGCTTTGTGTTTTGTATTGTTCAATTTTATAGAACAGGCTATTAAAGTCGGAAACTAAGATTTTTGTTTTATTAATATTAGGACCATCATTTTCTATTGCTAATATGTAATAGTGTTCTTCTTTTTGGTCAAAAGTAAATAATGTTTCTTCTATGTTTTTCGATCTTTCCTCGAGGGAACTTAAAATTTCTTTTGCTTCGTTATGGACTTCTCCCGAATAATATGTTTTGACAAGTTTATTTAATGAAGAAACTAGAGAGTCTTCGCCAAAAAGGTGTCCCATAGACAAGGCGTTAAGTAAACAGAGCTGCTCCAAAATTTCATGATTAGGATATCTTAATTTAAGCAAAGAGTCTTGCAGAAGAACGTCTTGGTATTTTTGATTGCTAAACAACGTGAAGATATTTTCATAGGAAATAAAAGCACTATCAATTTCTTCTTTATTTTTAGAATGGTATGCCTCTGGGTCTTTAATCATTTCTAGATAGTCGCTTTGTGGGTATTTGTTCGTTAGCTTTTGGATGTAAATAGCAGAGTTTTTATCATCACCAATAAGATCCCAACAGCTGTATAGCTGATAATAGGTAAGCGCTTCGTAGATATTGTTGGGGTATGTCTCAATAAGAATTTCAAATGTATTTATTGCTTCTAGATAATCTTTAAGGTCTTCTTTATAGATTAAGCCTAGCTGGTAATATGACTCAACAATAATATTAATTACAGATGCTTTAGCTGAATCTGAAAAAGGGATCAGGCTCATGTAATAGTTAGGGTCATAAAGATCTTTTTCTTCCTGCTCTAATTCACCATTTTCATCAGTTATAATTTGATTTTTATTTGCTCTTCTCCAATTGTCTTCAGCACGACGCTCCCCCCATTTTGTTATAAACTCTGAGTAACCAAAGCTAATTGCTGAAGGGTTGTAAAAATACCATCCCCCACCAGCCATCATTGGGTTGGATTGATTTCGAGGTCTAGATCTCCCGCCGCTTCCCGAGCTCCCCCTTAGCAGGTCTTTTGCCAAACGGTCTTGTTCTTTTTTCTTTTCGATAACACCATCAATTAGAGTTTTTAATTCCTCCTCTTCAAGAGAAGAGAGGTTATAAAGGCTGTCTTGTAAATGAATGGTGTTGTATAATTTGACAAGGTCATTTAAACTATTTCTTTTTTTCGATAAGAGATCAAAATCAGGGTGGTCTTGTCTTAAAAAGGTAAGTGATGTATCATAATGAACTTGAGCAGAAAGGTATTTAGAGTCTTCAAAATATAAATCAGCAAGGGTTAGGTGTGCAATAGAATGTACTTGGTCATTTCCAGAATGATGTCTCGTAGCACTTATTAGATATTCAATGGCAAGATCTTTTAGATTTTCTTTTAAGGAAATTTCAGCTAGCGCAAAGTATATTTGATCTTTATAATCACTGTTTTTTTCATCCTTTAAGAGGTCTTTTATATCACTTATTAACCTAGAAGAGTCTTTGTTTTTGGGGTTAAAAGCACGAGCTCTAGACAGCAACGCATTAAAGAGCATTTCATAGTCAGGGCTCATTCGAATAACTTTATCAAAAGCCTCATATGCAGAATCATAGTTTTTTAGCTTTTGGTGAAGTTGGCCAATAATAAAGGTATAGCGAGTTTTTTTCTTTTTTTTCGCCCCCAAATCTATTGCATTAGAGAGGTGAAGAATTGCTTTCGCCCAATTTTCTTTTTTGAGGTGATAATTTGCATTTATTTCTGCAAGCAAAAGCTGTTCTTGTTTTTTAAGCTTAACCTCTCTTTCTATATAGATTAATTGCTTTTCAGCAGTATTAAAATTACCTAATTCCAATTGAGCACGAGAATTCCATAATAGAGATAAATTCGTTACATAACCCTCATATTCTCTATTTATAAACTCAAAGATCTCAACTGCTTTGCTGTACTCTTGTTTATAAAATAAAGCCTTACCAATTAAAAAATAACAATCATCAATCCATTTATTTTTTTCACTCCCTTTAATTTCCATTGAGTGATGTTCAATAACAGCTGTCCCCTTATCAATGGTTCTATTTAATTGAGGGTATATTTTTTGAGCTTGTTTTTGATCTCCTAGAATTGTAGTAGGAAGAATGTTGTTATAGTTTTCTTGGTGGGTGTTTTCGAGCTTTAAAACGGCTTCTTTAAAGCTTTCTTTTGCATTAAAGTAGCCATTGTAGTTTGTTGCGGTTTTATGGTAAGTACGATTTAAAAACTTATCCTTCTGAGTAGAGCATGAGTAAATCAGGAGGCTTAGAAATAGTGATAAAAAGAGTAAATACTTAGTTTTCAACCCAATGTTTTTAACGATAATAACTATTTGTAAGCAAAAATATTTTATTTTTTCTTTATTTCTTTATTTATATAAGCCTTATCTTCCATATTACAGTCATATTTTTTAGTTTGCACTTTTTAAGACACTGAAATAATTCTGAGCATAGAGCTTAAAATTCCGATATTTGATAGATGAGCATAAAGAAGCCGTTTTTAGAAAAGTTGAAGCAACGCTTTCGCCTTGTTTTATTTGATGAGCAGTCTTATGAAGAACTTTGGGTGTCATCGCTTTCATGGATTCAGCTGCTTTTTAGGGCTTTATCTGCTCTTTTATTGATTTCAATCATCACTGCTGCCATGATTTCTTTTACTTCTTTGAGGGAGTATATTCCAGGCTATTCTCCACCAAAATTATCTAAAGACCTACTCATGCTTTCCCTTAAAACAGACTCTCTTATTCAAGAGATTCAACTTAAGGAACAGAAATTTAAGATTCTTGAAAAGATTATAAAAGGGGAAGACTTTAATGACTCCATTATTTTTGATATGAGGTCAAATGTTGTAGTAAATAGCAAGGATTTAATAGCATCTTCAAAAGACTCTATTTTTCGAGAGTCTATCGAGCGGGAAGGAAGGTTTAATGTATTATCAGAAGAAGTATCGGAACCCCTAAATTTATTAAACACTGTTTTTTATTCACCAATAAAAGGATTAGTTACTTCTTCTTTCAATTTAAAGGAAAATCATTATGGTGTAGATGTAGTGGCTGCAGAAAATGAAGGAATTAAGGCTTGTTTGTCAGGGACGGTAATTTTATCGGATTGGACAAGTGAAACCGGCTATATTCTTGCCATACAACATCAAAATGAATTGATTTCTTTTTATAAGCATAACTCTGTTTTATTGAAAAAAACAGGAGAACTTGTTAAAGCGGGTGATGTAATTGCAATAATAGGTAACTCTGGTAAGTATACTTCTGGCCCTCACTTACACTTTGAGTTGTGGCATAGGGGTAAGGCAATAAATCCAGAAGAGCATATTTTATTTTAAATGCATATAAAATCTTTTTTTAGTAAACTGTTAGCTAAAGTAGTTGTCGCTCAAACAAAAAAGTGGAGTAACCAACCAATTAAATCCCAAGAAAGGGTTTTTAAAAAACTTCTTGCTTCAGCAAGTAAAACCGCTTTTGCGAAGGAACATTATTTCTCAGAAGTTAGAACATATGAAGACTTTAAGAAGAGGGTTCCTGTAAGAGACTATGAGGAGTTTAGGCCATATATAGAGAGGGTTAAAGAGGGAGAGGAAGATGTTTTGTGGAACGGAAGGCCATTGTTCTTTGCAAAAACATCAGGGACAACATCAGGAGCAAAATACATTCCCCTGACGAAAGAATCATTAAAAATGCAGATTAAATCTGCAAGGAATGCATTGCTACATTATATTTATTATTCAGGTAGTTCAAGTATTGTGGAGGGTAAAATGATTTTTTTACAAGGGTCCCCCATCCTTAAATCATCTGGAATTGTTCCTAGCGGAAGATTGTCTGGTATTGTTGCAAATTACGTTCCTTCTTATCTTCACAAGAATAGGTTGCCTTCATATGAAACTAATTGCATTGATGATTGGGAGAAAAAAGTCGACGCAATCGTAGAAGAAACTAAGCATGAAGACATGAGACTCATTAGTGGAATTCCATCCTGGGTCCAGATGTATATGGAGCGACTGAAAAAAGATCGAAGGCAAAATATTGGAGATATTTTCTCTAATTTTTCTCTTTTTGTATATGGGGGTGTAAATTATGAACCATATCGAAAGAATTTCGAGCAATTGATTGGAAGAGAGGTGGATACTTTGGAGTTGTACCCAGCTTCTGAGGGGTTCATTGCATTTCAAGATAGGTACAATAAAAAAGGCTTACTTCTTCAATTAGATTCTGGTATTTTTTACGAGTTTATTCCTGCGGGAGAATTTTACATTAACAAGCCATCTAGAATTTCTTTAAAGGATGTTCAACTTGGGGTAAATTATGTTATAATATTAACTACTAATGCTGGCTTATGGGCATATAACATAGGAGATACTATTGAGTTTATATCATTAAATCCATATAGAATTATAGTAACGGGAAGGATAAAGCATTATATTTCTGCCTTTGGAGAGCATGTTATTTCAAAAGAGGTAGAAGAGTCTATGAGAAAAGCAATACAATTATTTCCAGAAGTAGGTGTAAGGGAATTTACAGTAGCGCCAGAAATTTCTCCAGAAGAGGGGTTGCCTTACCATGAGTGGTTGGTAGAGTTTTCATCCTTGCCAAATGATATGCTTACGTTTTCTAAAAAAATTGACCAAGAGCTTCAATTACAAAACACATACTACCGAGATCTTATTCAAGGAAAGGTTCTTACAACACTAAAGATTACAGCTCTTAAAAAAAATGCATTCCAAAATTACATGAAACAAGAAGGTAGGTTGGGGGGGCAAAATAAAGTTGCAAGGCTTTCAAACAATCGAGAGATCGCAGAGAAACTAAGAGGTTGATTTTTGTTTTCGCTTAAGAAGATATGAAGGGACAAAGGAGAGAATAAAAATCAAAGGCACTAAAATAAAGAAGCTTGTTGTTGGATTCTCTCTCAATAGATATGCGATTACTGTAAGCACAATACTAAATAGAATAATAATTTTTGTTGCTTTACCATGATCATATCCTAAATCAAGTAGTAAATGGTGGATATGGTTTTTGTCTGGAGTAAATGGTGAAACCCCCTTAATAATTCTTTTAGTGAAAACCCTTAAGGTGTCAATTACTGGATAAACGAGAACCACCATTGCAAAAACTGGGTTTAGCGAACCCTCATTGTCCAGAGGGAGGTTACATGTTTTTATTGCAAAATAGGCCATTAGCAAGCCCATGCTTAGGGTGCCAGAATCCCCCATAAATATTTTGGCTGGAGGCTTGTTATACATCCAAAAACCGAGCAGAGAACCAAATACAGAAAAGGCAATCAAGCTATCTGTGTAGGCCTCATTGTATAAAAATACGGCTCCAAAACAAAGGAGAACATACATTCCAACGGAGGAAGAAAGGCTGTCAATTCCATCAATTAAATTATATGCATTAATAAAAAAAACAATCACAATTATAGAGAATATGTAGGAAAATGATACCGGCAATTCTTCAAGAGTAAACAATCCATAGAAAGAAAAAATTCTAACATCTGCATTTGTCGCTAGAATTAATGCTACAAGTAATTGAATATAAAACTTTAAGCTTGCTTTAATGTCAACTAGATCATCTAGTGTCCCTAATAAAAAAAGTAATAAGGAGGAAAACAACAACAGAAAATATGGCTGTGAGAGGTGTTCGTTATAACTATGAGTAATTATAAAATAAAGTTGGCCAAAGAAAAACCCAGCAAAAACAGCAACACCGCCCAAACGAGGAACATAACCCTTATGAACATGCCTTCCCTCTCCATACTCTCCTAAAAGACGTTTTTTTATCGCAAGTTTTATGACTAAAGGAATACAAATACTTGCTACAGCAAAAGAAGTAAAGAATATGATAAGAGAATTAATAATCAAGTTAAAAAACATTTAAACTGGGGCTAAAATTATTTTGAGTAAATATAATTAATTTTTTATAGGCAATAATTACACTCTTATTTTACAAGAATTGTTACATTGCAAAAAGCAGAAACCAAACAACATGATGTCCTTTTTCAAAATAAGACCAAAGCTCTCAGAGCTTATACCCAAAGGCTTTGTTGATATTCACTCCCACATACTCCCAGGAATAGATGATGGGGCTAAAAATAAAAGTCAAAGTGAGCAGCTTATACTAGAAATGAAATCATTGGGTTTTTCCGAGTTTATTGCGACGCCCCACACAATGAGTGGTGTGTGGAATAATTCAATCCAGACAATAAAGGAAAGCTGCGAGAGTTTGGATGGGATAATAAATAAAGAAGAACTGAGATGTGCTTCAGAATACATGCTTGACAGCTTTTTTATAGAACTGCTAGAAAAGGATGAATTGTTGTGTCTGAAAGAAAAAATAGTTCTTATTGAACTTTCTTATTTGCAGCCCCCCATAAATTTGTTTGAAATTTTATTTGAATTACAAATAAAAGGCTACACACCCGTGCTAGCCCACCCAGAGAGATACCAATATTATTTTTCGGATTTTTCCATTTATGAAAAATTAAAAAATGCAGGCTGTTTTTTTCAACTTAATTTGTTTAGCACAACAGGCCATTATGGGGCAGAAAGCACTATGATTGCAGACAAATTATTAGGGACAGGACTAATTGATTTTGTTGGCTCCGATGTTCATCACATGAGGCATATAGAACTATTTAACAATAAAATTCAAATAAAAGAAAGAAGACTATTAGAAAATGCAATTTCTTCAAACCAGTTTTTTTCACTTAAGTAGCTTATATTTAGTTTAGCTTTCACTATTGTATCCATAACCGTACCCGTAGTTGTAGCCGTATTTATAGCCATAAGAATAATGGTATCCATAACCTTGCCCAGAACCAAGACCATTAAGAACAAAGCCGACATTTTTGATTTTTTTGTCTTGGATTAATTTTCTAGGGTATTCCAAGATTTCTTTTCTAGTTTGATTGGCTCTAGTTAAATATACTGTTGCATCAGCAAGATGAGAAATAAGCAAGGTGTCTGTAACCAATAGGGTTGGGGCACAATCTAATACAATGTAATCATATTGGCTTTTTGCCTCTTCTAGCAGCGCGTCTAGTCTTCCGTTTGTTAGCAGTTCAACTGGGTTTGGAGGAAGTGCACCCGCAATTAGAATATGGTGGCTTGGCATGTTTTTAAAAGGCTTAAAAATTGCCTTCTCCCATTCATGTCCAGAATTATGTAAATAATTGGTTAGCCCTTCTTTATTTTTTGCTACATTAACATATTTGTGTATTTGGGGATTTCTAAGGTCAGCACCAACAAGGAGTACCTTTTTGTTGAGGCTAGCAAGAGCTAGGGATAGGTTTAGAGCAACAAAGGTTTTTCCCTCTCCCTTTATACTAGATGTAGCCATGATTACTGAGCCTATTCCTGTTTTTTTATCGCTTAATAAGAAATTCGTGTTTGAAGAGATAATTCTTGAAGCTTCCGACAAAATAGAGCGTTGATTTGGATTTGAGAAAATCTGATCTTTTTCATCAGGGATTAACGGAATTTCGCCTAATAAACTGCATCCTGGAATTAGAGCTTCTATGTCTTTTTTATGATGAATTT
>MDTE01099555.1_pt1 | contig 10178 bp, 11 predicted proteins | sample 811231 | NCBI WGS metagenome assembly MDTE01 (sample SAMN05326651, study PRJNA326480) | marine metagenome | isolation source: seawater | place: Indian Ocean: Red Sea | collected 2010 | reverse complement strand
TATAAGAGAAGTTATTTTATTTGAAGTTAGATTCAAATCATGAAATATTTCTTTATAAGGAGCGCTTTTGCCGAATTTATCTATTCCTACACTAATACCATCTTTGCCTATATATTTTTGCCAACTTTGTACACTCCCAGCTTCAATGGTGACTATAAGGTTTCCAGGCTCTAAAATTTTGTTTTTGTAATCTTCGTTTTGTTTATCGAAAAGTTCTTGACATGGCATAGATACAACTTTTGACTCAATGCCCATCTGTTTGAGTAGGTTTTGAGTTTCTATTGCAATACCGACCTCAGAGCCTGATGCCACCAAAGTAACTTTATTGTCATGAGAAGTTAAATTTATTTCGTATGCCCCTAACATGGATTTGTTTTCCTTATTAGGCATAGCGCTGATGTAGTTTAATTTTTGTCTTGATAAAATTAATGCACTAGGTCCTTCATCGTTATTAAGTGCAGCTTCCCAAGACTCCAAAGTTTCATTTATATCGGCTGGTCTAAAAACTTTTAAATTTGGTATGGATCTTAAACCAGCAAGTTGTTCAACAGGTTGATGTGTAGGACCGTCTTCACCTAAACCAATAGAGTCATGAGAAAAAATATAAATTACTCTTAAACCCATTAAAGCTGAAAGTCTTATAGATGGTTTGCAATAATCAGAAAATATTAGAAAAGTCCCACCAAAAGGAATTAAATTGTGATACAATGCGAGTCCATTCATTATTGCAGCCATACCATGTTCTCTGACACCATAATGGATGTAATTACCATCAAAATTTTTAAAATTAATTATTTTAGTTTTTGTTGTTTTAGTATTATTTGATCCACTTAAGTCTGCTGATCCACCTATTAAATTTGGTAAAAAATCTGATAAGGTCTCAATTACTTTCATTGAGCACTGTCTGGTCGCTAATGATGGTTTAGTGTTAAAAAATTTCTCTTTTTCTTTTACAATTAGATCATTAAGTTTGTCTCTAAAAATTTTATTATTAATGGAATTAAATTTTTCTTTTATCTTCACACTTGAATTATTTAAAGAGTTAAGCCATTCTTTTTCTAATTCAGTTCCTTTTTCACCTATTTTTCGCCAATGGTTTAAAATTTCTTGAGGTATTTTAAATGGCTCATAAGGCCATTTAAGTTTTTTTCTAATCAATTTTATTTCATCTTCTCCAAGCGGAGCACCATGAGAAGAGGCTTTTCCAGCTTTGTTTGGAGAACCGAAACCAATTATAGTTTTACAAGAAATCAAGGAAGGTTTTTTTGTTTTTTTTGCTTTATTGATTGCCGTATTAATTTGCTTTTCATTATGACCATTTATTTCAAAATAATCCCATCCGTAAGCCTCGAACCTTTTTTTATAATTGTCTGAGACGCTTAATGAGGTTGAGCCATCAATTGAGATTTTATTATTATCGAAAAAAACTATTAAATTTTTTAGTTTTAAATGACCCGCCAAACTTAATGCCTCATGGCTTATACCTTCCATTAAATCACCGTCGCTAGCAATAACGTATGTGTTATGGTTTATGATTTTTGATCCAAATTTTTTTTTATAAATTTCTTCAGCTATAGCTAAACCTACAGAATTTGCTAATCCTTGACCAAGTGGTCCAGTTGTAGTTTCTATTCCTGAATTAGCAACATATTCTGGATGGCCAGCGCAAATGGAATTAAGTTGTCTAAAATTTTTTATATCTTCAAGTTTAAAATTTTCGTACCCTGTGAGATACAAGAGAGAGTATAATAACATTGATCCATGTCCGGCTGATAATATAAACCGGTCCCTATTAATCCAAGAAGGGTTTTTAGGATTAAACTTTAGGTGGTATTTAAATAAAACAGTCGCAACATCCGACATACCCATCGGCATTCCTGGATGGCCTGAATTAGCTTTTTGGACTGCATCAATAGACAAAAATCTAATTGCGTTGGATAATTCATTAAGTTTTATTTTCACTTATTAATACCTATATAGACATAATATAAGTATATCAATAATGTGGTATAATAACCTAATGAAAAACTTTGAAAAAAAAGAAAATGATTTAAATAAACTTATCGATAGATTAAGCAATTTAAAGGTAAGTTATTCACAGCTAGAGAGCAACAATGATTTTAAAGTTGAGAGGAATACATTGTTAGCAGAGAAGGAACAAATCGAAAAAAGAAATCAAGAATTATTGCGAGAGCACAAATACCTAAGTGAAAAAATATTAAAATTACAGAGAGAATTGAAAAAGAAAACAGAATTTGAAAAAAAATTCAATGAGGACATAAATGACTTAAACCAAGAAACACAAAGTTTAGTTGAGGAAATTGAGAAATGGCAAATGTAAATGTAAAGTTTAATGGCAAAGACTATATTTTGTCTTGTGATGATGGTCAGGAAGATTCATTAAAAAAACTTACAAATTTTTTAGATAAGAAATATTCTGAACTAAAATCAAAATTAGGAAATATTGGAGAAAATAAACTTTTACTTATAACCGCCATTAAATTGATAGATGAACATTTTGACTTAAGACAAAGAATTTCAGAGCAAAAAAACAAGTTAGATAATTTGTCAAATAAATTTAAGGAAATTAAATCTTTAGCTATTGATTATAAAAATGATAAAGACTTAGAAATAAAAAAACTTAACATGGAAATTGAAAAATTTAAAAAAAGAATAGAGGAAACTAATAATATTTACGAAAATATGCTTGATAAAACAACAAAGTCAATTGAAAAAATTATTCAAAATGCTGAATCCGCATCTAAAATTCAGTAATGGAAAAAAAAAATAAACTTAGAAAAAAATTTTTAAAACTTAGAAAAAAAAAATATTTTCACGTTCACTCTTATAAGTTTGCTAAACTTATTTCCTATATAAAAAAAAAATATACCAAAAAAAAAAATATTCATTTAGCTTTGTATTATCCAGTAAATTATGAGTTTAATGTTTTAAGTATTTTTGATAGTGATAAATTTAATGAAATCGTTACACTTTTGCCTATTATAAAAAAAAATAAAACTATGCATTTTTTTGCATGGAGAAAAGATGATATTTTGAAAATAAATAAATACGGAATTTTAGAGCCATTAAAAAACAATAATACAGTAGTGCCAGACATAATATTAGTTCCACTTTTAGCTTATGACAAATTTAAAAATAGGCTTGGGTATGGTGGAGGTTATTATGACAAGTTGCTAAATAATTACATAAAAAAAAATATAAAAGTTGAAACTATTGGTGTAGGTTTCTCTTTTCAAAAATATTATAAACTTCCATTTAAGGAACATGATATAAGATTAAATAAAATATTCACGGAGAGAGGTTTTATTTGATGAAGTTACTAATCCTTGGTGATATTTGTGGTTCATCTGGAATGAAGGCCGTCCAAAAAAAATTAAAAAAGATTATTATTGAAAAAAATATAGATTTTACAATTGCAAATGGCGAAAATGCTGCTGACACAGGCAAAGGCATTACAAAAAAAAACATTTCAGATTTATTCAGTGCTGGAGTAAATGTAATTACAAGTGGAAACCATATATGGGATGAAAAAGAAATTTTAGATATTATTGACAAAGAAAAAAGATTAATTAGGCCTGAAAATTTTTTTGAGGGTCAACCAGGAAATGGATTTGGAATTTATGATGTTAAAGAAAAAAAAATCGCGGTTATTAATTTAATTGGAAATGTTTTCATGAAAAAAAGTGAAGATGTATTCGGAGCTGCAAAAAAATTAATTAAAAAAATCAAACTTAAACAAGACGCAGATTTTATTATAGTCGATATGCATGGTGAAATCACAAGTGAAAAAATGGCCATGGGTCATTATTTGGACGGAAAAGTTACCGGTGTTGTTGGAACACATACTCATATACCGACTTCTGATTCTAAGATATTAGATAAAGGCACAGCCTATCAAACTGATCTTGGCATGTGTGGAGATTATAACTCTGTCATAGGAATGAATAAAGAAAATTCATTAAAAAGATTTTTAAAAGATCAATCAGCAAAACAACACTATCCATCTGAAGGTAAAGCTAGTATCTGTGGAGTCATTGTAGATGCAGATGAAAAAACAGGTTTGGCAAAAAACATACAACAGATAATTTTGGGTGGTGTGTTACAAGAAAGAAATTAATAATGGCAGGCCATTCTCACTGGGCAGGTATCAAACATAAGAAAGGAAGGCAGGATAAAGAGAGATCCAAGCTTTTTTCAAAACTTTCTAGAGAAATAACAGTAGCTGCTAAATTGGGAGATCAAGACCCAAACACCAATCCAAGGTTAAGAGCTGCAATTCAGCTAGCTAAACAAGCTAACATGCCAAAAGAAAATATTAATAGAGCTATAAATAAGTCAAAAAGTATTTTAAATAAAAACTATCAAAGTCTTAGGTATGAAGGTTTTGGTGTTTCAAACACAGCTTTGATAATCGAAACATTGACAGATAATAAAAATAGAACAGCATCAAAAATTAGAACTGTTCTCCAAAAAAATGGAGGCAGGCTAGGTGAAAATGGTTCTACTTCACATCTTTTTTATAATTGTGGAGTAATACAGTTTAATAAAGAATTTTTTAAAGATGAACAAGCTATGGAATTAGCTATTAATGCTGGAGCAAAAGAATGTGTGAGCAATTCGCAGTTTCATGAGATAACATGTGAAATGAAGGATTTTTATAAAGTTAAAAATATGGTTGAAGAAAAAGTTGATCAATTATCATACTCTGCTATTGAATGGAGATCTTATAATAATATTGAACTCTCAGAGGATAATAAATCAAAAGCATTAATAATGCTTAATAATTTAGATGAAATCGAAGATGTGCAAAATATTTATATTAATTGTAAGTTTTAAGAAAGATTTAAATGAGAATATTCGGAATTGACCCAGGTTTAAGTGGAGCAATAGCAATATTAGAAGATGATAAAGTTCTAGATGTAGTAGACATTCCAGTTATGTCAGAGGGAAAAAAAAATAAAAAACAATTAAATAGCGCTCATCTAGCTCAATATATCGAAAATAACATTTTAGACGTTAATAAAACTATCGTAGTTGTGGAACAAGTAAATGCCATGCCCGGTCAAGGTGTAACTAGTATGTTTAATTTTGGACAGACATTTGGAGCGATTAAAGGTATTAGTGCAGCTTTAAAATTACCAATCTTTTTTGTTAGGCCATCAAAATGGAAGAAACATTTTGAGTTGTTAAAAGCATCAAAAGACGCGAGCAGAACAAAAACGATAGAAATGTATCCATCTTTAGCTAATAAATTAAGTAGGAAAAAGGATGTAAATAAGTCGGATGCAATTCTTATAGCAAGATTTTATAACGAAACAGGTTTCAAAAAGACATAAATAAGACCTAGTTTGAATATTTATAGACAAATTCATGACACATTCTAAAAGTAATGAATTATGATGGAACAAGAAATAGCGTCTCAAATTGTTGGTTTAGGTGGAAGTACTGATTTTTCACTTTGGAGCTTATTTGTTAGAGCAGATTTTGTCGTAAAATCTGTTATTGTAATTCTTATTGCTGCATCAGTTTATTCTTGGGCACTAATTTTTGACAAATATAGATTATTCAAAAAAATAAATCTTTCGATAACAGATTTTGAAAATAAATTTTGGAAAGCTAAATCTGCAGAAAGTTTTGAAAATAATCTTCCAGTAAAAACTGAAGATCCAGCAATATTAATATTTCGCTCAGCGATGGTTGAACTCAGAAAAACAAGATCTAAATCATCAGCGGTTCAATTAGCAAGAGTAGAAAGAGTATTAGAAATTAACACAGACAATCAAATAAAAAAAATTGAAAAAAATTTTACTTTCCTTGCAACGGTTGGAGCTACTGCCCCGTTTATAGGTTTATTTGGAACAGTTTGGGGGATAATGAATTCTTTTCAATCAATTGCAATTTCTAGAAACACTAGTTTAGCTATTGTAGCGCCAGGAATTGCAGAAGCTTTATTTGCAACTGCACTTGGATTGTTAGCAGCTATTCCAGCGGTAATTGCTTATAATAAGTTCAATAGCGACATGAAAAGATATATGTCAAGAATCGATAACTTTTGTAAAAGATTTCTTTCAATTATTTAAAAATTATGGCTTTTAATTTCAAACGCTCAAAAAATGAACCAATGAGCGAGATAAATGTAACACCTTTCGTTGATGTAATGTTAGTTTTGTTAATCATATTCATGGTTACTGCTCCTTTGTTGACCGTAGGAGTTCAAGTGGACTTACCTGAGTCAGCAGCAGATTCATTACCTGATGACCAAGAACCATTAACCTTGTCTATAAATTCAAAAGGAGAAGTTTTTATTCAAGAGCATAAAGTGAGTTATAATAAAATGGTACCAAAACTTTTAGCTATTGCAAAAAATAGAACTGATACAAGAATATATGTTAGAGGAGATAAAACTATAAATTATGGTAGAGTTTTAGAGGTAATGGGCACTTTATCAGGAGCAGGTTTTTCAAAAGTTGCTTTAATTTCTGAGCCATACAAAAATTAAATGATTTATGACAAAAGGTTTAATATTTTCAATATCATTTCATATAATGATGATTGTATTGACTGCTTTATCATTGCCATTTATGACTAGAGAGCCTATTTCTTTACCTCCAATAGTATCAGTGGAATTGATACAGATTTCAGATAAGACTCAGATCCCCTTTGCCCCAAAAGCAAGAAAGATAATTGATAAAGTCAAAAAAGATGAGGAACGGGTTGTATCAGAACAAGCCCCACCATCTGCAAAAGCAAAAGAAAAGCCAGACAGGATTCCATTGCCCGATGACAAAAAAGAGAAAAAACAATTAGTTAAAAAAAAACAAAATCCAGAAGAAATTAAACCTCAAATACGACAATCATCAGAATTTGAAAAAGAAGAACTAATTAATACAAATGAAATTGCTGCGTTAATTGATAAAGCTAAAGAAGAGCAGGCAATTCAAAAAAAAGAGGATAACAATAAATTGACACAAAGCAATGTTAAAAATACTTTTGCAACTGGTTTAACTTTATCAGAAGAAGATGCTCTAAGAGCCCAAATATTTGGTTGTTGGAGTGTTCCATTGGGTTTGCCATATGATGAAGATTTACTTGTTAGATTGAAACTTGAACTTAAAAAAGATGGAACTATTTTAAAATCTGAGATAATTGATCACCAAAGAATGAACATGCCTGGACAAAAATTTTACAAAATACTAGCGGAAAGTGCATTAAGGGCAGTAAGGCTTTGTCAGCCTTTGAGAGTTCCTCCAACTGGTTACGAGAAATGGAAAAATATACAACTAAACTTTGATCCAACTGAAATGTTAAGAGGTTAAAATGAAAAATTATTTGTTAATAATTATTTTTTATTTTTTTTCTATTAGCAATTTATTTGCCTTAATAAAGGTAGATATCACTAGAGGAAACTTAGATCCACTTCCCATAGCAGTTTCGCCATTACATGTAGAAAGTGAAGCAGAAAAAATTGAAAATATTGAAGTTAAAAAACTTGGATCAAAAATTTCAAATATAATAGAAACTAATTTTAGAAATACTGGGTTATTTAACCCTCTTAAAAAAGAGGCTTTTGTTCAAAAACCTGATATTGCACATTTAAAACCAAGATTTGAAGACTGGAAATTAATTAAAGCTCAAGCATTAGTAACCGGCAAATTATCTATTAAAGATAAAAAATTAAAAGTTGAATTTAGACTTTGGGATCTCACCGCATCAAAAGAGATGATTGCTTTAGCTTTCACAACGACACCCTCTAATTGGAGAAGGGTAGCTCATATAATTTCAGACAAAATTTACGAGAGATTAACTGGTGAAAGTGGATATTTTGATACAAGAATAATCTATGTTGCTGAAAGTGGTCCAAAAGATCAAAGAGTAAAAAAACTTGCTATTATGGATCAAGATGGGGCAAAAACAAAATATTTAACCCTAGGTAATGAGCTTGTTCTAACACCTAGATTTAATCCAAGCAACCAGATGGTTACATATCTATCTTACTTTAGAAATTTGCCAAGAGTATATTTGCTCGATATAGAAACAGGAAAACAAGAAGTTGTAGGGAATTTTCCTGGAATGACCTTTGCTCCAAGATTTTCACCGGACGGTAAGAAAATAATAATGAGTTTTGCAAAAGACGGTAACTCTGATATTTTTACTATGGATCTTGAAACTAGAGTAGTTGAGAGAATAACAGAACATTCATCAATAGATACATCTCCCTCCTATTCACCGGATGGAAAATATATATGCTTTAACTCAGATAGAAGTGGACTACAACAATTATACGTTATGAAAAGTGATGGAAGCAATGTAAAAAGAATAACATTTGGAGATGGTATTTATGGAACTCCCGTTTGGTCACCTAGAGGAGATTTGATAGCTTTTACAAAAGTAAGGAAAGGAAAATTTTATATAGGTGTTATGAGAACAGATGGTAGTGGAGAGAGGCTTCTTACAGAAAATTTTTATCAGGAAGCTCCATCTTGGTCGCCTAATGGAAGAGTTTTGGTTTTTTATAGGGAGACCAAGTCAGGACCAAAAGGCAAAGGTTTTTCAGCTAAATTATGGTCTATAGATATAACGGGTTATAATGAGAGAAAAATATCGACAGAAACTGATGCTTCAGACCCATCTTGGTCTTCATTGCTATCAAAGTAAGGTATTTATTGCCTAATTAAGGCTTGAATGTTCTAGAATAATTTGAAATATTAATAATAACAACTTAGGGGAAACTATGAAATTTATAAAAAATTTAAGAAACGTTTTTTTAATTCTTTTTGCAACACTTGCATTAAGCGCATGTTCAGCAAAAAAATCACAAACTTCAGGAGATGTTTATACTGGAACAGATACTGTTGAATATTTAGCAAGCGGTGTTAAAGATAGAGTGTTTTTTGCAACTAACAAATCTTCATTAACTTCTGCATCAAGAGAAACATTAAGAAAACAAGCTACATTTTTAAGAAAAAATAAGAAACTTAATGTCACTATCGAAGGTCATGCTGATGAAAGAGGTACTAGAGAGTTTAACTTAGCTTTAGGAGAAAGAAGAGCTAATGCAGTTAAAGATTATCTAATGACTTATGGTATTTCTGGAAAAAGAATGTCTGTAATTAGTTACGGGAAAGAAAGACCAGTTAACACTGAGTCTACTCCTTTAGCTTGGTCACAAAACAGAAGATCTGTAACAGTAAAAGTTAAATAATAAAATATTTAAGTTATATAAAGACCCTCCAGGTTTTGGAGGGTCTTTTTTTTGCCATTATGTATTATTAAAGCTAAGAGATGCAATTAATTAAAATTTTTTTTTTAATGCTTATAACTGTAGCTCCTATTTTGTTTTTCAATGGGGCTTCTAAAGCTGAAGAAAAACTAGATGCTGTAATTGATCAAATACAAATAATTGCGCAAGATTTAAAAACATTGGAAAAAGCAATTTATTCTAAATCAAGTATTGCAAGTAACTCAAGCTCGTCATCAAATAATCTAAACGAAGATGTTCTTACAAAACATTTATTACGATTAAATGAAATTGAGGAACAGTTCAGAGAACTTACAAATAAATTTGAAGAAATTAATTTTAAAATTGACAAACTTTCAACAAGAGTAACAAAAATACAATCCGACACGCAATTAAGATTCACTGACTTGGAAAACGATACTTCAACACAAACGGAGATTAATAAAAAAAAGAAAAAAGTAAAATTACCTGGTACTAGCAAACCGCAAGATTTTGGAGCAGAGCCTGGATACTCAACTAGTCAATTACCTAAAGAACAAAAAACCAATTCAGTTGGAACAACTGCATCTGTAATAACTTCAGAAACTGACCGATCCGAGTCTTTACTTCCAGATAAACCAGCTAAAGATCAATATGACTTTGCTATAAGTTTTATGAAAATTGGGGATTATGAAACAGCTGAGTTTGCACTTAAAGAATTTATTGATAAAAATAAAGATCATGATTTAGCAGGAAACGCTCAATACTGGTATGGAGAAACTTTTAGAATAAGACAATTATATTCGGATGCTGCAACAGCTTATTTAGATGGCTACCAAAATTATCCTAAAAGTCAAAAGGCTCCAGACAATTTACTAAAGCTTGGTATTACAATGGTTCAACTTGGTGAAAAAGAGCAAGGCTGTACAATGATAACTGG
>MDTE01095997.1_pt1 | contig 10178 bp, 6 predicted proteins | sample 811231 | NCBI WGS metagenome assembly MDTE01 (sample SAMN05326651, study PRJNA326480) | marine metagenome | isolation source: seawater | place: Indian Ocean: Red Sea | collected 2010 | reverse complement strand
CGATGACGACTCGGGCGATGACGACTCGGGCGATGACGACTCGGGCGATGACGACACCGGTGATGACGACACCGGTGATGACGACACCGGTGATGACGACGCCGGTGATGACGACACCGGTGATGACGACACCGGTGATGACGACGACAGCACACCTGAGCCCGAGGTCATTCTGCCTGGACTGGATGGCTCCCAGTCCTACGACCTCGATGGCAATCTGAGCACGTACTATTGGACCGACATCAGCGCATCGACGTTGGGTCCGGCACTTGAGGACCCTACCAGCGAGTTCCCCGTGCTCCGATCACACCTTGTAGGCATAACCAGTCTTGGTGTCTTCGAAGCCAACTACACCTACCAGTTAGAGGTCACCGACTGCTCGGGTGCGTCCTCGACGGACACGGTCCAGGTCACGTTTGTTTGCGAGGTGCTCTAGCCTGGCTTGCATCAAGGTTGGAAGTGGCTGCCGTCCATCGTGCGTTCCTCTTGTGCCGTTGTCGTGGGTCGATGCCCACGGTCTGACGACGCTCAGTGCCCCGCCACCTTGATGCCTACGACAATGCGTCGTAGGATCAGGTCTATGGCGAGATCTGCCTCATTGGAACGACGTGTGCTGGATGTCCTCTGGAGGGGAGGGGATTGGTCGGTGCGTTCGGTTCTAGCCGAGGCGGATCCAGCACTTGCCTACACGACGATCGCCACGGTCCTGGATCGACTCCACAGCAAGGGTCGGGTCCTCCGCGAGAAGTCCGGGGGGGCCTGGGTCTACCGTGCCGCGCGGACTCGCGAAGCTGCTCTGGCGGGCGAAGTGGCGCGCATGATGCGCCGGGCTGAGACGTCTCCGGAGCCGCTGCTCGTGGCCTTTCTCGATGAGGTCGAGGCTTCCGACCCCACCGCTCTGGATCAACTGGAGGCCTTGATCCGAGCACGGCGGCAGACCTCATGAGCTTTGTTTTGTTCTGCGTGTTGGTCTCAGCCATGCTGCTGACGGCAGGCTGGGCAACAGCGGCTGTCGTCTACCCCCTGTGGTCGCGACTGACCGTGTCGCTGCCGGTGCTCGGTCGCTGTGCTTTGGTCGTGGCTGCTGCGCCCTATGTGCTCGCTCTCGGGCTCGTGGGGGCGTCTGTGCTTCCCGCCCAGCTGGAGACTCTGTTCGTCTGCCACTCGGGTCCCGGTTGGCTCCATCTCTGTTGGTGTCACCCGGGCAACGCGATGACCTTTTTGCCGCCGGCGCTCGCCACACTGGCTTTGCTCGTGCCTGGACGCCTGCGAGCCCTCGCGGCTCTGCTGCGTGAGCCTCGGGGGGATGGTGGTGGAGCGACGCCTGTCCTGGCCGAGCTGCCGCGTCCTGCAGCGGTGCTAGTGGGCTGGTGGCGGCCATCTTTGGTTGTCGACCGCAGCTTGTGGACCGCCCTTGAGGCTGGAGAACGAGCGGCCATGCTGGCTCACGAACAGGCACACCTCGACCGGCGGGACCCCCTCTTGCTCTTCGTCTTGCGGCTCCTCGCCGTCGTCGCTCCGGCTCCTGCTCGCCAAGCCCTGGTTCGGTGCTGGCTCGCTCGCGCTGAAGCTCGCGCGGATGCTCAGGCCGTTCAGGCTGTGGGAGATCCACTGCTCGTAGCCGAGGCTCTGCTCCGCTGTGCGCGCCTGGGTGCCGGTGCCCCTGACTTGTCGATCGCTTGGACTGCCGGCCAGCTCGAGCGGCGCGTCCACGCTGTCCTCGATGGAACCGAGGCTCCTGCCAGGGGTACCCCTGACGTCAGCTTGGTGGACGGCGGCGTCTTGCTCGCCATCTTTCTAGCGGTGGTGGCTGCGGCTCCCATGCTGCACCACCAACTCGAACACCTCCTAGGTCACTGAGATGCTCCTGAACCTGCGTAGGGCATGCAGTGGTGCAATCACGATTACTACAATATGTAGTATCTTGCTGTCCCTAGTCTCTGTCGCGAAGGCCGAGGAGGAGGCGACCTCCGAGTCCGAGTTGATTCGCCGGTATCTCGCCAGTCCCCCCATGCAGTCAGAGCTCCGGGCCAGTGCCCTCCAGGAGCTGGCGGCAGTGGCGCCGGCAGCGCTGGCCAACCCCGAGCTCGAATATCGCCATGAGGAGGCCCGCGGACCTGCTGGGGCAACCACCGATGCCATCGGCGCCGCGATTACGGTGGATCTTGGGCTGGTCTCCGCGGCCGAGTTCCAGGCGGCCCGGCTTCGCAAAGACGCGGTCAGACCTCGCGTCCGGACCGACTTGGTTGGCGCCGTCTGCGAGCTGCGGCGAGAGCTGTCCCAGCTGTGGGCGGCCGAGCGACGCGCGCAGGTTGTGGAAATAGGACACGGTCGGCTCCACGAGCTCACCGCTGTCTTCGAAGCAATGGCCAGTGCTGGCGAGGTCTCTGGCTATGACTTGGACCGTGTCGCGCTGGCTGACTCCTCCCATCGGGTCGAGATGGCGTCGGCTGCGGGGGATGTGGCGGCGCTGCGCGCTCGGGTGGCCTCCAGTACCCATGGGCCAGTCACCCACGTTGAGTTGGTCGAGCCGATTGCGCCGGCGCCCCTCGAGGCGATCCTGGAGCGAGCTCGTGCTGAGCACCCAGAGCTAGTCGCCTTGCGCCTGCAGCAGCGAGCTGCCAGCCGGGACGAAGCAGCGGCGCGTCGCCAGGCAGCCCCGAGCCTCCGGCTCTCCGGGGCTGCCCGCTTCGATGGCCTGCCCGATGGCGGGGGGCGAACCCCTGGGTTCGAGGTCGGGGCCGTCGTAGAGCTTCCGGTGTTCGACCACAAGCGTCGAGAAGCTCGAAGTGCGATCTCGACTGCCCAGGGCTGGGCGGCTCGGGTCGCAAGAACAGAGCAGCGTGTGCTGGCTGCCATCGAGGCCGCGTGGTGGCGAGGCACAATCGCCCGCGGGTTGGCTGAAGCCGTGGTGGACACCGAAGCGCTGTGGAGCGCAGCACGCTCTCGCTATGCGGGGGGAGAGGCTTCGATCGACGAACTGCTCCAGATCGCTCGCGACGTGGAGGAGGCTGATGTGGCGACTCTAGAGGCCGATGTGCTGGCCCGGTCTGCCGATCTGGAGCTCCAGTGCGCGGCGGGTCGCTTCGATGACCCACGCATTGAGTCCGCCATCGATGAGGTGATCTGGTGAAGAACGTCCTCTTCGCCTCTTTGCTTCTGTTCGGCTGCGGATCGCCGGCTTCCTCGGGTCATTCGCACGACGGGGGGCACTCCCACGACGGAGATCACTCGCACGGCCACGGGCACTCCCATGGCACCGGCGGTCATGGACATGGGGCCGAGGACGTCTCGATTGCCATGACGCGCTGGTCGCAGGGGCACGAACTCTTCATCGAGTTGGACGCGCCGGTGGCGGGCAAGGCGTTTGGCTACCACGCCCACGTGACGCGAGTCGAGGACAACCATCCCGCGGACTCGGGTGCTCTCACGCTCCGCTTCGAGCAGGACGGCTTTGCCGTGGAGTCGCATACCGACGCGGCTGTGGCTCGCCCCGGGATCTTCTCGTCGCAGGCGGCAGCGCCCTCGACGGCCGGGACCTACAGGCTCGTGGTCACCTATGTGGATGGAGACGAACGTGCTCAGTGGGATGGGGGCGAGGTTCAAGTGGGAGCCACGACGCCCATCCAGCATCCACCGGAGCCAGAGGGGGCCATCGCGTTCCTCAAGGAAGCTCAGTGGCAGGTGATGTTTGGGACAGCGCTGGCCCGGAGGGCGGCGCTCGCTCCGACGGTGCAGGCGCCCGCTGTGGCGAAGCCTGCTCCTGGCTCTACGGCAGTCGTGGCCGCGCCCACCGATGGTCTCTTTGTCTGGGCTGAAGGGATGCCGATTGTCGGACGAGCCGTGGTTGCTGGAGAGCCGTTGGCGACCTTGATTCCTTCCAGCGCCGCCCAGCACTGGACTCAGGTTCAAGCCGATGCCACCACAGCAAGGATCAACCGGGATCTGGCGACCACCGAGCTCCGTCGCATTGAGACACTCGCTGCAGGACAGCTCGTGCCCGAGCGAAGACTGGCTGAGGCCAAGGCGGACCTGGACCGCGCGGTTGTGGCCGTTGTGGCCGCCGAGAGGCGTGCCTCGGCCCTGACCAGCGGCAGCTCCGGTGCGGTGGCTGTCTCGGCGCCGTCGAGCGGGGTGATTGTGGACGTCGGCGCTGGTCATGGGGAGCCCGTTTCAGCTGGAAGTCCTCTGGTGACGGTCTCGGCGTCGGACGCAGTTCTCTTGGAGGGGCATGTCCACGATCGGGTCCGAGGATCGCTGCATCCAGTCGCCACCCTGACTGCGGAGCGAGGTGACTGGGAGCGCCCTCGCGATCTGCTCGCGGTGGGGGGCGTCCTGCTCACCGAGCGACTCGTATTCGACGTCCATTCGCTGTCAGCCCCCGTGGCCGTGTTGGTCCCCGCGGATGTGGGTCTCGTGGTGGGAGACCTCGTCGAGCTGTCCTTGGGTGTCGCAGATCCCACGCCTCGCTTGGTCGTTCCGCGAGAGGCGGTGGTCGAGACCAGCGGTCAGCCGGTTGTGTTCGTCCAAGACAGTGGCGAGTCTTTCTCTCGCCGCCGCGTTCAGCTGGGGGCATCCGACGCGAGCTATGTGGAAGTAATACGAGGAGTCACCGAGGGGGAACGCGTAGTGGACCGGGGCGCTTTCGATGTCCACGTAGCCTCGCTCTCCGGCACCCTCGAGTCCCATAAGCACTGAGCCATGTGGAACGCCCTCATCCGCTGGTCACTGGATCATCGCATTGGTGTGCTTGCGCTCGCGCTCTTGCTGATGGTCGGCGGCGGATGGACCGCATCCCGCCTGCCAGTGGATGTCCTGCCGGACATCAACGCACCCACCGTCACCGTGCTTGCCGAGTCCCACGGCATGGCACCCGAAGAAGTGGAGCTGCTCGTCACGATGCCCATCGAGACGGCCATCAACGGGGTGCCGGGCTTGCGTCGGATCCGGTCGTCCTCAGGCATTGGCATCTCGATTGTCTATGCCGAGTTCGACTGGGATGTGGACCCCTACCGTGCCCGCCAGTTGGTCACGGAGCGACTGCAGCTGGCCCAAGGCAGCCTGCCGGCCCACGTTCCACCGCCGGTCCTGGCACCCATGTCGTCGATCATGGGCGAGATCCTCTTTCTGGGAGTTTCGGGAGAGGATGTGGACCCCATGGATGTGCGCGACTTCGCCGAGTGGGAGCTGCGCCGTCGGTTGCTCGCCATTCGCGGTGTGGCGCAGGTGACTCCCATCGGTGGGGAGCTGCGCCAGGTGCAGGTGGTTCTCGACCCCGCGGCCATGGAGTCCGCGCACATCGGGCACGAGCAGATCCTCAAGGCCCTATCGGGAGCAGAGCAGAACGCGCCTGGCGGGTTCATTACCAGTGGGCACAGTGAGTACCTAGTTCGCGGCGTGGGGCGGCCGAGCACAATCGAAGAGCTGGGTCACATCGTCGTGGGTCGCTCCAAGGGTGCCCCTGTCTTCCTAGACATGCTCGCCCAGGTGCGCATGGGGCCCGCCATGTCGCGAGGGACTGCGGCGGTCGATGGGGATCCGGGCGTGGTCCTCGCGGTCCACAAGCAACCCGATGCCAACACGCTAGCGCTCACCGCGCGCATCGACGATGCGCTCGATGTCATCGAGGCCTCCTTGCCCACTGGAATGATGATCCACCGCTCAGGCTTCCGTCAGTCTCGCTTCATCGAGTCGGCGATCGGGAATGTGGGCCAGCACCTCATAGAGAGCGCGTTCTTGGTGGTGCTCCTGTTGACGATGTTCCTGGCCAATTGGCGGACGACCGTCATCTCGCTGGTGGCCCTGCCGCTGTCTCTGTTGGCCGGGGTCATCAGCCTCGCCTGGCTGGGGGCTGGCTTCAACACCATGACACTGGGCGGACTGGCCATTGCCATCGGCGCCTTGGTCGACGACGCGATTATCGACGTTGAGAACGTCTACCGTCGGCTCCGCTTGCGGGCACTGCTGCCGGAGGACGAGCGCCCCTCGCTGTTGGATACGGTCTACGAGGCGTCGGTGGAGATCCGCGGGTCCATCGTGTTTGCGACGGCCATCATCGTTGTGGTGTTTGCTCCCTTATTCTTCTTTAGCGGGCTCGAAGGGCGGCTCTTGCAGCCACTGGGCATGGCCTACGTGGCGAGCTTGACCGCGTCCCTGGTCGTGGCAGTCACCGTGACTCCGGCGTTGTGCAGCCTGCTCCTCACCTCAGTGCCCGCGGCTGGCGAAGAGTCGGACGCCTGGCTCGCCCGGAAGATCAAGACCCTCTACCGCCCCACCTTGAGCATGGCCCTGAGTCGTCCGCGTGTTGTCCTGGTGGTTGCTCTCGTTGGAGTCCTGGTCGCTACGGCGGGCCTTGTGTCCTTTGGGCGGAGCTTCTTGCCGACCTTCAACGAGGGTGCCTTTACCCTGGCGGCAGCCACCGCCCCTGGCACGCCGCTCTCGGAGTCCGACGCCATGGTGCACCGCCTGGAGAAGCGCGTGGTGGCGCTGCCCATGGTCGAGGCGGTTGTGCGCCGAACGGGTCGCGCCGAGCGCGATGAACACGCCCAAGACGTGCAGTTCAGCGAGCTCGAGGTGACCCTCTCGGAGGGGACGGACCGGCGACTGGGGGCTGCGGCCATGCGCGAAGCCGCGCGGGGGGTTCCAGGCTTGGTCGTGACGGTGGGCCAGCCCATCAGCCACCGGATCGAGCACATGCTCTCTGGGGTGAAGACTTCGCTGGCCATCAAGGTCTTTGGTGAGGACCTCGGGGTGCTGCGTCGGACAGCACACGAAGTCATGGGGGCCGTCTCTGGCATTGACGGGTTAGTGGACCTGGCTGTGGAGCAGCAGACGGAGGTGCCCCAAGTGGTCGTTCGACCGCGCTACGAGCAGCTGGGGATGCTGGGCCTGACCCCGGGCCAGGTGGCCCAATGGGTCGAGACAGCCATGCTGGGAGCGTCCGTCGGCCAGTGGTGGCGAGAGGGTCGCTCCCACGATCTGGTGGTTCGGTACCCCGAGCGCTACGGACAGAGCATCGAGGCCTTGTCCTCAACACCCATCGACGCGGCGGGAGAACGTTTTACTGCTCTGGAACAGGTCGCTCGTGTGGAGAGGACCTTGGCACCCAATCTGGTGCAGCGGGAGAACGCGAAGCGTCGCATCGTGGTGATGGCCAACACAGCGGGTCGGGACATTGCGGGAGTGGTGGACGACATCCGTGCCGCCCTGCCCGAGACTCCCCCCGGGGTCTATGTGGAGATCGGTGGTCAAGCCGAGAGTGAGCAGAAGGCGACGCGGACGATTGCAAGCCTGTCCGCGGTGGCGGTCGTGGTGATGTTCGCTCTGCTCTGGTCGGCACTGCGCTCGGGGCGAGACGCCCTCTTGGTGCTGGTGAATCTGCCGCTGGCATTGATCGGTGGCGTCGGCATCGTCGCTGGGACGGGAGGTGTTCTGTCCGTCGCATCTCTGGTGGGCTTCATCACGTTGTTTGGGATCGCTACGCGCAACGGGATTCTCCTGGTCACGCACTATCACCACTTGCTCCACAAGGAGGCAGCATCCCAGCTGGAGGCGGTGCAGCGCGGCAGTGAGGAGAGGCTGGTGCCGGTGTTGATGACGGCTCTTGGTACCGCGCTGGCGTTGGTCCCCATCGCGCTGGCCGCAGGGGAGCCGGGAAACGAGATTCAGGCTCCCATGGCCGCAGTCATCCTCGGGGGCCTGGCTTCATCCACTTTGTTGATCTTGTACGTGTTGCCTGTTCTCTACCTGCGCTACGGTCGACCTCCACAGGAAACGGAGGTTCACTGATGGATCGGTTGGTCTTTGCTCTCTGTCTCTTGATTGCTGCCTGCAGTCATGAGCATGGTCATGGTCATGGGCACGAACAAGGGCACGATCATGCGCACAGCCACGACGAGGCTCTGACGCATTCACACGGAGCGGCACACGCCCATGGCGAGAACCACGATCACAGCGCATCCCAAGGCTCATCGAACACACACAGTCACGCGATCTCGGAGGTGCCACAGCCCTTTCCAGTGGGTATCTGGACGGGCACCCTCGAGGCGTCACAAGACACGCTGCGCTTGACCTTGGCCGATGCGGCTGGGGTGGCGGTCAAGCCGGAAGGGGAGGCGAAAGTCGTGCTCTCGGGTACTGGGCTCGATGAACAGCGTCTGAGGCTCTCGGCGGCTGGCGGTGGCTGGGCTGGCCCAGCGAAGCTCCCAGCAGGTAAGGGCTACACGGCAGTTGTGAGTGTCTCCGTGGGAGGGTCCACCGAGAGCGGCAAGGTCAGCTGGGGTGGGGCGCACGAAGCGAGACCCGCAGGCACAGCCCACGACTAGGCCTCGAGCTGGCTCGACGAACCGCGGCTCTCTACCGCCTGATGGAGCAGCGCGCCCGGAAACTCAGCCCGGCACCCCTAAGGGCTGCCGGCACCAACGAGCGATGTCTCGAGCAGGTACGGCCCCTCGGTATTGAAGAGGAGGCCGTCTGACTCGATGTTGATGTAGTAGGTCCCTGCAGTGTTGAAGGTGTACTGGAAGTAGGGGTCCACATTGCCGCTGGGCTCGTTCTTCTGGAGGATGCTCGTCCCGTCGGTGTCGAAGAGCGTCAACTGGCAGTCCAGCCCAGACGTGCTGCCCTCGATCGCCAGGATGTCGAAGATGACCTGGTCCCCAGCATCTACGGCGAGTGAGAAGTAGTCGTCGTCAAAAAAGATCAGCCCATTGTCGATGATCCCGCAGGCCGTGTCTCCTGGCGTCAGCTGCAGTACACCGGCGTTGCCGAAGTTGTCGTTGTTCGTCGAAGACTCGGGCACATCGCAGATCTCCTCTGCGTCGACGCTCATGACGTAGCTGAAGGTCGGGTCGTCCGCCTCGAAGTAGTCCTCCACCTTGATGCGATAGTCACCGCCGTCGATGAGGATGATGTCCAGGTGTGAGTCCGTCGTGCCGCCGGCGGGGTCATCGTCGTTGTAGATGATGAGGTCGTCGGTGTCGTCGTAGAGACTGAGGAACGTGTCCAGGCTGCTGGACCCTGTCGTGTCGATGTCCAGCGTCAGGTAGGTCCAGTCCCCGAGGCTCACCTCGTAGTAGTCACTGTCCGTGGGCTGGGTGTCGGAGTTGATCGTGCCGCAGACGAGCCCATTGCCTGAGATCGTGTCCGCGAGGATTGCCGTGTCGTTGGGCTCGGTCTCCGAGAAGTCGCAGTCGGTGCCGGCGACCTCGTCAATGAGGCCGTCACAGTCGTTGTCGACACTGTCGACCACCTCGGTCGCGCCGGGGTTGATGGTGGCGTCGTTGTCGTTGCAGTCTCCTGCATTCTCCGTGTAGCCGTCGCCGTCGTCGTCACTGCACACCGAGTCCTCGTCGATGTCGCCGTCGCAGTCGTTGTCGAAGCCATCGCAGACCTCGGTGGCCGAGGGGTTGATGGTGTCGTTGGTGTCGTCACAGTCCCCATCGTCCACGGTCACGCCATCACCGTCGTTGTCCGTACCGCAGGGCGGATCTACATCTTCGTCGATCTCCGTGTCACAGTCGTTGGAGACGCCGTCGCAGATCTCAGTCGCGCCGGTGTAGGTGGTGGGGTCACCATCGTCGCAGTCGCCATCGTCTTCGGTCTGGCCGTCCCCGTCGTCGTCGTAGCAGCTGGTGCCTTCGTCCGTGTCGCCGTCGCAGTCATTGTCCTCGTTGTCGCAGACCTCGGGCGCATTGGGGTACGAGCTCGAGTCGCTGTCATTGCAGTCGACGCTGGCCGAGAAGCCGTCGCCGTCGTTGTCCGCTTGGCAGTTGGCGTTGGCTGCACCGGGGCTGCCCTGGTCTCCGTCACCAAACACACCAGAGAGGCCATCCGATGCGCACCAGTTGTCCAGGTCGAGCGCCCCTGCGCTGTCGGTCACCGAGCCGGTCAGGAGCGTCGAGACACCGGGGATGACGTTGAAGGTGGTGCCGGCTTGGATGTCATAAGCGAGGTTGAAGATCTCGGTTCCGTCGGCTGCGCTGAGGACGATCTCGTCCGCAGAGTTGGACAGGTACCAGCCAAGACCGTAAGCCCAGTCCACCGGAGTGTTGCCATTGAGGGTGGTGTCGGCCTCCGGGCCGAGCACGAGGTAGTCCCCAGGACCCAGCACAAGGGGAGCCGTGGGCGAGAGTACGACGGTGTCTGCGCCCGTGTCCTCGAGCGTCCAGCCCGACAGG
>MDTE01072136.1_pt1 | contig 10178 bp, 10 predicted proteins | sample 811231 | NCBI WGS metagenome assembly MDTE01 (sample SAMN05326651, study PRJNA326480) | marine metagenome | isolation source: seawater | place: Indian Ocean: Red Sea | collected 2010 | reverse complement strand
TTTTTTGCAGCTGCCATATATTCTGTGAAATAATCAGTAGGAGTATCTTCTAATATAACTCCATGCTTATTTGTTAACTCAGCAAGTGCTTTTCCATTTTCATAGATTCTATAGCTTAAAGATTTAGCTAATGAAGCATTTGCTGCTACTTCAAGAGATTTTTTCTCATGAGCAGTCATTGCGTTATATGTTTTTCCAGTAATATAAAAGTCAGCATTAACAACTACTTGGTGTAAACCTTGTAAGTAATAATGCTTAAGAACTTTTTGGAAACCAAATGTTAAATCTGGTTTAGGGCAACACCATTCTGCAGCATCGATAGTACCTGCTTCTAATGCTGGTAATATATCACCACCACCCATTGCTACAGATGCAATACCGATATCTTTGTAAGTTTGTCCTGGAATTCCTGGAGGAGTTCTGAATTTATATTTTCTAAAGTCAGCCATATCTTTAATTGGTTTTGGAAACCATCCTAAAGCTTCTGGCCCAACTGGTTGTAACATAAATCCTTTGATGTCTCTTCCCATTTCTTTCCAAAGTTGATCGTATAATTCCTTACCACCACCATATTGAAACCATGATAGGAACGCTAAGTTGTCAATACCAACTCCACCACCAGCTACTGGTGAACCAAATAACATTGCAGCTGGGTGATCACCTGACCAATAGTGTGTCCATGCGAATCCACAATCAATTAATCCTTTATCAACTGCGTCTAAAGTTTCTTTAACTCCTACAACTGCGCCTGCAGGTAGAATTTCAAATTTTAACGATCCGCTTGTCAATTCTGTTACAGTATCAGTAAAGTCCTTTAACATTTTTACCTCATCTGCTTTAGTATTAAGGACAGTCTGACATTTTAGTGTTTTTGCAGCATTAGCATTGGATACAAATCCTAGTGCTAAAATCGTTGCAAATAACATTGAAATGATTTTTTTCATTATTTTCCCTTTAGTTAGTTAATTATAATGTGTTTATACAATCAGAAAAATAAAGCTGACACAAGTGACAATTGATATATATGGTATAAAGAACATTAAATAACAATTTTTAAAAAAATTAATTCAACTAATGATGGAAAATTTTGATTTTATAATAATTGGAGCTGGTTCTGCAGGTTGTGTATTAGCTAACAGACTTTCAGAAAATCCTAAAAACAAAGTTTTACTTTTAGAGGCCGGAGGAAAAGATAATTATCCATGGATACATATTCCTGTTGGATATTATAAAACAATGCATAATCCAAAAGTTGACTGGTGTTTTCATACAGAAAAAGATGAAACAATGAATAATAGGTCAATAAGATATCCTAGAGGCAAAACATTAGGTGGAAGTTCATCAATTAATGGGCTTCTTTGGATAAGAGGTCAAAGCAATGATTATGACAATTGGCGACAACAGGGTAACAGTGGATGGGGTTGGGATGATGTTTTACCTTATTTTATCAAATCAGAAAATAATGAACTAGGCAAAAGTAAGTTTCATAATGATAGTGGGCCGATAATGGTTGCAAACAAAAAAATAAAATTAAAAATGCTTGAAGAATTTATAAATGCTGCCGAGGAAAAGGGTATACCCAAAGTTGATGATTTTAATACTGGAGATAATTTTGGTGTAGGATATTTTCAATTTACTACTAGTCATAGTAATAAAGGATTAAAACTGAGATGTAGCGCAGCAAAAGGCTATCTAAACCCCGTAAAAAAAAGACCAAATTTAAAAGTAACTACAAACGCTCACGTACAAAAAATAAATTTTGATGGAAAAAAAGCTGTTAGTGTAAGTTATTTTAATAAAAATAAATCTATCGAAGCTAAAGTAAATAAAGAAATAATTTTATCAGCAGGTTCTATTGGATCTCCACACTTATTACAAGTTTCTGGTATTGGAAATAGTGAAATACTTAAAAATTTTGGAATAAATATTATTAGTGATTTAAAAGGTGTTGGAAAAAATTTACAAGATCACTTAATGTTTAGACCAGTTTATAAAGTAAAAAATTTAGAGTCTTTAAATAAAAAAATAAATAGTTTTTTTGGAAACTTTCTTATTGGATTAGAATATATTTTTAATCAGAGTGGACCAATGACAATGGGAGCAAGCCAGGTATGTGGTTTTGCAAAAAGTGATGACTCAAGAGAAACACCAAATTTACAATTTCATGTGCAACCTATAAGTACAGATATTCTAGGAGCTACAAAGTTACATGATTTTCATGGTATTACTCCAACAGTAGCAAATATTAGACCTACTAGTAGAGGTGAGATAAAAATAGTGAGTAACAACATTAAAGATAATCCTAAAATAAAAATGAATTACTTGTCTACTGATGATGACAGATATGTTGCAGCTCAAGGACTAAAGCTAGTAAGAAAAATAATGTTAGAAACTAAAACTTTTAAAAAATATAAGCCAGAGGAATATAGGCCTGGAATACATATTAAAGATGACGAAGAATTAGTTAAAGCAGGGAGTGACTACTCACAGACTATTTTTCATCCTGTGGGAACTTGCAAAATGGGACAAGACGAAAATTCCGTAGTATGCGATAAATTAAAAGTATATGGCGTAGAAAATCTAAGAGTTGTTGATGCTTCAATAATGCCAAATATTACATCAGGAAATACAAATGCACCAACCATAATGATCGCTGAGAAAGCTTCTGATATGATTTTGAATGATAATCTTTAATGACTGAACAAATAATCATATTCTTTCAAATTGTATTAATTGATTTAGTACTAGCAGGTGACAATGCAATTATTATCGGAATGATTGCGTCCCAATTTCCTAAAGATAAAAGAAAAAAAATTATTTTTTGGGGTATAACAGGCGCTGTCATCTTAAGAATAATTTTGACTTTATTGACTGCCTATCTCTTGCAAATAACTGGTCTAAGACTAATTGGTGGAATATTACTACTTTATATAGTTTATAAACTTTATGTGGATGTTATTAAGAATTTAAATGAGGAGAAAAAAGTTAAAGTTAAGGAGGCTAGCTTCTTAGGAGCTATTTGGACAATTCTCCTAGCTGATTTTACAATGAGTTTAGACAATGTTTTGGGCGTTGCTGGAGCTGCTGGTGATCATTACAAACTTTTAATTTTTGGTTTAGTTTTATCAATAATACTTATGGCTACAGCAGCTACTTTAATATCTGATTGGATTAAAAAATATAAATGGATAGCCTGGGCAGGTTTATTAGCTATTTTAATTGTTGCTATTGAGTTGATTTACACTGATATTAAAATATTAATTCTCTAATGTTTTTAAAAAAATATAATCTAAAAAATAAGACTGCTGTTGTTACTGGTGCAGGCAAAGGTATTGGTCGTGCTTGTGCAATAGCACTCGCTGAGGCGGGAGCAAATCTAATTATAATTAGTAGAACTAAAAAAGATCTTGATCAGGTTTCAAAAGTTATAAAAAAAATGAGAGTAAAATGTAAGTCTTATGTGTGTGATATTACAAATTATAATCAGATTAAAGAAATTATAAATAATGAAGTTAAAATTGATATTTTAATAAATAATGCAGGTAACAATATTCCTGAACACTTTACCAAAGTTAAAACTAAAAATATGGAATATTTAGTAAAAATTAATACTATTGCTACTTTTAATCTCGCACAATTATGTGCACTTAAGATGATTAGATCAAATAATCGAAAAAAAATTGGTGGAACAATTATTAATATGTCATCACAAATGGGTCATGTTGGCGGTCCAATTAGAAGTGTGTATAATATGACAAAGTTTGGTTTAGAGGGTCTGACCAAGGGTATGTCGATAGACCTTGCAAAATACAATATAAGAGTGAACACTGTATGTCCTACATTTGTTGTAACACCAATGACAAAAAAATTTTTAAAAAGTAAAAAGTTCAAGAAAGAAGTTTTGGGTAATATACCTCTTGGAAGATTTGCCGAGTTATCTGATGTAGCCTCTGCAGCTGTATTTTTAGCATCGGATGCAGCTTCTATGATTACAGGAACTTCATTATTGGTTGATGGTGGATGGACAGCAAAATAATTCTTAAAATTATATCTATCTTATTTATTCTTTCGTTCTCAAACCTAAATGCTATTGAATTTGAGGGAAAATTTTTACAAGGTAATTATATAATTGGAAAAACAAATCCATCAGCAAAAATATATATTGATAAAAAGAAAGTAAGGGTAACTGAGGATGGATATTTTGTTTTTGGAATAGGAAGAGATAGAAAATTTGATGTTACTATAACTAAGATTTTTAATGATGAAAAAAAAACTTTTTTAAAAAAAGTAATAAAAAGAAAGTATAATATTCAAAGAATTGATGGTCTACCTGAGAATAAAGTAACCCCACCTGAATCAGTATATAAAAGAATTAAAGAAGAAAATAATAAAATTGGTAAAGCAAGATCTATAAATTCTGATTTATCTTTTTTTAAAGACAAATTTATCATGCCAGTAGAGGGTATAATCAGTGGAGTTTATGGTAGTCAAAGAATCTTAAATGGAAAACCAAGATGGCCACATTATGGAATAGATATTGCTGCAAAAAAAGGGACGTTAGTTAAATCATCTGGGTCCGGAAATGTGACGATGGCAGAAGATGATCTTTACTATACAGGCGGAACTATTATCATGGATCACGGTCACGGGATTTCTACAATTTATTCTCATTTAGAAAATGTTTTAGTTTCTGTTGGAGATAATGTTAATCAAGGAGATATCATTGGTACCGTTGGATCAACTGGTAGATCGACTGGTCCTCACCTAGATTTTAGAATAAATTGGTTTCAAGTAAGAATTGATCCTATGTCGATATTAGAAAAAAAATGAGATTAAAATTTAATAAAGAAATTGAATTTTTTTTTAAAAAATATCTTTTACCTAAATCTTTTTTACTAAAAAAAAGAATTGAAAGATCAATTAAAAACGCTGATGAGAATGAAATCAAATTAATAAAAGATTTAATTAAACCTGGAACTGATAGTATTGATGTTGGTGTATATAGAGGAGTTTATTCTTATGAAATGTCGAAATACTCTAAAACTGTACACTCATTTGAACCAAACCCAGTTATCTTTGATGATATCGATAAAAATTTAAAAAAAATAATTAAAAATATGGTTTTATATAACTTTGCTTTGAGCAATGAAAACAAAACTTTTATATTAAGAGTTCCAATTAGGAATAATAAGATTAATAAAAAAAATTATGAGGAATATTATGAAATGGGTAGAGCTACAATTCACGAAAAAAATATTATGAATAATTGTGAAAATTTTAAAATTAATTCAAAAAAAATTGATGATTTAAACTTAAATAATGAAATATCATTTATAAAAATTGATGTTGAGGGTCATGAGTTAGAAGTTATAGATGGTGCAAAAAAAACTATTGAGAAAAATAAGCCTAAACTTTTAGTTGAAATTGAGGAAAAACATACTCAAAAGAAAGTTTCAGACTCAATTAAATATATTAACTCATTAGGATATAATTCATTTTTTCTCGAAAATGATATGCTAAAAGACACTTCAAAAATAGAAGATTATGATTTAAACAATAATTATATTTTCATACCTAAAAAAAATTTATGAAACAAACTATATTGGAAAAAAATGTTAATCGGATTGTCGAAGCTTTTTTAAAAAATAAAGTTGTTGCACCGTTACCTAATAGATTTACTAAAAAACTCTCAGAAGCTGAAAAATTTAAAAAACTATGTGAAAATAAAATAAATGAGCCTATTGTTGGATATAAAGCTGGAGGGACTGCCATACCAGTTTTAAAAAAATTGAAAGAAAAAAAACCTTTTTATGCGTCGATTTTTGATAGAAATTTAATTAAAAGTGGAAAAAAAGTTAAGATTAATAAATATACTTTAGGAATTGAGTTAGAAGTTTGTTATTTAATTAAAAAATCTTTTTTCAAATCAAAAAAATTAATTTCACATTATAATATTTCAAAATTTATATCGCATATGGCTCCGTGTATCGAGGTAGTTGGATATCGTCAAAGAAAAAAAGGAATATCTTCTTTGGGAGATTTATGTAGTGACTTTGGTGCTAATATAAAATTCTTAGTTGGATCGAAAAAAAAATTTAAAAAAATTAATATTGGAAACCTAAAAACTAGTATATCAAATAAAAAAATAAACTACATTGTTAAAGGAAATACAAATACTGTTTACATCAATCCTTTAAATTCACTAAAGTTTGTTCTTAACAATTTAAAAAGGGATAAAATAAATTTAAATAAAGATTTTTGGGTATTTACAGGTTCTACTGTGGGTGTAGCTCAGATTAAAAGAAAAGGTTCTTATCTTGGTAAAATAGAAGAGTTAGGAACTGTCAAGGTTATTATTACTTAATTTATTTATTCTTGTCACTGAGATTTTCAGTCGATGCGTTTTCTTGGTTATTTAATTCTTGTTCATTAATTTCGTCTCCATAAAATTTTTCTATTAATTCTTGCTCTTTTTTCCTTTGTTCTTCATCAAATTTTTCTTCCCATTCTTTTATTCTTCTGTTTTCTTCTCTTATTCTTTCTTCCTCTTCGATTTTTTGTTTTAGAGCTATCTCTTTTTCTTCTTCAATTCTTTTTCTATTTTCCTCCTCTTGTCTATTTTGTTCCTCGCGTTCTCTTTGTTCCTTTTCTTTTGCTAGTTTGTCTCTTTCAGCTTCCTTGATTTTTTCTTCTTTTAATTTTAACTCATCCTCTTTAGCTTTTTGCTCTGCTTGTTCTTTAAGTAGTTGTTTCTGGATTTCTTGTTGTCTATCAATTTCTAACTGTCTTAATCTATTTTCAGTTTCCCTTAATTTTTCTTCTTCGTATTTTAATTTTCTAGCTGCTTCTCTAATTTTTTGCTCTTCATCTAATCTTTTCTTTCTTTCTATTTCCTTTATTCTATTGTTTTCTTGTCTCTCTAGCTCTTTTTCTTCCCTTAATTTTTGTTTTTGTAATTCCTTTGCCTTTATAGCTTCCTCTTTTATCTTAATTTTTTCTTCTCTAATTCTTTGTCTTTCTTGAATTTTCATTCGAAGTTCTTCCTCTTTTAATCTTCTTGCATCTTCCCTTAATTTTTTTGCTTCCTCATCTTTAATCTTTTGCTGTTCAATTCTAATTCTTTTTGCCTCAATTTTTTTTCTTTTATCCTCATTTTTTCTAACTTGCTTTTCATTATCTATAAGTAATTTTTTTTGAGCTAATATTTGACGTTTTTCCTCTTTAATTTTATTTATTCTTTCTTTTTGTTCTTGTTTTTTTTGTCTTTGGGCCTCTTTTTTTTCATCCAATTTTCTTTTTTTCTCTAATTTTTTTCTTTCATTTTCTCTTTCTTTTTTTACATTATCATAGAATTTTCCAATCTTATTTTTCGCTGTTTGAATAACTTTTGAAGTATCAAAATTTAAATTGCTTAGTTTAAAATTTTTAGGAATTAGTTTTTTTATTTTTGTCTTAGCCACTTTTTTAGATTTTTTATCAATAATAGGGCTCATAATTAAAATTACCAACTTTTAAATATTTAAAAATAAGGGAAGTGTTTAAATTGAGTTTTAGAATTTCTTTTTCATCAAAATATTCAAATTACGTAACTAAAATTCTGAATTCAATTTTTACGTGTAGACAATTAGTCTGTGAGTTTCTTGAAGTTAAAAATTTAAATTATCAAGAATCATATATTAAACCCCTGGATTATTTATGATTAGATTTATCTTTTTAATAGCAATACAAATTATGCTCTCAAATTGTTCTATCCCTGGATCCGCATTCTTAGGACCGTCTTTAACTGCTATTAAAACAGGTAGTATATCTCAAACATCTTTGGCTTATTCTGGAAATAAATTAGTAAATAAAATTACAAAAGAATTTGAATATCAATTATCTGAAAAAAATTCTAACAAAAATAATAATATTATTTATAATGATCCTGTTATTTTAAACACCTACGTTGTTTCTAAAATTGAGATATCCGATGTAATAGAGCCCGAACCTCTTCCATAAAATTAAATTTTTTTCAATTATTACGCGTTTTGTTAATTTAATAGAATCGGTTAAAAGATATATAGGGTGGTAGAGGGAGACTGAAGCCACCCCACCCTCTTTTAAGTATGGACTTCCTAATCATAAAATTAAAAATATTAAATGGCTGACAGGAAATTGAGATCTGTTGCAAAAACATTTTCTTGGAGACTTTTAATATTTATATATTGGATGATATTTGGATATATTTTTACAGGCTCTTTTAAGGTTGCGGGAATTTTAGGGTTAGGATCAATAATCCCACTTTTTTTTTATTATTTTCATGAAAGAATTTGGAATAAAATAAAATGGGGTACAAATAATCAATCTTAGACTTAATTAATTGATAGATACTCTAAAAATGATCTAATAGATACAACTATTAAAAAAATTCCAAAAATCTTACTCAATAACTTTTTATCAATTCTATATACAGCTTTTGCCCCAAGTCTTGCCATTATCATTGTTACTGGAACGAATACAATAAAACCAAGTAGATTTATATAACCAATGCTAAATGGTGTATTAACGTTATTAATAATTTTTCCACCTGATATCATTGTTATTGTGCCAGTTAATGCAATTAAAAACCCTACAGCTGCAGCGGTGCCAATAGATTTTCGTATATCGTAACCAAAAGTTCTCATAAAAGGTACCATGAGTGATCCTCCCCCTATACCTAATGGTATAGAAATAAATCCAATTAATACTCCAGATATATTCTTGACTAAATTTGATATTTTCTTTGGATTATCTACAAGCTTCTCTCTTAAAAAAATAAAAAAAAGACCAACCATAAAAGCAAAAATTGCAAAAAATAATACAAGTGCAGGAGTTTTCAAACTAACTGCCAGAAAAGTTCCAGCAATGACACCTAATAAAATGAAAATTCCAAAAGATCTGACCATTTTAAAATCAACTGCATCATATTCCATATGAGTTTTTGTAGATATTATAGATGTAGGTATTATTATTGCTAAAGAAGTGCCTACTGATAGATGCATTCTAGTAACAATATCAAAATCAAGAACTGTAAAAGCATAATATAAAGCGGGAACCATAATTATCCCTCCGCCAACACCAAGTAAGCCTGCCATAAATCCAGCTACAGCCGCAGCAATACCCAAAACAACTAAAAGATTTATTAATTCACTGAAATTTAAGATTTCCATAATCAGCTAATTTGATTAGCCTTTTCATTATTTTGAACAATAGTCATAATATGTTTTGCTTTTTGAAAATCAGAGTCTCTTGCCATCATATTATCACTTAGATACCTTTTCCATTCTTTAGATCCAACCTGGCCATGATATAGTCCAACAGTATGTCTCATTATGTGATTAACTTTGGTGCCTGCTTTAACTTCTTTATCTAAATATTCTAAAAGTTTTTGAACAACTTGTTCTCTTGTAGGACTATTATTTACATTAAAAATTTCTTTTTCGATTTCCACAAGAGAATATGGATTTTGATAAATAGATCTACCAATCATTACACCATCACAATGATTTAAGTGATTTTTTATTTCATTCACTTTTGTTATACCACCATTAATTATAATTTCTAAACCGGGATTTTCTTTTTTGATTTTGTAAACCATGTTGTAATTCAACTTTGGAATATTCAAATTTTGTTTTGGGGATAATCCACTTAACATTGCTTTTCTAGCATGCAAAATAAAAGTATTCGCTCCTGCATCTTTCATCTGTCTAATAAAATCATTCAGATAATCAAAATCTTCTACATCGTCAAAACCAATACGAGTTTTGGCAGTTACTGGAATTTTACAAGCACTTACCATTGAGTGTATACACTCAGCAACTAATTCAGGTTCCTTCATTAAGCATGCGCCAAATTTATTTTTTTGAACTTTTTTACTTGGACATCCAAGGTTGATATTTATCTCGTCATAACCCATGTCCTCCCCTATTTTAGAAACTTCTGCTAACTCATCTTTATTGGAACCGCCGACCTGTAATGCAAGAGGTTTTTCTTCAGTACTGTAAGATAAAATTTTTTTCCTATCACCGTGGATTGCTGATTTCGTAGCAACCATTTCGGTATAAAGCATTACATTTTTGCTCATCAGTCTTAAAAAGAAACGATCATGTCTGTCAGTGCAATCCATCATTGGAGCAACTGATATTTTTCTATTTATTTCT
>MDTE01036995.1_pt1 | contig 10178 bp, 24 predicted proteins | sample 811231 | NCBI WGS metagenome assembly MDTE01 (sample SAMN05326651, study PRJNA326480) | marine metagenome | isolation source: seawater | place: Indian Ocean: Red Sea | collected 2010 | reverse complement strand
GTAAAAAACACCTTAAAGCATAATTTAAGTCTATTTTTCCAATTTAGCTTATGCTTATCCATATCTACCATCTCTCTGGCTGTGTCATTTACCTAAAATCTTCTTTAAATAGTCTTTATAATCGCATTCTGGTATATTTGCCATGTTTGCGCTAAACTGGCGCTTGGTTATTGATCCTGACCTTAAAGCTGCCTCTTCAGGACAACCTATTTTCACGCCTTGACGCCGCTCGATAACTTCAACATACTCAGATGATTCATGGAAGCTTCTGCTGGTGCCCGCGTCGAGCCAAACGCATCCGCGATTTATTGGATAAACTTTTAATTCTTTTTTATCAAGATAATGTTGTATTACATCTGTAATTTCCATCTCTCCTCTGGCAGAAGGCTGAATATTCGCCGCTACATCTACAACAGAGTTCTCAAAAATGTATAATCCCGGTATTGCAAAATTACTTTTTGGTGTTTTTGGCTTTTCTTCGATAGAAACAGCATTTTTGGCGTTGTCAAATTCTACCACTCCATATCTAGTTGGATCATTTACTTCGTATCCAAAGATTGCACCACCCGATTCAAACTCATCAAAAGCTTTTTTAAATACATTAGAGCCATAAAATATATTGTCTCCAAGAATAAGAGCTACATTATCATCTTTTATGTGATTTTTTGCTATTGTGAAAGCTTGAGGTATGCCTGTAGGTGTTGGTTGTACGTCGTAGGTAATTTTTACGCCGAATTGATCCCCATCACTTAATAACTTTTCAAAGTTTTGTATTTGTTCTGGAGATGATATTAAACAAATTTCTTTTATGCCATTTTCTATTAAAGTTGTTAGCGGGTAATAGATCATTGGCTTATCATATACCGGCAGCAACCCCTTCGTAATTGCGCGAGAAAGCGGCCAGAGGCGTGTTCCTTTACCTCCTGCTAGGATTATACCTTTCATTCTTTAGATGTCTATTTTGGTTAAATGCGGACGCGCTGTCCAATATTGTTGACCATAGTTAATTGTAAGTTCTTCGTTAGGCATTATATGTTTATTAGCGCGAAATATAATATATTGCTCTTTTACGTCTGGAGTTAGCGGATTGTTAGAAAAATATTCCCAAAACAAGTTAGGAGTATCTGAATGATTGTACATTGAGCCAAATCCCAACATAAGCATTACTGGTGTTTTTCTTTTTTTGGCTTCTTCTTCGTCCTCGTCTCTATGTCTATCTGTACGTATCCACATATCTGGATCAGGCATAGAAAAGATATAGTCATTTACCGGTTTAGACAGGTCTTCGTTGTTGACTATTATGTACGGGCAAAACTCTACTAGCTCTTCTGGAGCTAATGGTTTAGTGCAAAATACCCCTCTTCCAAGATCGCAATTTCTAATTTCTATTTTCACTTCTGTAGGTCTGTTGCTCCATCTACCCATGTTATGATAGTCTTATCTATAAATTAATAAGTCTATATGTAAAAAGCAATATTTTTAGGGTACCCCCGCCGATTTTTTTAGAATTGTTTATTAATAAGATTTGAATTGGCTGGGGAGATAGAAAATCATCACCCCCCCACTTAATGTAAAAAACAACTCCTAAATTTTTTCAAAAATAGGGGGTGCTTCTGTTTTACTTAATGCCAGACATAAAATAAGCAAGAACGAGAAGGAAAACCGTGCTTGCGACCACTCCAAAGAGTAAAACCGAGAAAATCGCCTTGATGGATGTCCAAACTCGCTGCAATCGTGTCGGCTTCTCCGAAAAATACTTTTCTTTGAGGCTTTCAACCTTGCCTTGAGACTTTGCTTGCTGGTAGGCAAGGATTTCGCGCATTTTTTTGATATTCTGCGCCCTGTTGGTTCCTCTGTAGGTTGTTCTCATAAAATTAGCCCTGTATCTGTGCCGTTGCGCGTCCCCAGTCTTGCCATTGGGGAATGGGTGAATCTTTGTGACCTTTGGTTTCGCCCTCGTACACCGCCAAGTCCTCTAGGAAGTCTTGCACTTCGTCTTGGTCTGCGTAGAGAACATCGTCAAAGCTAATCGTTTCACCGTAGCCTTGCCCATCGTAAGATTCGAGCCATGCACCTTGGCATGATACAATGTTTACCAGTCTGCAAGGATGACCAGTGGTTCCGTTGATGTAGATGCATCCGAGTTTTAGATCGTTTGCCTTTTGTCTTTCTTGTATCGCTTTCATATGTATAACATAACACATTTCTTTAAAAAGTCAAGCGATTGTGAATAACTTTCGCATTTTGTTAATAACTCCAATACGATAGGTTGGCACGGCGGGTGCTGCGCCTCCCGTGCCAACTTTTACCAAACACGCAAGCGGTCTAGGTACTGCAATAAGATCCACGCAACGGCGACGCCTGTTAATATGTTGTAGTGATATGTCTTCATAAATTAAACGCTTTCAAAATTGTCTTCTTGAAGTTCAAGAGTCTCGTTCTCCTCTTGGTCAGATGGTAGACTAATTCCCTCACAAATGGCGTCAAGGAGCCGCTTCGTTTGTGCATCTTGTTCATTGATATATTCATCGTTCATCATGTAATTACTATACCACAATTCTTAAATAAGTCAAGCACTTTTTCCATAAAGTTCAAATAACTTTTCTAATGCCGTAAAGTGTCCAGCGTGCGTGCCTTCGTTAGCTTCGTGTTGTAAGCGGCGAAAGATACCCGCACACTTTTGGTATCCGTATCCCTTACGGTTAGCGTACTCGATTGCACTCATCATGCGAGTGCGTGCAGCAATAGTTGGTTTATACTTTCTCATTTTACCAAGTCCATTCAGTGGTTAATCATTTGGTGAGCGAAAACAAATACAAGGGCGATAGATGCACCAACGCAACCAGCAATAACACACTCAAGGCGTTGGATAGACCTTTGTTGACGCTTAATCTCGTCCATGTGAATCTGTTTGATGTTGTGCATATCACGCAGGGTGAAGCTCGGCTTGTTAACTTTTACGGATGTTGCTCTTGTTGCTTTCATGTAATAAATATAACACAAAACTTAAATAAGTCAAGGGTGTTTCTGAAAAAAGTTATTCACAGGGAATTGTGGATAACTAAAGGTTGGCACGGGATCGGCTGCACGTGGCGTGCCAACTATTGGAAGCCTGTTGGCGCTTTCTTTAATCGGTAAAACAAATGCCTACCGACTGAACGCACAACCTTCTTACCCCTCAGGTGGTCTGGTGTCCGAATGCCTGTCGGGTTGAAGTAGTGGTCGGCATAGCTAACATATCGGCGGTCTAGCTTGTTGAGGTTCTGCGCTAACGCTATGGCATAGTGCCGCATGGGATGCGTTTGCAATAGTGTTGGAAGTTTCGCCCTGTTAGGGTCGTTCTTATTCCAGCAAGAGAATTGCCAAGCCTCCCTACATACCTGTGCGGGTGTCAGGTGTCGATTGATAGAGCGTTGAGCTATAACGCAAGCCACCGCATACATACCCGCCTTGCCCTCTCCACGGGCTTCGCCAAGTATAGTCATGGCAACGGTTTTCTGTCCTTGTGTGAGTTGCGCCTGTGATGCACACGCAAACGCAAAGGTTAAGATTGTTCCCCAAAACCACATTATAGCACCTCCTTGTATACTGGGAAGCTGCGTCCCTTATGGTAATCCCAAGCGGGAGACATAACCGAGACAGGCTTGCTGCCCGTCCGTACGAACAGCTTGCCAACAGCATAGTTTACCCAGCCACGTTTTTGTTGATTCCAATAGAAAGCGATAGTCTTTTGCATATCCTTTACGAAATTAGGAGTTGCTGGCTTGTGTCCGCTTTTGAAGTGGGCGCAGATAGACTCTGGTGCGTAGTGCTTGGCACTGTCTTTAATCTCCGTTGCGTGGAGTTTGATGTAATAGTGTTGCTCTTTGTTATCTTTCATATGTATAATATAGCACAATTCTTAAAAAAGTCAAGCGATTTTTTGAACTTTTTTTCAACATAAGTTGGCATGCAAAGCGCTGCAGCCGGCGTGCCAACATTTTTTTCAACTTTCTAATTGGTGGGACAGCGTATGTCTTACCCCCTGTGGTAGACTGATTGCATGATGATTAAGAAAGCAACATACACCCTCTGGAACGGAAGCGAACTCCTCCACACCTACCCTCACACTCGTGAGGGCTACACCGCAGCCCTAGAGCAAGCCGCAGATTATGGCGGTTACTGGCTCAAGATTTTCTCCAGCAGAGATGATCTTGTATGGTCGGCCAAGATGGCAGAAGAATTTGAAGAAAATGAATGGTAGGACAGCGGATGTCTTACCCCCTGTGCTATACTAATCACATGATGAAAATGAAAGAAAGACTATTCAAAGTAACCCTAGCTCGCTGGGAAGATGGAACCGCCACCACCACCCACGTGCTTGCGATGGACTTGGATCACGCCAAGCGTGTGGCGTGGGAGAAGTGGAGAAGCGTAGCGGTGGAACCCGCACCCTTCCACACCGACGCCAAAGAGGAATTTGGAGAATTTGTAGACTAGGACAGCGGATGTCCAACCCTGTATGCTATATTAATCACATGATGAAAATGACAAAGAAAGAACTAAACGAAGCGTGGAAGAATCACCAAGTACACTTTGAACTAGCCAACGATATGGTGGCTCTTTCAGAGGCTTCCATATTACTACCAACACAGATTGACGGTCAGCACGTCTGGTACAAGTTAAATGACGAAGAACTCGACTACATCAATGACGAGTTCTACTCTGAAATTGAAGATTGCTGGCATGAATACTGGTACGAAAAATGTCACTAAAATTAAAGGTGGGACTACGGATGTCCAACCTCCTATGATAGACTAGACGCAGTTAAAGATTAAAGATTATGAGTATGAGTAACAACAAAAGAACCGAACTAGACGGTCAGAAGGTTTACGCACACGGCGTAAACAAAGATACACACTTCAACACACCACAAGGACCGAGGCTTTACCCTCAGTACCGCAAGTCGAATTACGACAAGATGTGGAATGTTGAGGGTTATTATAATGACAACGATGGATTTGACATCAGAGACAGAGACTAATTATGAACGAAGAACAACAAGCGAAAATCCTACTTAATAATGAGATTAAAGTAACCGACCACCGCAGTCAGCTAGTCGGTCAAACTGGAATCGTGGAAAACATCATGGCAGATGGCCGCACCTTGGACGTTAAGCTTTCCAATGGCAAGAATGCTTTTCTAGATGTCACCCTAGTGAGTGAGATCCAAGAGCGCACACACTTCGCCAAGACTGAACAAAGCCTTGGTGCAACCGCAAACCACCTAGTGAAAGACACAATATAGAAATGTTGGCATGGCGGGTGCTGCACGCCCCGTGCCAACTTATCCGAAGATATCGTCTTGGCAGCGCTGGCACAAGCCAGAGATGCTGTACTCCTTGCGAGAGAGTTCATCCTTGAACTCCACAGCAGGCTCTCCACACTTCACGCACGCCTTGCCTGCGATGGCTAGTGTGCGGCTGCGACCAAACAGCGTAAACGCCGTTTCCTCTTTGAGTTTATCTAGTTCGTTCATAAATTTTAATCCCTCCAACTTGAGTCCAAGTAGTCAGAGTATTCGCGCTGGTACTCGCGCCACTCACGCTCATCCATCAACGGAAAGCCATTGTTGTGGTTTTGCGAGATGCAGTCCCAAGCCTCTGCACGTTCACGCTCCTCACCCCACTTATGGAGTACACGCAGCCACTCCTCATGCTCGATCTGGGCAGCGATGTCGGGGGTAATGGTTTCTTCTATGGTTGGCATCATGTCGTTCATCATGTTAATACTATAACTCTAAAACTTAAAAAAGTCAAGCGGTTTTCTAATTAAACTTATCCACAAAAAACTCTTCGCCCCATGCCTCCAAGTGAAATTCTTCCTTAGGTAGCCACCCCATCCAGCCATCCGATGCACGGACAAGCCACATTGGAGGAAAGGCGTTATCGTTGCGACGCTCTAAAATGAAACCTTTTGCGCCATGCTCTCGGATCCGATTTTTGGTGCGTGTGGTAGCTTTGGTGTTGGGGCTGATTAGGATGCGGTGATCTTCAATGTTCATAGGAATAATGTAACACTTTAACTTAAAAAAGTCAAACGATAATTTGAAAAAGTTATCCACAAAAAGTTGGCATGCGGCGGGCTGCAAGTTCCGTGCCAACTAATTTTATATAAATATTACATTTTATTCCTGTTTATTTATTTATCTAATATTTATTTGGTTACTATTTGTTTCCTATTCAACATCGGTCCGGCAGCATCCAATCTTTTCTGATTCGCTTGGTTCGTTCAACTGATTCATCGATGACGTTGCAAACATCAGTAGAGATCTCCTCGCCCATCATCACCTGCCCGTGGGTATTCATCCACTCGGCAACGTCGAGTTTAATTCTTTCAATCATTACTTTATCGTGCTTTTCGTAATCCATAATTATACTAATTCTTTAGTTGCCGTTGGCTTTTCTCCGTTTCGAATGAGATTTATATCAAAACAAACAGCAGAGAGTAACTTCGCCTTGTCTGCGTTTCTATTGCTGGCTATGATTGCCATAGTGAAAACAAAGTCTATTGCTTTTGATTCTTTAGTTGTCATTGTTATCCTCCACAATATCCATTCGTGCAACTGTATTGCCGTTGAAGTCTTGCGCTGAAGCCATGTCGCCAACGTCTGCAGCCATGATGCGCTGCGCGTTATCCATTAGCCTGTCCAGCACGTTTCTCATTTCGAATAATCTTTCAGCATCGTTGTTGCCAAAAGCATCATTCCCTAATTCAATTTTGATTATCGCTTTCATTTTTTATATTTTTAATTACTATTCCCATGTTAAACAAAAACTCTGACGGTTTAGAATTACGCATGACTCTGTGCAACTCTCCAAGCACTTCAAAATCGCTTGCCGGTAAAGGGTCACTCCATCCATAACCCTTTCTATATAAACGAGTCATTCTGGTTTTATCATCTTGTAAAATTGCAAATTCCATAATCATTTACCCCTATAAACAATCCTTCCTTTACCCAAATCATAAGGAGACATCTCAAGAAAAACTTTGTCTCCAGCTACAATCTTTATCCAATTCTTCCGCATCTTACCGGAGATATGGGCTAATACTTCATGACCATTAGTAAGCTCAACCTTAAACATAGTGTTAGGGAGAACTTGGGTAACAATCCCGCTTGTTTTTACTGCTTCCTCTTTCATAGATACAATATAGCACAAAACTTAAATAAGTCAAGAGGTTTTTTGAAAAAACTTCACAGAAAGGTTGGCATCAGGCGTGCTGCACGTGGCGTGCCAACAAAAAGAAAGAGGCGACGAGGTAGAAAGAATAACACCCTCGCCGCCTGAACAAGTCGACTATTTAAACATTAACTTTAGGCAATGGAGGCAAGCCGCCTAGCCGTACCTTTGGGACACTGCTTGAGCTTTTTGCCGTACCTTCGCTTTCGTCCATGTATTTATCGACTTGATTTGTAGAAGCAAGTTTTAAACTCCCCGCATTTACAAGCTTCAAGTCTTTACCATGCACAGTAGTAAAAACACTTTGAGTGTTCGCCTTACTACGCACGCGTTCCACTTGATTAGTTTCCCCGTTTACATACAAGGAGCCATTGATTACATCTTTCATTTTCATATCTCTATATTAGGCTAATTTTTCTGTAAGGTCAAGGCTTATCGTAGCCTTTTTTGTTGAGTGAATAATGTTGGTCACTGTTAACATTTACCCACATTGTTTTTACTATCATTTTTTCCAATAGTATAATAAGAACCAGATCTCTCTCTTGGTCGATGGCGTATCTTCCAACAATTTTAACTGGTTCATCTTCTGGAGTAGTTTCCATTTCTACAATATCAAGTTCATTAAACTTAATAGAGCGCGGGGCAACTACATCCTGTTTGTATATGCCAGAATCTCGATTGTACTGCTCTAGCCTTGCGCGTGCGTGGTGTGTATACCTTAAATGCACACGCCTGAGGCTAATCTCAAACTCTGGTAATCCGAAAGCCCTTTTGTTGTAGAGCTTGTTATCTTCGTATTCTTTCATTTTGCAACCCAGTAACGTACTAAAATAGGACGCGCTGCTTTGATGTTGTAAAGCCTATAAGCTTCTGCTTTGGCTTCTTCGTGAGGCACACCAACTTTCTTTTGAGCTTTGATGTGGTTAGTTACTTGCGCGGCTTTTACAGCGTTGCGAGCTTGGTAGGTGTTGTAGGTTTTATCTTTCATACAATACAATATCGCACAAATCTTAAAAAAGTCAATAGCTGGAATGAAAAAAAATAAAAAAAAGTTGGCACGAGAGGTGCAGCGCGCACCGTGCCAACAAAAATTAATGGGAAGATGGATTGCTGCATTACCATCAAGACCGGTGCACAATACAGTTCAGGTTTACCAGTCTACTAGCACTACAAGAGTCATACGATTGCACTCTCTCAAGTAGCCCTATGCCTTACCCCTTATGATGGAGGGTTATTCAGCCATTCCCTTAAGCCAACCGTCGTCAGCTTAAATTTTGTTCTCCTAATCTTCACACTGTGTTAGCGAGGTCTTTGACACTTCGAGCTTCAAGCGTAGGTTTTCGGAGAACTATAAATCTCTCAAAGAACTAACTTAATATAGCACATGATTGCTACTTTGTCAACTTATTCTTCATAAAAATCTGTATTTTCTTTTGGTTCAATAAAACCCTCATCCACAAGGTATTTTCCAATTACATTAACCACCTCTTGGGGCAGTTCATCGTCAAACCAAACTTTACTATTTTGATAATCTATTGAGACATCTACGCCTCGGACTTTCATTACTATTGTTTGTGACATATTTTAGACCTCCAAAGGGTTCACTTCTTTTACCGTAGGCTTAAAAGCCCACACGCCTTTACCGTTAATCTCGACCATGAACGCGTCAACTACTCTCATTGACTGATTATCCGCAAGAACAAAGTGTTGGTGTTTATATGGGTTATATGTAATCCTATGCCAATTCGAACCCTTCATGGTTGAGGTTTTGCCCCTCATCCTTGTTCCATGAATTTTGGCGTGAACATTCTTACGTCCTTCTTTTCTTACTCGTTCGTTCCCCTTTTTACTAACACGAAAAACAGGATTCATCAAACTGATCTCTGTTACCCAATCGTAAACGCGCCCCTTACTATTCTGCACGCTAAAGACTGGCTTATCTCCAAAGGCAAGCTTAACACCTTTTTTAGGACGTAGGTTTCTGTAGACTTTCACTGATTCTTTCATGCTACAATATAGCACATATATTAAATAAGTCAAATGGTTTCTTTAAATTAATGAATTTCACACCGGAGAAATCAACCCTTTTTACGAAATCTTTTTACCTTTCATCCCACAAAAACAATATTATCTCTCGAAACAATTATGGTAATTAAACTCAATTAATTAGGGTAATTAAATGTTGGCATGGAACGGGCTGCACGCCGCGTGCCAACTTGTCGATCAAAAAACGCAAAAAGTGATTGTCAAATTATTTAGCCGCTCAGGAGTGAGCGACAAAAAAAACCCCACCCTAAAGGGTGGGGCTTGGGGTCTTGCTGATTAGCTGAGCAATTCCAATTCACTCTTGGGTGGAGTCCACAAGGTTTCAAGCACGTTCCTGCGCTTGGTTGCTTTCTCCATCCAACGGGTGACGTTGGCGGTAGTGCGTTCCGCGAGTTGGTACTTATCACCCTCTAGCTGGTGAGTGATGAAGTCGGTGGACGCATTTAGTAGGTTGTAGATGTTGCGCCCCTTGTCCTCTTCGCGTGGGTTGTTCCACACTTGAGCGATGCCCTCGCGGGATACCTCACTGATGACGTTTTTCTTGGTGAGGCTTTGCAGAATAGCCAAGCCCTGTTCTTGGGTGACATAAGTTTCTGCCATCTTGGTGAGGATGTTACCTTCTTTGCCAAACGCGGTGAACCCGTCGAGAGCCTTGCCAAGGGCATCTTGAATAAACGAGATGTCAAACTTCGCGCTATGCTTACGGGTCAAGCCGTATTCCTCCTGAACGCTGGTCATGCCATTAGAGCAGACAAGCCGCAGCATACCCAGAGAAAAAGACACTCGCAGGGAACGGTCAAAAGAATTGTTAACCGTTAAACGCAAGCCCAATTCATCACCGACCTTCGGAACCTCAATAGTGTGATTCTTAAAGTCGTAACGCGCACGCATTTGGCGACCACCATTTAAAACG
>MDTE01135446.1_pt1 | contig 10179 bp, 8 predicted proteins | sample 811231 | NCBI WGS metagenome assembly MDTE01 (sample SAMN05326651, study PRJNA326480) | marine metagenome | isolation source: seawater | place: Indian Ocean: Red Sea | collected 2010 | reverse complement strand
CTACATGTGGCTGCTAATGGCAGAAAAAGCCGTTGCCAAGGCTGCAGACGCTAATGGTGATGCCCGCTTCTACGCAAACAAGCTGAAAACCGCACAGTTCTATATGCATAAGCTGCTACCGGATGCGTCAGCAGCTTTTCTCAGAATAATGACCGGCAAATACGCGGCCGCTCAATTTAACGAGGAAGACTTCTAGAGAGCCGAAAGTACAGGCGATGGCCTTCGGCAAGACCCCGGTTGAGAGCATTGATGCGCTGGCAGCGAGAGTCCATGACGGCGCAATGATCGCTGTCCCACCCGATTATTCCTTCGTCGCCATGGCGGCGACACGCGCCCTCATCCGCCGCGGCGCCCGCGATCTTCATATTCTCGCCGTACCACAAAGTGGCATACAAGCAGATCTGCTGATCGGTGCCGGCTGCGTCACCATTATGGAGACAGCGGCAGTCAGCCTCGGTGAGCTCGGCGCGGCACCGCAATTCACTGCCGCCGTCAAGTCCAGCAGGATCGATATCCGTGATTCAACCTGCCCGGCGATTCATGCCGGCCTTCAGGCAAGTGAAAAGGGCTTGCCCTTCATGCCACTGCGCGGCCTTATTGGGAGTGATTTGATGCGCATACGCGGTGATTGGAAGGAGAGCGAGAACCCCTTTGAGGAGGGTGACCGCATTGTCGTGCTGCCCGCCCTCAAACCAGATTTTGCACTCTTTCATTCACCTTTTGCTGATCGCAACGGCAATATCTGGCTCGGACGGCGGCGCGAGCTCGTCACCATGGCCCATGCCGCGAAAGGCGCTCTAGTGACGGTCGAGGAAATTCGCGATATCGACATCATGGAAGACGAAGCCTTGGCCGGGGGCTCCTTGCCGGCGCTTTACGTTACCGCCATCGCTGAAGCACCGAAAGGCGCCTGGCCGCTTGGCGTAGCTGGTCAATATGAACCAGACCGGGAACATCTTGCCAATTATGCTAAGAAGGCCACAGACGCCGATGGATTTCAGGACTATCTCGCTGAGCACGGCGCATGAACGCGCCGAAATACACAAAGACCGAGCTCCTTATTGAAGTGATCGCCCGCATGTTGGACGGACTCAACCATGTCGCAGTCGGGGCATCTTCGCCAATCCCAGGTGCTGCGGCACTACTTGCCCGGGCGCGCTCGGGCGGCACACCCCGTGTTAGCGTGCTTTCCAGCCTACGCCATAATGATTTTACCGACGGCGCGCGCGAACTGTTCGATTGCGCAGCCCAGGGGAGAATCGACGCCTTCTTTCTCGGTGGCGGTCAGATTGACGGCGAGGCCAATGTCAATCTAGTCGGTCTCGGCGATTACCCAGAACTTAATGTGCGCTTCGCAGGCTCATATGGTTCGGCCTATCTATATTTCCTCGTGCCACGGGTAATTCTATTTCGCCCAGAGCATAGCCGCCGGGTAATGGTCTCAAAGGTCGATTTCATTTCCGCACCGGGCACCAGCCCGCCGGGCCTTTACCGGCCCGGCGGGCCATATGCCCTGGTGACCGAACGCTGCATCTTCTCCTTCAACAAAGAAGCGTGCCGTTTCTGCTTACAATCCATCCATGAAGGCGAAACGGTGGAAAGCATCCGTAAAAACACTGGCTTCGATTTTGACTGCCCACCGCAAACACCGCAAACACCACCACCTTCAGCTACGGCCCTCGAGTTGATCCGCGGTGATGTAGGTATCAACATCGCTGAGGTCTATCCCAAATTCGCCCGCGAGTTTTTATCTCTCAGTTGAAGGCTCTGCTACCGTAAATGCCTCCAGCGCTTCCTCAGCCTTGAGCCAATCCGCCTCGGCCTGGGAGATCGCCTGTTGCGCTGCATTCAGCTTGCGACCTAACTCGGCGAGGCGTTCGGGCGCGCATCCGTAAAGACTGCTGTCCACCATCTTGACCTCGATCTTGGCTTTCTCACGTTCGGCTTCAAGGAGGCGGTGCTCGGCACTCTCAGCGGCGCGCTTGAGCGGCGCGCGCTTGGCCCGCGCGGCGGCAGCATCGCGGCGCTGGGACTTGCCCTTCGCAAGTTTTTCTTGCGCTGGCTTCTTCTCAATGCTGGCTCCATTGCCGAGCACGAGGCGGCGATAATCGTCGAGATCGCCGTCATAAGAGCGTACGGTGCCATCGGCCACCAACCACAGCTGCTCTGCCGTCAACTCCAGAAAGTTCCAGTCATGGCTAATAACCACCACCGCACCGGAGAACTCGTTTAACACCTCAACCAACATGTCTCGGGTCTCCATATCGAGATGATTGGTCGGTTCATCGAGCACAAGAATTTGTGGTGCGCCATGACTGATCATCGCAAGATTCAGTCGTGCCTTCTCACCGCCCGACAAGTTTTTCGCCACGATGTCCGCCTTTCTCCACTAAACCCAAAGGCTCCGAGACGTGTCCGCACTTTGTTTGGGTCAGCCTTAACCATCAGGCGGGAAAGCTGCTGAAAGGCGCTTTCGCCAGCATCCAGCGTGTCGATCTGATGCTGGGCGAAATAGCCAACAGAAAGCTTGGCTGCACAGTGCATCTCGCCCGCCAACGGTATAAGCTTGCCGGCAAGTAGCTTGGCAAAGGTTGTCTTGCCATTGCCGTTGGCACCCAAAAGGGCGATGCGATCGTCCGGGTCGAGGCGGATATCAAGCCCCTTCAAGACAGGTTTGCCAACAGCATATCCGGCCTGAACGCCCGAGAGGGTGATGAGCGGCGGGGCGAGCATTTCTGGTCTGGGAAAATCAATCTCAATACCGGCGGATTCAATCGCGGGCGGTGTATCGTTCAGGCGAGCTAATGCTTTGAGGCGGCTCTGCGCCTGGCGCGCCTTGCTGGCATTATAGCGAAAACGCGCGACAAAGCCTTGGAGCTTACGACGCTTGACCTCCGCACGAGCAAGGGCAGCAACTTCAGCCGACCGACGCTCGGCATATACCCTGGCAAAATTATCATAACCGCCCGGATAGAGTGTCAATGAGCGGTTTGATAGATGCAAGATACCATCAGGCACAGAATTGAGAATATGGCGGTCATGGCTGATCAATAGCAAGGTGTGAGGATAGTGACGTAGATGATTCTCCAACCACATAGTGGCTTCGAGATCGAGATGATTGGTTGGCTCGTCAAGAAGCAGCAAATCCGCTTCGGCAAAAAGTGCAGCAGCAAGCGAGACGCGCATCCGCCAACCACCGGAGAAATTGGACATTGGTTGGTGTTGCTCGGCTTCTACAAAGCCGAGTCCGGCAAGAATCGCAGCCGCACGTGCAGGAGCCGCATGGGCGCTAATCTCGTGCAGCCGGTTCTCGATTTCGGCTATGCGGTGGGCACTCTTAGTCTCCCCGATCTCAGTTATAAGAGCATGGCGCTCTGCATGAGCGATCAGTACTGTCTCAATCGGGGTCAAGGAGCCTCCTGAGACCTCCTGGGCAACGCTTGCCACCGTCACGCTCTTGGCCAACGCTAGAGTGCCAGCATCGGGCTCGATCAATCCGGAGATCAGTCGCAACAGAGTTGTTTTGCCACTACCATTGCGCCCGACCAGGCCAATGCGCCGGCCACGCGCGATGCTTGCTGAAGCGTTTTCTAACAACGCCTTCCCACCGATTCGGTATGTGAGTGAGGAAATTGTCAACATAGCTTGCCAGTCAAGCTCATAACATGCGGAGGGTAGGCAAGGATATATCGGATCATGATGTCCTTTACATCAGGTGCGTAGAGAAGATTTACGCGGCCTCGTGGATAGCTGAGGCGATTCCGACAGTCCGTGATTTACTCTATGGCCATGGCAGTACAAATCACGCACACTTCCCACATTCATGCCAGTTCTCCAACCAGCCAAATCTACCCACATTCTTGACCTGCCAGGTGGCAGAGAGGTCTTGCTCAACCTTCGGCGGAGCGCGAAGGCCCGGCATATATTGATCAAGATTAATGACGCAAATGGCAAGGTAGAGTTGGTCTTGCCAAGGCGTGCGGCGATCCGTGACGGCCTCACTTTCGCCAATGAGCGGGCGGGCTGGATAGAGAAACAGCTCAGTGCTCTGCCGGCGCCTGTTCCGTTCCAAGCCGGCACAGTGCTGCAGCTGATGGGCGAGCCACTTCTGTTGGCACGCCGACAAGGCGGCGCCAAACGCTTGCGGCGGATAGGTGGCCTGCTTGAGGTGCCGGGCGAAGATGCGCAATTTGCGGGGCACGTCCAATGCTGGCTGGTGGCGGAGGCTCGGCGCGAAATCGGCGAACGTGCAGAATCACTTGCAGCGAGAATTGGCCGCCCAGTCCACCACGTCGCCATCCGCGACACGGCAACGCGCTGGGGAAGCTGCTCGGCAGCAGGTAATTTGTCTTTTTCCTGGCGGCTAATTCTTGCGCCGCCCCGCGTACTAAATTATGTCGTGGCACACGAGGTGGCTCATCTCAACGAAATGAACCATAGCGCGAGTTTTTGGCACCTGGTCACAGAACTAGTGGGTGACCCGAGTTGCGAGCGTCTTTGGCTCCGACGGAACGGCAGTCAGCTTAAACGCTATGGACGGCAAGACCCGAGACTTGTTCCTCAACCATGCTCAACTCCTTGAAATGGTGACGTTACCCAGCGCCACCCATCGAAAATTGTCCCCAAATTATAATTCCGTGCACCATTTCATAGTTTTTGGGGTGCATCGAATTCGTTGCAAGAACACATTTGTCGAAAAACGAATGTAGATTTCCCTACCACAGCAATAATTTATCATTGAATATATTAGTAAATATTTACTATACAAATCATGATGGACAAAACACCTAGTGAATTATCGGGCGATACCCAGGCGCAAATTCTGGACGCTGCGACGGAACGCTTCCGCCATTATGGATATAGCAAGACCACTATGGCGGAGGTCGCCGGCGATTGCGGAATGTCAGCCGGCAACATCTACCGATATTTCGAAAGTAAATCGGATATCGGCGCAGCCGTGAGCATTGCTTGGTTCGAGGCACTTCATCATACCGTGCGCTCAGCGATCTCCCAGCCAGGTCTCAATCCCAGGCAAAAACTCGAAGCATATGTCCTTACAATCAACCGCTTCACCGTCGAAAGTCTCCAAAACACGCCGCATATCCAGGAGATGGTGGACTTTCTCTGCGAAGAGCGACGCGATCTTGTCGAAGGCCATCTCGATTCTTGCCATGAAATCGTCGCTGGCATTCTCTTAGAAGGAGTTAAGTGTGGCACCTTTGAGATCCCGGATACCGCCACTGCCGCCCGCGCCGTTCTCAATGCCACTGTTCGTTTCGAATATCCCCCTCTGCTTGCACTGAGTGGGGATACCGACTACGAGGCAGAAGCGCGCGCCCTGATCGCCTTGATCGTCGACGGCCTGCGTGGCCAACCGGTGGAAACCACAACTTGAGTTTCACCGGACAGTGCATCAACAAAAAATAATGAATTTCAATAAACAAGTACGCGCTTCCGCGTGGATAGGAGAAGGGCGAATTTGACCGATATCGCCAAAGAAGAAACGCGTCTCGAACGCTTCAGCGCAAATGTGCTGCATTGGCGTTGGCCAATTGTGGCGCTCACAGTGTTGTTCGTCGTTGTCATGGCGGCGGGCGGCCGCCATCTCACCATCAGCAATGACAGCCGAATTTTCTTTAGCGAAGACAATCCTCAGCTCCTTGCATTCGAAGCTCTGGAATCAACCTATACGGAAGCAAATACGGTTCTCATTGCAATCTCACCCAAACCGGACTCCGGCACACCCAACATCTTCACCTCTGAATCACTGACCGCAATCGCTGAGCTAACTGAAGAGAGCTGGCAATTGCCTTATTCGACGCGCGTCGATTCGCTGACCAATTTTTCCCACACCTGGGCCGATGGCGACGAGTTGATTGTCGAAGATTTGGTGCTCGACCCTGCGGATTTGAACGCGGAGAAGCTCACGCGCATCAAAGACATTGCACTTGGTGAAATTCAACTGGTCAACCGGCTAGTCGGCGCTGACGGAAACACCACGGCGGTGCTTATCAATTTCGTCATGCCGAATGACGATGACAAAGCGGTTGAAGAAGTTTCAGATCGGGTCAGGGAAATTGTTGAGAATGCGCGCGCCAAACATCCCAACCTCGCCTATTACGTGACCGGCAGCATCATAACCAGCCGTGCCTTCGGTGATGCGACGTTCGATGACCTCTCTAGGCTGGGACCAATAATTATCGGCGTGATTTTCATTGTCATGGCGTTTCTGCTGCGTTCCGTGACAGGTACCATCGCCACACTTCTTGTGGTGGTCTTCGCCGCCCTGACGGCAATGGGCGCCGCCGGTTGGTCGGGGATGGTTTTATCATCGGGCAATGTTGGCGCACCAACCATCATTATGACGGTTGCCATTGCTCATTCGGTCCATGTCATCTCCACCATCATGCTTGGCATGCGCTCAGGTCTTACCAAACGTGAGGCGATCCTAGAATCGCTCCGGGTAAATGTGCATCCCGTGTTTCTCACCACTCTCACGACGGCGATTGGTTTCTTGAGCATGAACTTTTCCGACGCACCGCCATTTCACACTCTCGGAAATCTCGTCGCAATAGGCGTTGTAAGTGCAATGGTCTATGCGCTCGTGTTCGTGCCTGCCCTCGTCTATATCCTACCACTTCACGTGCGCGCGCGCCCTCAAGGCAAGCAGGAATTCTTCGACAGATTTGGCGAATTTATCGTACGCCGACGCACACCGCTTCTCTTTGGCATGGCGGCAATCATTATCGGTCTCGCCTCGGGCGTGCCCCAGATTGAACTCAACGATAATTGGACAAAATATTTCGATGAACGCTACGAGTTTCGCCGCGACACCGACTACATCATCAACAATCTTACCGGCGTTGAGGCGTTCAAATTTTCCCTACCAGCCGGCGAAGAGGGTGGGATCAACGATCCTAATTATCTTGCCCGAGTGGACCGCTTCGCGGAATGGTATCGCGACCAGCCGAAAATCGTTCATGTCTCGGCCTTTTCCGACACTATGAAACGGCTGAATATGAACATGCATGGAGACGACCCAGCCTATTACCGTATTCCTACCAACCGCGAATTGGCCGCGCAGTATCTGTTGCTCTATGAGCTGTCGCTGCCCTTCGGGCGTGACCTTAATGACCAAATCGATGTCAGTAAATCGGCGACACGCATGACAGTGATCGGGCGGGACATGTCAGCCAAGGAGCAGCGAGATTCCGCCGCCAGAGCGAACTCCTGGCTCAGGGAAAACATGCCAGCGGATATGGTCGCTGAAGCGACTGGCCTAACAATGATGTTCGCCTATATCTCTAAACGCAATATTGAGGGCATGTTACGCGGTACGGTGATTGCAATGGCGATAATTTCGCTAATCCTGATCGTCGCTCTGAAAAGTTTGCCTATCGGGCTTCTCAGCCTATTGCCCAATTTCGTCCCGGCAGCGATGAGCTTCGGTCTTTGGGGCTATCTGATCGGCAATGTAGGTGTCGCTGCTTCTGTGGTAACTGCGGTGACCTTCGGTATTGTGGTTGACGATACGATTCACTTTCTTAGTAAATATCTCCGTGCCCGGCGCGAGCGCGGGCTAGACCCCCAACATGCCGTGCGCTTCGCATTTCGCTCCGTGGGCCATGCCCTCTGGACCACAACAGCAGTACTCACTGCGGGCTTTATTGTGCTCTCGACATCCGGCTTTGAAGTGAATTGGAATCTAGGGCTCCTCACGGCGATGACCATCGTCATTGCTCTTGCCGCTGATTTCTTTTTCTTAGCGCCACTTCTGATGAAACTCGATCGGAGAAAGTCATGAAACCCATAAACCTCTCCGCCCTTGTATTCGTGGCAACGCTCGCCGTCGGCACACTTCCCAGCTTTGGCGAAACCATGGAGGAGAAAGGGCTACGTATCGCCCAGGAGGCACAAGTGCGCGATACTGGATTCGGCAATTACACCGCCGACCAAACGATGATCCTACGTAACAAACACGGCCAGGAAAGCGAGCGGCATCTGCGCATCAGGGTGCTTGAGAACGAGGCAGATGGCGATATGAGCTTAATCGTGTTCGATCGACCACGCGACGTTAAAGGCACCGCTATGCTGACCCATTCACACAAGAGAGAAGATGATGATCAATGGCTTTACCTGCCGGCGCTCAAACGTGTGAAGCGCATTTCATCGTCCAACAAGGCAGGCTCCTTTATGGGTAGCGAGTTCGCCTATGAGGACATGACCAGCCAGGAACTCGAAAAATATACCCATCGTTGGCTGCGAGACGAACCATGTGGCGAATTGACCTGTTGGGTATCAGAACGGTCTCCCATAGGGAAAAAATCGGGGTATAGACGGCAAATATCGTGGGTTGATCAGAAAGAATATAGAATTTGGAAAGTTGATTACTATGACCGCAAAAATGCGCACCTAAAAACTCTGACAGTCCCTAGCCATCAACAATATCTAGGTAAATATTGGCGCGCTGATGAAATGCTGATGGTCAATCACCTTACCGGCAAGAGCACTCGGCTGATTTGGAACAATTATGATTTTAGCACAGACCTCAACGAAAACGATTTCACTAAAGTCAGCCTGAAGCGGGCACGTTAACTATGCGCCACGTGGCCTTTACCATCCTGCTGGTGGGGCTTCTTTTCTACTCCACAGCACCAACTTCCGCCGATGATGATTTTGTATTCCAGGAAGTCACCGGGCGCATCAACTTAGAAAGTCGCTACTTCCCACAACATAGCCTCCATGACGGACAGCGTGAACAGAGCGTGTCGCTGGTCGCCGAGCCAGAGGTCTATATAGAAAACGAAGCCGCTCAAGGTCTCCTGCTCAAACCTTTCTTCCGATATGACAGTGCAGACGCAAGCCGAACTCATTGGGATCTGCGCGAGGCTTATGGCCTCTTTTACGGAGAGTTTGAAGACAGCGAGTGGGAGCTTCGCATCGGTTTGGATAAGGTATTTTGGGGTGTCGTCGAAGCGCGCCACATCGTCGATATCATTAATCAAACTGATCTGATTGAAAATCCAAACCAGGAGGAGAAACTTGGCCAGCCCATGGTGCACGCCACCTGGCTAAACGATTTAGGCACCTTTGAAGCCTTTGTGCTGCCCTATTTCCGAAAGCGCGCATTTCAGAGTCGGACAGGGCGTCTCCGCAACCAGATCCTCATCGATAGCAAACAATCCTCCTTTGAGAGCGCCGCCCAGCAACAACATCTTGACGTCGCGGCACGATATAGCCATAGCATCAACATACTCGATTTAGGCCTTTCCATTTTTGATGGCACCAACCGCAATCCAACCTTCACCCTCGGGTTAGATCCCGGCGGTGATGTGGTGCTGCTACCGCTTTATGAGCAAATTCGTCAATATGGTGTGGACGCGCAGATCACTACCGGTGCCTGGTTGCTCAAATTCGAAGGTACTTGGCGTGAGGGCGAGCGCAACAGCGTGTCACTGGAGGAGGATTTCCTCTCCTTGGTCAGCGGCTTTGAATACACTTGGTATAGCATTCATGAGAGTGACATCGACCTAGGTCTGCTAATGGAATTTCTATATGACGGGCGTGATGAGCGCGCCACTGTCGCCACTGAAGAAGACCTCTTCGTCGCCGCCCGCCTCGCTTTCAACGACGAAGCGAGCACAGACGTATTGTTTGGTATCCAACAAGACCTGGATAAATCAACGCGCAACCTTTTTATTGAAGCCAACCGACGCCTAGACAACAATTTCTCCCTGGGCCTCGAAGGTACCGCTTTTCTCAACATAGACACCCATGACAGCCAGTTCGGATTACGCAAGGACAGTTACCTTCAACTCGATCTCACCTATCACTTTTAATCGCTGTGGATCATAGGAATTAACTCTTTGCAACGCCTCTAACTACCAGGCGAACACATAGGGTCTATCCTGAATCAAAACAATCACTTAATAGTACTATCGTTCAATGCGTTGCACTCTTGTGATCCATGTCCCGTCCAGGTTCTTTATCACACAGCGCCCCACGGCAAAGCTCTTAGGCAAACAGGTCAACCGTGTGAAACATAATATACCCGCAAGTAATGTTTGCGTGAGACGCTCCCGGCTCAATAATTTGGCTCAATTCTCGGCCTGGTTATGCAACAGTGTCCACGAGTCATTCCAGTACGGTGGCATATTCTTCGATAGAGAGTGTGTCTGG
>MDTE01128544.1_pt1 | contig 10179 bp, 11 predicted proteins | sample 811231 | NCBI WGS metagenome assembly MDTE01 (sample SAMN05326651, study PRJNA326480) | marine metagenome | isolation source: seawater | place: Indian Ocean: Red Sea | collected 2010 | reverse complement strand
CGGAGGAATTGACTGCCGCTTTCGATGCGGGCGTCAGTGGGCTCATGGGTAGGTTGTCTGGTTCAGAATCTGGTGATGTTTTCTTAGCTGATTTCTCTGATTTCCTCGCCGAGCACGGAGCTCGTGGACCCTATGAGTGGGATGCTGCGTCTGAGACATGGGAAGTGAGACCGGAAAGTGCGCTTGCCGCTATTGATGCGATGAGACATGCAGACGAATCTCTTTCGCCGGCGAACCGTCACGCCAGTGCGGTCGCTGACCGTGAAGCAGCTGAGCAGGAAGTACGCGAGATTTTCGCCGGAAATGAAGAGGCACTAGCGACCCTTGATTTGGGTATGAGAACAGCACGAGTGTTTGTCGCTGGCAGGGAAAGAACCAAGCTCACATCAATGCTCACGAACCATGAGATTCGGTTACCGATGTACGAGTTGGGTAGGAGAATGACCGAGCGCGGTATCTTCTCCACTCCAAGGGATATTTTCCTACTGCGTGATTCAGAACTAGATTCTTTCGTAAACGATCCATCGCAATTCTTGGAGCTGATCAAGCAGCGTTCAGACGAATTCGCTGCTTTGGGTCGCTTACAAGACCCATTTATCGTTAACGGTGTTGTCCCTCCGTTGGGCGAATGGGGGGATCGGGAAACAGAAACCCATACAGCTGAAGCAGGAGAGGAACTCGCTGGTGTACCGGGAAGCCCGGGAGTGGTAACCGGCAAAGCTCGCGTGATAACTGATCCAAGCGATCCGAAGGGACTTGAACCGGGAGAAATTCTAGTAGCTCCCATAACTGACCCTTCCTGGACACCATTGTTTATTCCAGCAGCAGGTGTCGTTGTTGAGGTTGGAGCTCCTCTAAGCCATTCAGTTATCGTCAGTCGCGAATTCGGCATTCCGTGTGTAACGGGCATTTACGAAGCTGTCTCGAAAATCCCGAATGGGGCTGTCATCAGTGTAAATGGCAGCACGGGAACCGTGACGATAGCGGAATTACCCGAATAGATCTACAGTTAAACTTCTAAACCCTTTGCCGCTACAGGCGATGCGATATTAATGGTAGGGGGAGCGATAAGCAGAGACCCGAGAGCGGCCATAGCTGCCTTCATTCCTTCACCTTGCCCATGGACACCTAGCGCTTCGCCATCTTCATACAGTTCAAAGAACCAGTAAATACCTTCTTCACCTGAGTCCTTATGGGCGGAATAGATCTCTAGACCTGCTTCTTCCTCAGCGGCAGCGCAAGTCGCAGCTAGAGCTGCTTCTACCTCATCAGACTGCTCAGGATTGGTTTGCAATTTTGCTATTAACGATACTTTTGACATGAATGTATCGTAGGCACACCTCAAAGGATTTTACGAGTTGGGAAGGGCATCGCTGATTCTTCAATACAGATTCACACATTTGCACGATTACTCTATGATGCCTCTATGCAGAAAAACCTTGGCCCACTCGGACAGATAGGGTACGTCGTCCCTGACTTAGAAATAGCTGCCATGGAATGGGTTGATAGAACCGGCATAGGTCCTTGGTACATCGCCGAGCGGATTCCCTTGGATTATTTCCAATATCGGGGTTCAGACAGTGACATCGATATCGGCATAGCTACGGCTTTCACGGGCTCTCTGGAAATTGAGCTGATTGTCCAGCACAACGACTCCCCCTCTGATTACGTAGCTGCTTTGGAGCGTCCGATCACGGGCGTCCACCATGTCAGTTTTTTCCCGAGAAACTATGACCAGTCGCTTACCTCACTTCTTGACCAAGGCTTGGAGATACTTCAGGAGGGTGCAATCTATGGCATACGATTCATCTATTTGGTCGATAATCAGGGACGTGTCGTAGAGATGTCAGACCTTCCCGAAGAAGCTCGGAGAAGGCGTGAGGTCCGAATGGCTGAAGCAGCCGAATGGAATGGCAACGACCCGATAAGAGGCCGATGACACCAACCATCTAGGATTTGTGCCTGCGACCCAGCAGACCTAATAATCTGGCACCAGGCGTTTCATCCGCTGGTTCAACTGCTTCTGAAAAATGTTCAGAGTCAGCGAGGAAATCGAACAACGGCAACCAATAGTCAAGCAACCATACAGCGATATGATCCTCCACCACATATGGAATCGATAGCGCTTGAGCTAAATCCCATGCATGCACCGCGTTATCAGTGATCCGTGCTCCCAGAAGTCGATCCAAAGTAAGTTCCATGGTGGGATGAGGCAACTCTTTATCCAATGGTGTCTGCTGTACTAGCCCTATGGCTTTCAGCGCTGAACCACGCCATGTAGACATGGGGTCAGGACCCAACACGTTAGGGCTTAGCTCCGGTGAGGCATATGTTCCATTTTCAATTAAGTTAACTAGTTGCACTTCACCGGAAACTACGTGCACCACCAACGCTTGAATCGTCCATTCCGGACAGTTCGTAGGGGAATCCCAACCATCGATCGGAATCTGAGATAGAACTTCCCCAAACGACGCTACCGATCTCGTATAGAGATCAACTATGTCCTCAGGCACAACTATTTACTCCCACTCAATAGTGCCTGGTGGTTTTGATGTGATGTCGTAGGTTACCCGGTTTATTCCATCAACTTCATTGATGATTCTGCTACTCATCGATTCTAAAACTTCATATGGGATTCGAGCCCAATCAGCAGTCATTGCGTCTTCGCTAGTGACTGCTCGGATAACGCAAGGGTAACCATAAGTTCGCTCATCACCCATCACCCCTACAGACCGAATATCTGGCAACACAGCAAATGATTGCCAGATCTCTCGTTCTAAATCAGCTTTTTTCAATTCATCGCGAACAATGAAATCTGCCTCTTGAAGAATCGCGACTTTCTCGGGCGTTACCTCACCAATTATTCTGACACCTAAACCTGGCCCGGGAAATGGTTGACGCCAAACAATTTCCTCTGGTAATCCAAGTTCAGAACCTACCGAACGGACTTCATCTTTAAATAGAGACCGTAGGGGTTCAACAAGTTGGAATTCCATGTCTTCGGGCAGCCCACCGACATTATGGTGGCTCTTGATCGTCGCCGCGTGTTCACTTCCGGATTCAATAATGTCAGGGTAAAGCGTTCCCTGCACAAGAAATCTCGCATTTTCGATTCCACCAGCCGCACGTTCAAAGATACGGATGAATAGCTCCCCAATTGCCTTCCTTTTCGATTCTGGATCAGTTACGCCCTCTAACTTAGAGAAGAATTCATCTTCGGCTCTGACGTGGATGAGTTCAATCCCCTGAGTTTTTTGGAAGGTTTCAACAACCTGTTCCCCTTCGTTCTTCCGCATAAGGCCAGTATCAACAAAGACACAAGTGAGTTGCGGTCCAATGGCTTTGTGTACAAGAGCCGCGGCTACAGCGGAATCAACCCCTCCAGAAAGCCCGCAGATCGCTCTTCCCCCTCCGATCTGGTCTTGAATAGCTGTCACTTGTTCATCTATAACATTTTCCATTGTCCAAATCCGACTAACTCCGGATAACTCAAGCCATCGTTCAATCGTTTGCTGACCATATTGAGTATGGGAAACTTCCGGATGGTATTGCACTGCATGCACGTTTGTACTTTCGAATGCGGCCGCCGGAGCGTTTTGCGTGGAGGCGGTAACAGTGAAACCTTCGGGGACTTCGGTGACACAATCAAAATGACTCATCCATACATCTTGCTCTTCGGGTTGGCCTTTAAAGAGGTTCCCTCCGGTTACCCGCAGCCGTGTCCTACCGTATTCACCGGCGTCAAATTGGCTAACAACTCCACCGAGTTGTTTCGCTATTAATTGAGCTCCATAGCAGATACCGAGTATAGGAATACCAAGCTCATAGATCTTCGGATCTATTTGGGGAGCCCCTGTTACGCGGACAGATTTCGGCCCGCCACTCAGAACGATTCCCGCAGGTTCTATCTCATTGACCTGTTCTGCTGAGAGTTGATGGGAAACGATTTCGCTGTAAACATTAGCCTCGCGGACACGTCGGGCAATTAGTTGCGCGTATTGTGCACCAAAATCAAAAACAAGGACTTTCGGCATTTTTCCATTCACAGGAGTCAACTCTTCACTTTGCTAGATTCTCAATTGTATTAAAATCATCAAGATTTAACGTCTTTGTCAAAAACTCACGGATCATCCTTCCGGTTGCACCCCACACTGTGTCGCCGTCAAGTTCAAAGAAACTGATTTTCCGCTCCGTTCCATTTTCAAGAACCCAGACTTCTTCCCGGTACACGTCTGAAGATAACAATTCAGACAACGGTACATGGAGAATTTTCTCTACCTCTTTTGGATTAGCTTCTAGATCAGGGGGACTCTCTAGTATCGCTATAAAAGGAGTTACATAAGATTGGCTTCCGACAGTCACGAATGGGTCTAAATGACCGACCAAGGATGGTAGTGACGGGTCCAAACCTATTTCCTCTTGAGTTTCTCGTAAAGCTGTTGACCATGCATCAGTATCTTGTGGCTCGTGACTTCCACCAGGAAAACTTACTTCACTTGTATGGAACCGCATTGTTTCAGACCGACGGGTAAGTACCATCCAGACTTCACCTTTGTTCTCGTAAAGGGGAATCATGACTGAAGATTTCCGTTCTTTGCTTTCTTCTCTATGTGGGTTTCGGCTTGTATCAGTGAAGATTTTCGCTACAAGATCCAAAGTTATTGCTGATATTTCTTGAAGTTGCCATGGTGGAGGGTCGCCAACACTCCAGTTTCGTGGTCGTGGAATTTTCTGCTTCCCACCACGACTATTCGTCATTTGCACTTAATCCTGATCTTCAATGAGCGATGCAAGAAGTTCTGGCAATCCTCCGGTCTTCAGGTTGCTGATAACACGCCCAGGCGGTGTTTCTCCTGATTCCCATTCATTCCACTGTGCAAGGAGTTTTGCTGGATCTGGTTTTGGTCTTTCATTCATACTTCGTGAGGGTACAGAAAGTTTTGGTATTTCCACTATTAATTTCCATAGGAAAAAGAAAATAGGGCCGGAATTTTCCGGCCCTGTTTCCTTCCAAGTGGAATGATTACATCATTCCACCCATACCACCCATACCACCCATCGGGTCTCCCGCTGGCATTGGCGGTTCTGGTTCTGGTTTGTCTGCAACAAGAGCTTCTGTCGTGAGAAGCAGGCTTGCTATGGATGCCGCATTTTGTAGAGCAGCTCGAGTTACTTTCGCAGGGTCAATAACGCCTGCTTTCACAAGATCTTCATGCTCTCCTTTCGCTGCGTTGAATCCAACGTTGCCTTTAGCATCTTCAACTTCTCTAACAATGATTGAGCCTTCAAACCCAGCATTTTCAGCAATTAGTTTTGCTGGTGCCGCTAAAGCAGTTGAAACCATTCTGGCTCCGGTCGCTTCATCACCTTCTAGGCTTTTGGCTGTTTCATCTACTGCACCCCTGGCACGGAGAAGAGCTGTGCCGCCTCCAGCGACAACGCCTTCTTCTATTGCTGCTCGGGTTGCCGAGAGAGCATCTTCGATGCGGTGCTTTTTCTCTTTGAGCTCAACTTCTGTTGCTGCGCCTACTTGAACCACAGCTACTCCGCCGCTGAGTTTTGCTAACCTTTCTTGAAGTTTTTCTCGATCCCAGTCAGAGTCGGTATTGTCTATCTCTGCTTTGATCTGGGATATGCGTCCTTCTACGTCTTCACGTGTTCCGGCTCCTTCAATGAGGGTTGTGTTGTCTTTGGTTATTACTACTTTTCTTGCTGTTCCGAGCAGGTCAAGAGTAACTCCATCGAGTTTTAGCCCTACTTCTTCAGCAATGACTTGTCCTCCGGTCAGGATTGACATGTCTTGAAGCATTGCTTTCCGTCGCTCTCCGAAACCGGGGGCCTTAACTGCTACTGAGTTGAAGGTTCCGCGGATTTTGTTCACGACGAGTGTAGCGAGAGCTTCGCCTTCTACATCTTCTGCGATGATAAGGAGTGGTTTCCCTGACTGCATTACCTTCTCAAGAACGGGAAGCATTTCCTGTACTGAGGAGATCTTTCCCTGTGTCAAGAGTATGTATGGTTCCTCTAACACTGCTTCTTGACGTTCAACATCGGTTACGAAGTACGGGGAGAGGTAGCCCTTATCGAATTGCATACCTTCAGTGAAGTCAAGATCCATACCGAAGGTGTTTGATTCTTCAACTGTGACGACGCCGTCCTTACCGACTTTGTCTATTGCCTCAGCAATAACTTCTCCAACTGTTTCGTCAGCTGCGGAAATCGAAGCGACATTGGCAATCTGGTCCTTAGAGTCAGCTACCTGCTCTGCCTGTGATCCTATTGACTCAACTGCGGCATCTACGGCTGCTTGGATTCCTCTTTTGAGTACCATCGGGTTCGCCCCAGCCGCTACGTTTCGTAGGCCTTCACGAACCATGGCTTGAGCTAGAACCGTTGCTGTAGTTGTTCCGTCTCCTGCAACGTCATTGGTTTTTGTCGCTACTTCTTTAACTAGTTGCGCACCCATGTTCTCGAATGGATCTTCGAGTTCCACTTCCCGAGCAATTGATACGCCATCATTGGTGATTGTTGGAGCTCCAAATTTCTTATCGAGCACCACGTTCCGTCCCTTGGGACCGAGCGTTACCTTAACCGCATCGGCGAGATGGTTTACGCCTGCTTCAAGTTTGCGACGTGCATCTTCATCGAATTTTAAAATTTTTGACATTGTTACCTACCTATTTGACTACGGCGAGTACATCACGCGCCGAGAGAATTAATAGTTCTTCTCCACCACTACTTATTTCGGTTCCGCCGTATTTTGCGTAAACGACCGTATCTCCGACCTCTACGTCAACGGGGATGAGTTCACCTGTTTGTTCAGAACGCTTTCCAGGTCCAACAGCTAGAACTTCTCCTTGTTGTGGTTTTTCCTTGGCTGTATCTGGAATGACCAGTCCACTAGCCGTAGTTTCTTCGGATTCGCCCGGTCGGACAACAATCCGATCTTCCCGTGGGTGCAAATTCATCTTTTCGTACTCCTCGCACGCTCAAAAGTTTGTTATGTAAATCAAGTCCTAAGTCACTTTGTAACCCTTGAACTCAGTGTTTAACGATACGACCAACGAGAGGATTTCCAAACATAAATTTCATTTTTTGGGCTTCAAAAATCCGGAAATCTCTCACATTTCCTTATCTGTGGGTTCGTGCGGGACGGGTTCCCTTGATACTCGCACGCTCCATCACTCTTCTATGAGGGGAGTAATCGCTGTTTGCATAGTGTTGAACAGCCTGATTGTCCCAAAATGCGATGGAGTCTGGTTCCCATTTAAATCGGCAGGAGTATTCAAGTACTTCGAATTCCCGGCAAAGTAAGTCAATTAATTCATAGCTTTCTTCTTCACTCATCCCTTTGATTCCGCTGACAAAGATTCTGTTCACATAAAGAAGTGGCTTACCTGTTTTGTGGTGATTAATGACAACCGGATGTTCCACTATTGGATATTTCTGCCGTGTCTCTTCCAGTTTTTCATCTGGGACTAGTCGACCGAAGGCCTTGAAGAAGTCATGGGTAGCTTGAAGAGAGTCGATCTTTTCTTTAGTTGATTCTGGCAGCCCTTCATAGGCCGCGTTTGCATCAACAAAGTGTGTGTCCCCTCCGACTGGAGGGATTTCTCTTGCCCGGAGAATAGCTCCTTGAGATGGCTCTTCCCTCCAAGTCACATCATGATGCCATTGATTCTCATAACCGGCAGCCTTTGCATCCTTTTCAAATTTAACGAGTTCCGGTGTTTCTGTATTTGGTGGGAGAAACGGATGGATTTCCAAATCCCCGAATCGACTAGCAAATCCAATATGCTGTTCCGTTGTTAAATCTTGATCGCGGAAAAAAATAACCTTGTAGTCCCATAACGCCTGCTGTATTTCATTAATTACTTCTTGAGGGAGTTCCTGCGTGAGATCTAACCCCACTAATTCAGCTCCAATTGTCGGTGATAATTGACGGACCTGAAAGTTTTGCCATTTGAGTCCCTGTAGTCGTTCCCTCTCTGCATAGAGATGGGTTTGCGGTCCCATGGTCCTTGTGTATCCGGGAAGTTTAACTCTCCCTGGCAGACCGACACCAGCGTCCTCTGAAGCGAAGATCTCTACATCGTCTTCATTCTGGTGAAGCATCTCAGACATAATCCCCCTATTTAATGCCCTCCATTAATAATATTAGCATCTATACCACCAATGTCAACTAGGAGGTTCCACGGGCTCAATCTCTAAATCCCGGTAGGTTGCGATTGGATAATAGAGAATTCCTCGATTTTCTATTAGCGGTCTGGCAATTTCCCCTCGGTCAACAAGTGTTGAAACTGCAACAACTCTTGCCCCAGTCGCTTCAACTGCGTCAACCGCCTTAAGGAGAGAACCTCCGGTTGTTATGGCATCTTCAACAATCAAGCATCGGTCACCGTCCCCTATAGATGAACCTTCAATAAGTTTGTTGGTCCCACGCCCCTTTGGTTCCTTACGTACGAAAAACCATCGGCATCGTTGAATCCCGGCTATTCCGATAGTCAAGGCATCTGCGCCAAGGGTTGGGCCCCCAACAGCATTAAATTCAACACCTTGAAGCAAAACTCCGTCAACTATCGCTCTGCTTGCGAGTTCCAAGTCATCAAAGTGCGCCGTCGCGAGTTTTCCATCAACGAAATCTTGACTCATCGCACCAGAGGCCAATTGAATTGGCTCTTCAAGTCTTTTCAATCCTTTGGACTTGATAATCTCGATTGCTTGCTGCTGCAAGCTACCCATTTAATCCTCCACTTGCTCTCTCTCAGCCTAGCCTTAGTTAGCCATTGAACCGATGTATTGTACGCTGTCACGGTCAACGACGGTAGCTATGCTCCGCTGGAGAATAGCATCGAATAGACGCTCAGCTCTTTCGTTTGGATGATCAGCGGTGACAGCTGTATTCCCCCAGTTCACCAGCCAAAAGAGGTGGGCGGTGTCTATCTGACGGACTAGATCATCAAATGATGAATACCCTGAACCACTTTTATGCATTGCGTCAAAGTAATCCTGTAGGAGGTTGATCTCCTCGGCTCTTCTTAGTTCAATATCTAGGTTGCATCCTAAGAAAGGTGCGATATCTCCGGAACCATCGCCACGGCCAACCAGTTGAAAGTCAATGACAATAACATCAGGGATGGGGCTTTTGCTGTCGTCAAATAAAAGGTTGTCCAACCGAAAGTCATTATGGGTCAATGTTCGGCTCCTCTCCGCCCAACTAATCAACCATTGCGAGATCTCTGGAATGAACTCTTCTAGTTTCTGTGGAAGCCAATCCGGGTAGAGATGCCCATATCGGTCCATAACAGTTGGCCATGACTGTTCATATAGGCTTTGAAGTCCCATATTGATCGGGCTATCTAAAGGAGGCACCCAATCCATAGCTGCAAGTTCCTCACTGTCCCACCAGCGCGAGTGAATCCCAGCAGCGGTCCTCATCACTGCTCGTGCTTCCGAAAGACTCGCTCCTTGTAGGTGATCACCGGACCGATACCGACCAACATCTTCCATAAGCAATGCATAATCATCGTTCTCCGCATCACGACCGTTGTAGTAAATCTCAGGTTTCTGAATCGATAACCGTGGGGCAACTTGTTCATAGAACAAGGATTCTCGCTCATACACTCCCAACATCACTCCAAGTGGCTTTAACGCACCGTCCGTGGTAGGAATCTTCGCTATTGCCGTAGCCGGACCAGATATTCCTTCTCCATAGTGGAGTTCCAGACGAGCTAATTCTCCAAGGAAACCCTCTCCGACAGCAATTCGCTCCGCAGTGACCTTTATGACTGGGGCATGATTCTCTTCTGTGTTTCGAAAGACATCTGTCAACCATTCAGCGGTGAAGGCATCAAGAGAGGTTGGAATATCTAAATCCATGGTTTATCTCTAGTGAGGCGATTCGACTAAATCAAACTCGCAACTCAGAAAATCTAGAAGTTTCTTATTGGATTTACGGGTGGGTATTCTAAAGTTTCTTTATGTGCGACTTCACCCTGACTGGTCAAGACGGCATTGTCCGCTGCTCATGGCCGGGCACTGACGAAATGTATGTAAATTACCATGACGAAGAGTGGGGGTTCCCTGACAACAATGACGTGAAACTATTTGAAAAAATCAGTCTTGAAGGGTTCCAATCAGGTCTTGCATGGATCACCATCCTTCGCAAACGAGAGAATT
>MDTE01005658.1_pt1 | contig 10179 bp, 8 predicted proteins | sample 811231 | NCBI WGS metagenome assembly MDTE01 (sample SAMN05326651, study PRJNA326480) | marine metagenome | isolation source: seawater | place: Indian Ocean: Red Sea | collected 2010 | reverse complement strand
GCCTCAACTGAAAATGGCGAACTCAAGAAAATAATGCCAGCATGATCACAGTGCTCTTTTAGTCCCAGCCATTGTTCGTCTGTAAATTCCATTCTTTTCCAATAATTATATCTGTCCACATCTTCGTAACTAAAATCAACACGAAATTTCTCTTCATTTGTGCTCTCAGCTTCAGCGATATGAGTCTGAAACTTAATAGCATCTGCACCAGATTCAGCGACTGCATCAATATAACTGTGAGCAATACCAAGAGAACCATCATGTGCTTGACCAATTTCAGCTATTAGGAAACAGCGATGGTCTTTCCCTATTATTTTTTTATTAATGCTTATTGTGCTCATATTCTTATGGTTTAATGATTTTTAGATGGGTAAAGATTTTGCAGATATATTAAAGCCTCCCATCTACATCATCTACTGTGAATATGTGTTTTATATCATATAGAATGTGATTTTCTTTCCCAAAGTTCTGAATTTCTCTCGGAGTCATATTCTTAAATTCATCGTGTCCAACCGCTAAAATTATAGCATCATACTTACCTGCAACAGGCTCATCAATTAATTCAATACCATACTCTTCAATTGCTTGAAGCCTATTTGCCCATGGATCATATACATGAGTTTTACATTCAAAACTTTCAAACTCTGAAACAAGATCAATTATCTTTGAATTTCGGAGATCAGGGCAGTTTTCTTTAAATGTTAAACCCATAATCAATATATTCGCATCAACTAAATCTATGCGCTTTTTAATCATTAATTTTGAAACTTGCTCTGCTACATAGGAGCTCATCCTATCATTTAGGCGGCGACCTGCTAATATAATCTCAGGATTATAACCTACCTCCATCGCCTTGTGCGTAAGATAATATGGATCAATGCCTATACAATGACCACCTACTAAACCAGGTTTAAAGGGTAAAAAATTCCACTTAGTTGAGGCAGCATCCAATACAGCCTGCGTATCAATATCTAATTTGTTGAATATAATAGCTAACTCATTAATTAATGCTATATTAATATCCCGCTGTGTATTTTCGATAACTTTGGCAGCTTCAGCAACTTTGATACTCTCTGCCTTATGAGTACCGGCACTTATGATAGTTTTATATAGCTCATCTACTCTGTCAGCTATTTCTGTGGTTGAGCCTGATGTAACTTTTTTTATTGTTGTGACGCTATGATTCCTGTCTCCAGGATTTATTCTCTCTGGGGAGTATCCACAGTAAAAATCTCGATTGAAGATCAACCCCGAAGCTTTCTCAAGTATTGGAACACAAATTTCCTCTGTTGCACCTGGAAAAACCGTTGATTCATAAATAACAATATCTTCTTTTTTGAGTATACTGCCTACGGTTCTACTGGCTTCAATTAATGGTCTTAAGTCAGGATTTTTATGCTTATCAACTGGTGTTGGTACAGTGATAATAAAGATATTACAAGTTACTAAATCATCTTTACTAATAGAAAAAGACAGATGCTTTGAGCTTTCAAACTGATCAGAGGTAATCTCCTTTGTAGCATCCATTCCGACCAATAAATCCTGAATTCTAGCATTATTAATATCGAAACCAATAGTTTTGAATTTTTTTCCGAATTCAATGGCTAATGGTAGACCTACATAACCCATGCCTATGACAGCAATTTTTGTATTACCCTTATTCATATGTTCTTATATTCTCTATACCAATCAGTAAAATTCTTTACACCTTCTTTAATGCTCATCGAAGGTTTATAATTGAATTCTTTAATCAAATCATTCACATCAGCATAGGTATCTGGAACATCTCCTGGCTGGAGCGGTAATAACTCTTTTTCTGCTTTTATACCAAGCGAATCTTCAATGGCTTTTATATAATCTAGAATTTCAATAGGAGAGTTATTGCCAATATTGTAGATACGCCATGGTGCTAGGGAGGATCCAGGGTTAGGATTCTCGCCATCCCAATTTTGATTTGGTGTTGCGGGTCTATCTATGACCCTAATTACACCCTCAACAATATCATCAATATAAGTGAAGTCTCTGGTGTGCTTACCATAATTATAGACTGAAATCTTTTTGCCTTCTAATATCGATTTAGTAAACATAAACAAAGCCATATCAGGTCGACCCCAAGGTCCGTATACAGTAAAAAAACGAAGTCCTGTAGAAGGAAGGCTATATAAATGGCTATATGTATGGGCCATAAGCTCATTTGCTTTTTTACTTGCAGCATATAGGCTGAGAGGATGGTCAACATTATCATGTATGGAGAAAGGCATATTGGTGTTAGCCCCATAAACGGAACTGCTTGAAGCGTAAACTAGATGCCCAACATTATTATTTCTACAGCCTTCTAATATGTTTGCAAATCCAACAATATTGGTATTAATATACGCAAGTGGATTTTTGATCGAATATTGTACTCCAGCTTGTGCCGCCATATTAACAACCACCTCGAATTGATGCTTTTTGAAGATAGTTTCGACAGCTTCCTTTTCTTCGATATCCACTCTAATATGAGTGTAATTTTTATGATCTATAAATCTTGCTAATCGTGCTTCTTTAAGGGATGGATCATAATAATTGTTGTGGTTATCAATACCAATTACTTCATCACCCCTTTCCAAGAGCTTTATAGCAAGAGATGAGCCAATAAAACCAGCTGATCCCGTAACTAATATCTTCATAAAAACTCCTTAATTATTGTTAAAAATATCTCTGGTGAAGACTTTGCTTTGAACATTTTTTAGTTCATTTGACATTCTGTTCGTTAGGATTACATCAGAGGTTGTTTTAAATTTATTAATATCTTTAATTACTTCGGAATTAAAAAATGTATCTTCAGATAGAATTGGCTCATACACAATGACTTTAATTCCTTTAGCCTTTATTCGCTTCATTACTCCCTGTATAGCACTTTTCCTAAAATTGTCAGAACCTTCTTTCATTGTCAGACGATATACGCCTACAGTAGTTGGATTTAAAGCAATAATTGAATCTGCGATATGCTCTTTTCTTGTCGTATTAGAAGATACAATAGCTTGAATAAGATTTTGAGGGACTTGAGCATAATTTGCCAAAAGCTGTTTCGTATCCTTTGGTAAGCAGTAACCACCATATCCAAAGGAAGGATTATTATAATGATCTCCTATTCTTTTATCTTTACATACTCCTGCAATAATGTCTTTTGTATCTAAATTGTGGGCCATTGCGAAGGAATCAAGCTCATTAAAAAAAGATACTCTCATAGCAAGATATGTATTAGCAAAAAGTTTGACTGCTTCCGCCTCCGTCGATTTCATGAATAGAGTCTTAACGCAATCATTCAATGAAGCTTCTCTCAAGAGGTTAGCAAACTTGTGACTGAGCTTGCAATTACCTCCTACAATAATCCTCGATGGATAAAGGTTATCTCTCAAAGCATTCCCTTCTCTAAGAAACTCAGGGGAAAATATTACTCTGTGAGTATTATATCGCTCTTGAAGGGAATTAGTATGCCCTACTGGAACTGTCGACTTAATAACCACAAAAGCTCTATGATTTATTTCCAATGCATCATGGATAACAGAATCAACAGAACTTGTATCAAAGCAATGTGTTTGAGGGTTATAGTTTGTAGGTGTTGCCACTATGACTATACTTGAATCTTCATAAGCTATTTTCTTATCAAGAGTTGCAGATAATGATAGCTTCTTGTCCGTTAGGAACGATTCAATATCACTGTCTTCAATTGTGGGAATATTAGCATTAATTTTTTTCACTCTTGTTGAGTCTAAATCTAAAAGAGTAACTTTATGTCGCTGGGCCAGAAGCACCGCCAGTGACATACCTACATAGCCAGATCCAACTACTGTTATTTTATTTTTTTGATTCATAATTTCATTTTGTTAATTTTGATTTTATTAAGACAATCAAATAATTTAAAAATATATGTTTTCATTATTCGTGAAAATAGAATTACTTAACATTCATAATCAATCTTGATTTAGAGTTTGATGTTTCACTTCTTTTTTAAGCTGCTCAATTTCTTTGCGAAGCTGGCAATACTCATCTTGTTTTCTTTTCAAAAATCTAGCTGTAATCATAGATTTTTCGACAATGCCTTTTGGAGTCAACAAATAAGCATAACCCCATTTGTTTTCTGATTTCTGAAAATTATCCAATTTTATCCAACCGATATCTATCAAGGACTTAACTAGGTAATGTGTTTTACCTAAACTCACACCTAACGCCTCGGCTAACTGCCGCTGTGTAAGCTCAGGTTTATTTTCGAGAAGTTTTAAGACTTTATATTCAAGTTCTTGATTAGTCATAATCACAAAAAAGAATCACACATTAATTGAAAGCAGGCACGCTACCGCATGAGCAGTAAGCTCAATTTGTTCACCACATGAACAATGTTCATGTGGTGAACATCATAAGAGCGAACCAAAAGAAATGCAATCTTTTAATTAAAAATTTTCTTAATGCTTATGAAATGAGAAAATTAAGACTTGAATTGTTATACTCACCTTAATTTAAATTCTAACCTACTTAATATTATTAAAGGTTAAAAGATGTATAAATTAGCTATTATTGGATGTGGAAATATAGCAAGATTTCATTTGCCGGCAATGCAAGCCTGTGGATTCAGTATCTCCGCCATAAGCGGGAGGCCCGGCTCAAGTGAATATTTAAAAAACTTTGCTTCTGACTTTCGATTGAGTGACGTAGAAATATATTCAAATCCAGTTAATTTAATCAATTCTGGAACATGGGATGCAATCCTCTTATCTTGCCCTACAGATGTAATGATGGATTATCTTGAACTAACTACAAAAAAATGCAAGCCAATACTTGCCGAAAAACCTGTTAGCAATGAACCTGAAAAACTAAAAAAATTTTTTAAAAATAAAAATATAAAAGTTGCGTACAACAGAAGATTCTATAAAACAACAAAATATGCAAAAGATTTTCTACTGGAACATAAAAATTCAATCGTAAAGGTAACAATCCCTGAATCATCTGACGAATTATTCAATACTAAGTTTTTTCCCAAAAGACTCCCTATTAATAGTTATGAGAATTCGGTTCATGTTATAGATTTAGTGAGATTCATATTGGGTGATATTAAATGGTCGTACCATGAGAGCATCAAAAAAACAGCAAATTATAGAGCACTTATTGGTGTTGGAAAATCAGAAATGGGAAATAGTGTGATTCTGGACAGTTGTTTCAATTCATCAGATAATTTTTCAATTCAATTTATACATGATACAAAGAGACTAGTATTGAAACCGCTTGAATCAGCTCAACTTTATGATGGAATGAGAGTAATTCACCCAACGCGAGATATTCCAATAAGGACCTATAAACCTCTTCTAAAAGAGCAATTAATTGAGACTGATGTTGATAATATTAAACTAGGATTTAGATTACAGGCTGAAGATTTTAAAAACTTCTGTGACGGAAAAAAATCTATTGGTGCAACTATACATGATTCATACAAGGCGTTAAAAACTATAGAGGGTTTAAAATAATTTAAGTTATTGGAATTCCATCAGTAACACAAACGCCAAGTTCTTGAAACTTCATTTTAAATTGATCCAAAATCAATAAATGATGATGTAAAGATTGATGATATGTTGGAAGCCTACAGCAATCATTGCTTAACAAAGATTCAACTAATTCAAGGGTACGTTCGCTTTGTCTACGATTATAATGACGTTCACTATATATTTTTTCTCCGTTTTCGACAATTGTGCAATTATGATGCTCATCAACCCAAATATCTTTTAGATGAAATGATTTTGAGATTAGTTCAATATTGATTACTGATTCAAGCTGATCAGGGCAACACTCTAAACTTAACTCATGTGATTTTGATGAATTGATATTTATGTCTCCATATAACTCATAATATCCATCTCGTTTGCTTTTTTTGTATTGATCTATGAAAGTAAAATCTTTTATATTCAGGGGGATGCGATTACATAGATGGTGAAAAATTTCTATGAAATGAACGCTATTACAACATAAACCCCAATTACCAGATACCTTCATGCGAAATCGCTTGTCGGCATTAAAATACTTAGATAAAAATAAAAATTCATATCCCATGTATGCATTAACCCATACTTTAGTATTTATCCTTTCAAATATTTTTTGAAACTTTTCATATTCATCAATTTTATTAAACAATATTTTTTCAAGAATAAGATGTTTTGGTTTGAAATTATCTAATACACTTTTTATCAACTTCGATCTTTCTCTTGAATTAGATGCTATTATTACGATTTCTATATTAGCTTTTATTTCTCTAATATCTTTGACAATAATAAGATTGGTATCTTTATTCTTACCATTAACTTTATTAAATATTATTTGTGTTTTATCTAAAGAGTCATTTGAAGTATCCGAAACATAGAGTGTTAAGCCATACTTAGCTCCCGCAAGTGACTGAATATGTCTGGAGCCAATTTTGCCACAACCTAATATGAGTATATTCATCTATTTCTTCTTGGTTATCCATATTGATTTGTTTGGTTTTCAAATCATTATGCTTTAGTAAATATCATCTATCAGTAATTAAAGAAGATTAGCATGATATAAAGTTCAGGGTGATAAATACAATAATTTTATCAAAATCATTAGTTACCTTTCCCTCGATAAAATAAATAAGCTTATAGGATAGGAATTATGATTAAATGCTCTCATCTTTTTATATAAGGAATTAACTGATAATATAAACACGAGCTTTCACTTATAACTTCATCAAAAACTCCTGTGATAAATATATGTGCGGAATAGCCGGCTTAATTGGTCAGTTTGAAAATGCAGATGAAAAACTGCATCTTATGCTCAGTAACCTAATACATAGGGGTCCAGATGATCTAAAAAAATACAGAAATCATAACTTTTTTGGAGGTATGACCAGACTAGCAATTAATGGTCTTGATAATGGTGAACAACCATTTTTGAATAGCGATCATAGTGTTGCAGTACTTTATAATGGAGAGATATATAACTATCTTGAACTAAAAAATTTTATTGAATCAAAAAACATAAAATTTACTGGGGATTCTGACGGAGAAATTATACCTCACTTATATGATTTATATGGAGAAAACGTATTTGAGCATCTAGATGGTATGTTTGCGATTGCAATTTGGGATTCAAAGAAAAATCAACTTCTTTTAGGTCGAGATTTCCCAGGTGAGAAGCCCTTATATTACTCAGATCTTGAATATGGCTTAATATTCTCGTCAGAAGTTAGGGCAATTGAAGCCGCTAATGAATTAACATTGACAATAGATAGGCAAGCTATATGGGACTTCCCTTCATTCTTATGGATCCCTGAACCTAGAACCGCCTTCAACGAAATCAAAGCTTTGCGTCGTGGACATTATTTGCAAATCGTGAATAATAAAATAAACATTAAACCTTTTACTCCTAAATTATATTCTAAGAAATTTAGTTTCAACTCAGATAATGATGCTATCAATCAAACAAGAGTGGCTGTAAAAAAGGCGATTACATCAAGATTGTTATCAGACGTTCCTGTTGGTTGCTTTTTAAGTGGAGGTCTCGATAGTAGCATTGTTGCGACTATTGCTTCTAGTCAACTACCTACCTTGGATACCTTTACTGTATCGTTTGAGAATATTGATGATCCATACCATGGTAAAGCTGATGAATCTAAAGCTGCAGAACATACTGCTAAACGAATTGGATCAAAACATCATACTATTTCAGTAACTGCTAATGATTTTAAATCGAATCTAAATAATTTTATCAAATACGGTGATTTACCATTTTCAGTATCGTCTGGACTGGGAATAATGTCAGTATCAAAAGAAGCAAGAAATAAGGGCATCAAAGTATTATTGACTGGTGATGGAGCTGATGAATGCTTCGGTGGATATTCTTGGTATGAAAATATATTCAACTGTGACAAAGAGGTTAAAAAAGAGGAGCCTAATTATCCAGTATCCTTTCAGAATATTGGTTTAGCTGAAAAAGAGAGAACTGAGATATTAAATTCAATGTCGCCAGAAAAAAGAGCTTTTTCTTGGCATTACTACGCACATGAAATTGAAAAAGATAACCTATTTACCAAAGAGTGGAGTTATGACTTGAAAACATCATTGAGGTATTTCAGTTCTATTGAATCTGACCATAAACCACTTCAATATATCAAACATGATAGAAATTTTTATTTTCCAAATGAAATGCTCAGAAAAGTAGATCGTATGGGAATGGCAAATTCAGTTGAAGGAAGATCTCCTTTTGCTTCTCCTGAAATACTCTCCTTGTCAAATTCGCTTAAAGAGCATCATATGTTTAATGAAAAAAAATTAAAATGGATTCTAAGGGAAGCATTTAAAAATATTCTCACCATAGATGTTTTTAATCGGCCAAAACACGGATTTAATGTTCCAATTGATCATTGGTTAAAAAACGATTGGTTTGATTTGATTCAAGAAACTTTTGAGCATGGCTCTGAACTACATAAGCTTGGAGTAATCAAACCTGGATCAATGGATTATGCTCTTAAGTTATTAAACGATAGAAACCGTCTTAATGGTCATACACTCTTTTCATTTATAGTCCTGAATAAATGGTTGAACAGGAGGAACTTTTTTGAATAGAATAATCCAAAAAACTAAATAAATGTATGAGAATAATTGCTGAGATAGGACAAAACCATAACGGAGATATGACTCTTGCATCAGAACTAATAAAAGCTGCTAAGAGAGGTGGTGCTGATGTTGCTAAGTTTCAGGTTTATTCTGCAAAGGATTTATTCCCTAAAGAAAATAATCCATGGTATGAATATAATTGCAAAACCGAATTGAGCTTTGAAAAGCTTAAAACTCTTAAAGAATTATGTGACAAAGAAAATATTGAATTTATGGCATCAGTATTTGATATTGAAAGGATATCTTGGCTAGAAGAATTGAAAGTATCAACTTATAAAATTGCCTCCAGATCAATTAATGATGAAAGTTTGATTCTCAATGTAATTAAAACAAAAAAACCAGTCCTAATATCATTGGGTATGTGGAATCAAAAAGATTTACCAAGTTACAAAGGAGATATAAAATACTTATATTGTATTTCTAAGTATCCCACGCCTTTGGAGGATATAAATTTCAGTGAGATAGATTTTGATAAGTATTATGGTTTTAGCGATCACTCAGTCGGAAATACAGCATCAATTATTGCCTTATCACGCGGCGCACAATTAATAGAAAAGCACTTTACATTAGATAAGAATATGTATGGACCAGATCACTCTGGCAGCATGACAGAGGAGGAATTAAAAGAGCTATCTAATTTTAGAGATAACATTGGTTTATGCCTGAGATAATAGAAAAAATGTGGGGAAAATCTTCAAAGGAATACTGAGAGTAGTTTATTTTTCAATGAAAAAACGCATCTCCCCTTCTCCATAAATATATGGATCTATATTAGGATTGTTAAAAATAATCTCATCCCAATCAAATTTAGACCCCCTATCTAATCTCCTAAATTTCTTAAATCCAGCCTGGTGCAACATTTTGATGACATCCTCTTCAAAGTAACGGTTATGGATTGGTACGTAAAAGAAATCATTTCGATGGAAGATTCTTCCTGAGCTATAACCGAGAGTCTTCATTACATTTATGCAATATGTTTCTGGGATATCTTTAAGCAACATCCTGCAACAATCAACTATATCCCAAAAAAAAGAGTCCTTTCCTCCATAGAGATAAAGCCAACAAGAACCACCTTTTTTCATTACTCTGTTGATCTCTTTGAGCCCTTGAAGAGTGTTAGTTGTGTGATGTAAAACGCCATTACTAAAAACAAAGTCAAACTCTTCGTTCTCAAAAGGAAGATCAAGAACAGATGCTTTTTTGAATGAAACATCATCTTTAAAAATATTCATTTTATTAGCAAAATCAACAGAATTTTGACTAACATCTATTCCAATAGCTTTATTTATACCTAGATCTTTTAGTGCTAATGTATATCGGCCACCTCCACACCCACTATCTAAAACACTATTAAAGCCTTCTAGGCTTATGTTATTTCTTGTAAACCGATCTGTTAGAATTTTTTTTGTATTATTGAAATATTCTCTTTTTTCAAAGTCTTTCCACAATTCATAATAAACTTCACCTGTAAGACTGGCTACATCATTTGTATTGCTAGGAGAATCTGAATTAACTT
>MDTE01016218.1_pt1 | contig 10180 bp, 7 predicted proteins | sample 811231 | NCBI WGS metagenome assembly MDTE01 (sample SAMN05326651, study PRJNA326480) | marine metagenome | isolation source: seawater | place: Indian Ocean: Red Sea | collected 2010 | reverse complement strand
TGTACAACCTAAACAAGAGAACATAATATGAACTTTAAGAAAAATCAATAAGAAAAATAAGGCCTGTTAATTATTAACTTTAAAATGAACTGCTAATTTATTATTGGTTTCTTATGTCTGATTCTTCTGTCCACATTAACCACAATGGATTTAGAGAGTATGATGCCAGATGGATCTATCCTGAAGACATAAACTTAGCTGGCATCAAAGATCTAGGACATGGACTAGGTTCTCAAATTAGAACGAAAACAAAAAAACAAAATCCAAGGGTAATAGTTGGTTATGATTACAGGTCTTATAGTGAGGAAATAAAAAATTCTCTAGCTGATGGCTTGATCGCTGCCGGATGTTATGTTGAAGATTTGGGTTTGTCATTATCACCAATGACATATTTTGCACAATTTGAATTGAATGCAGATGGTGTGGCCATGGTAACAGCAAGTCATAATGAGAATGGATGGACTGGTGTTAAGATGGGAATTGAAAAAGGATTAACACATGCTCCAGAAGAAATGGTAGAACTTAAAAAAATTGTATTAAATAAACAGTTTATAAATGGAAAAGGCAATATAAAAAAAATAGAAAATTTTATTAGTAAATACAAAGAAAACCTTATTCAAAACAATAAAATAAAAAAAAAAATTAAAGCTGTTGTTGCCTGTGGTAATGGTACAGCAGGTATTTTTGCTCCCGATATTTTAAGAGGCATTGGATGTGAAGTTATTGAGATGGATTGTAACCTGGATTTTAATTTCCCTAAATATAATCCAAATCCTGAAGATTTAAAAATGCTTCATGCAATATCGAAAACAGTGAAAGATAATAAGGCAGATATAGGTTTTGGATTTGATGGGGACGGCGATCGTGTTGGCGTTATTGATAATAATGGACAAGAAATATTTTCTGATAAAATCGGATTGCTGATTGCAAGAAACTTGGCACCCCAATATCCGAATTCAAAATTTATAATTGATGTCAAATCAACAGGATTATTTTCGCAGGATCAAATTTTAAAAGATAATAATTGTGAAACCATATTATGGAAAACAGGCCATTCACATATTAAAAAAAAGGTCAATCAAGAAAAAGCATTAGCTGGTTTTGAAAAAAGTGGTCATTTCTTTTTTAATCAACCTTTAGGTCTAGGATATGATGACGGGATTAATTCTGCAATTCAAGTTTGTCATTTATTAAACAATAAAAATAAAGATATGAATGAAATTGTTAAAGAGCTTCCATTAACATATCAAACACCAACCATGGCTCCATATTGTAAAGATGACGAAAAATACAATGTTGTAGACGAAATGATAAAAAAATTTAAAAATTTTAGAAATAGTAATACATTAATTGACGGACAAGAAATAAAAGACATATTAACAGTAAATGGAATTAGATTTACATTATATGATGGATCGTGGGGATTGATACGCGCCTCTTCAAATAAACCATCTTTGGTAATAGTTACTGAGAGCCCAACTTCTGAGAATAGAAAAAAAGCAATCTTTGATTTCATAGATCATCATCTTCAATCAACAGGTAAAATTGGTAAGTACGACCAAAAAATTTAAATAATAGTTATTTTTTTAAAATTTTTAAAAACCTTTGTATAAATCTAGGTGTTAACGTTTTGATTGGATTTACTTCAACCTTTAAGTTGTCTTTACCTTTAATTTTAAAACTTGCACCAAATATACCGTCCCCTTTTTTTCCAGTAAGAATTTTACCAACAACGGGAATCTCTCTAACAATATTATTAATTGTATTTGCCGGAGCTAAACTTCCATTTAAACTTACAAAATCCTCTTTTCCAACTCTTCCCTCAAGCACAAACCCAAGTGATGGTCCTGTCCCATAGCACTCTAGTATTCTTAATTCTTTATTAACTAATTCATATTTAAGATAGGCCTCTTTAAAAAAAATCCCCTTACCTTCTAAAATATCCAATGCTCCAGTTAAGGAAGCAACTGACAATATTTTTGTTAAAACTGGCATTTCTTTCAGATAAAAATTCTCAATTTTTACCTCAGTAATAGATGATTTATTTGGTAAATATTCTCTATTCATATCAAGAGTTCCTTTTTCTATTCCTTTTAAAAATTGATAAGTTGTTAAAAAAGGCTTTGACCTCTCGCTACTAATTACAAGCAATTTATTGCCAGATAAATTTTTCATAACTTTATGTGAAAAAGTAGTGAGATCCTCAAAATTTGCAAATGAATCCAATTTAGTAATTTCTCCTTTTCTTATTTGTACAGAATTTTTATAATCTATTAGATAATCACCTGGGATAAATATTTTTTTTAAGTCTATCTCTAATCTTCCATCTATTTTTAATTTTAAATCTTCAGATTTTTTAATTTTCTTTTGACTTAAGTATTTACTCAAATCTAAACTTAAACCTACAATATTGTAAATATTATTTTTTTTAAATATTTTTAATTTATTCTTCTCTCCGAGATTAATATTCACATTGCCCAAATCTTTAAGGGAAAATTTTTTGTCAAACATTAAATAGTGAATATTGATTTTATTATTGTTTGATACAAAGTTAATTTTACTAAGTTTAATAAAATTATTATTTTTATCAAAGTTTAACTCAAAATTTGATTTATCTTTTTTTTTCTTTATATAATTAAATATTGGTAAATCTACCTTGGAATTTGTTAAATCGAATTTTAATTTTATATTAAAATTTTTAATATCGTTTAATTGGGTTTCTGATGAATATTTAACATTATCTTTTATAGGAAAATCTATTTTTTCAGAAAAAATTTCTTGAATATTTATAATGCCATTAGCTTTAATTTTAAAAGGTCTTCTGTTATTTAACCGAGAAACTTCAAATATATTTTTTTTATTATTTATTTCAAACTCACCTTTTGAAACAATTTTTCCATAATTGTTAAAATTAATAGATGAGTTTATGTTTGAAAACACTAATTTTTCAAATTTTATATAATTAAACTTTAAATTTTTTGTAATCAGATTAAACGTGGTTTCATCTTTTTTAATTGAGTAATCATTGTTAAAACTTACTTTTAAATTTGCATCAATTTCAAATTGACCGCTAATATTTTCTAAATTTTCAAGATTAATTGATAATTTTTTTGGTATAATTTTGTTTAAATTAATAGATGGGTTTAACCTACCTTTTAAATTAATAATGCCTGCTAAATATTTTTTCTCAAATAAATAGGATATCTCTCTAGAAATTAAATTAAATTCTCCAAAATTTCCAGATAGTTCAGAAAATAATACTCTTTTTTTTGAATAATTTATTTTGCCATTTATTTTTTTTATAAAAGGCAATTTGTCATTAACATTAATTGTAACATCACTCAGTTCACCATCGAAAACTGTTTTATATTGATTATTATGTAATTCATCTAAAATTAAATTACCACTTGCTACACCCTCTATAAATTTTAAATCTTTAATAACATTAAAATTTTTTACTAAATAAATTTCTTTAAGTTTTGAAATATCATTTTTAGCGAAGCTTATTCTAATTTTTTTTAATAAATACTTTTTACCTATTGATGATTTTAAATCAGTAAAAATTACGAACGAATTTAAGAGTATTTTCTGATTATCTATTTTTAAGCTAGGTTTATTAATCCTAACCTTTACGGCAAGAGAAAACAAATCTAGAGAAATACTCGCATCTTTAAATTTTATTTTTGATTTAGGAACCTTTTTCTCAACTTGAGAGATAATATTTTTGTTAAATTTATCAGTTGAAATTCCATAAGATAAAAGCACGATTATGATAAAAATTATAAAGATTAGAAAGGATGTTATTTTTAAAATTGATTTCATTAATTTAATTGAATTAACGCAGATTCCAAGAATTCATTTATTTCACCATTTAAAACATTTTTAGGATCTGTATTTTCTACTCTGGTTCTATTATCTTTAACAAGTTGGTAAGGCTGTAAAACATAAGATCGTATTTGATGCCCCCAACCTATATCCGTTTTGTTGTCCTCTTTTGACTTATCGCTCTCTTTCCTTTTGTTTAACTCTAATTCATATAATCGAGATCTTAACATTTTTAATGCTGTGTCTTTATTTTTATGCTGCGATCTTTCATTTTGACATTGAACTACAATCTTAGTTGGTAAATGTGTTATTCTAACGGCGCTATCAGTAGTATTAACATGCTGTCCTCCGGCTCCGCTTGATCGATAAGTGTCTATTCTTAAGTCATTATCCTTAATATCGATTTCAATCTTATCATCTACTACAGGATAAACCCATACACTTGCGAAACTAGTATGTCTTCTCTGATTAGAGTCGAATGGTGATATTCGCACTAGCCTGTGTACTCCACTTTCATGCTTCAGATAACCAAAAGAATTAATTCCAGATATTTTAATTGTTGAAGATTTAATTCCTGCCTCCTCTCCTTTACTCTCGCTTATCAAAATACACGATCGGCCGCTTTTTTCGGACCATTTTAAATACATTCGTCTAATCATGTCGGCCCAATCCTGACTTTCAGTTCCACCAGCACCCGCATGGACCTCAAGAAAACAATCAAGTTTATCACTTTCATTGGATAAATAACAATTTGCTTCAAGTGATTTAATATTTTTTTTAAGTGATTTTAAGCTACTCTTTAGTTCTATATGAAGATCTTCGTCATACTCTTTTTCTAAAGAATTTACAAAATCATTTAAATCATTGCAGATACTATTTAGTTTACGATACTCATTAATAATTTTTTCAAAAAAATTTTTTTCCTTTAAAATGCCTTGAGCTTTTTGGGTATCATCCCAAAAATTTTCTTTAGCTATCAAATTTTCTAATTCTTGTAATTTATCTTTAATTAAATTTTGGTCAAAGATAACTCCCAATATTCTTCAAAGCATTAGATAACTTTTCAAGGATATTTTTCTCTTCTATCATTAATATTCTTTCATTATTTGACTAGAATTATAACTATCTATAATTGTATTTATTTTAAAGCTTTCATTAATTGTATTATTTTTACTAAAAGACTTTTTTCCTGTCTTGGCATTAATTTTTGCAAACTTTACAGTCTCAGTTGACTTAAAAAAAGGCACAAAGTTATTTGGTTTTAATGCTTGCATTATATCTTCAAATATTGGTAATGCAGCTTTAGAACCAGTTTCCTTTTTTCCTAAAGTTGATGGTTCGTCAAATCCTACATAAACACCAACTAATAGTTCAGGTGTAAAACCTATAAACCATGCATCTAAATTTTCGTTTGTTGTTCCTGTTTTCCCTGCTAATTCAAGTTTTAATTTTTTTAATTTTTTCCCCGTACCCCTTTCAACTACACCTTTAAGTATATTTACCATTTGATAAGAAACATCTTCATTAAAAACTCTTTTATATCTATCTTCAATCACTGGGGGGTTGTTTATACTGAATTTTTCCATACAGCCTTTGCAATATAATTTTTCATTTTTATAAATTGATTTACCGTTTCTATCTTGAATTAAATCAATCAATGTTGGTTCAAGTTTTTTACCACCATTAACAAAAGATCCATAAGCAGATGTAATTTTAAGCAAAGTTGTTTCACCAGAGCCTAAAGATGAGGATAAAATATTTGCAGTATTTTTATATATATCCAACTCTTTAGCTTTTTTATTTATCTTATTTAGACCTACATCATTAGCTATTCGTACAGTCATTAAATTATTAGATTTTTCAATACCATATCTAAAAAGTTGTTTTCCGTAAAATCGACCAGTATAATTTTTTGGTTTCCATTTGTATTTATTTTGATTTTGATAAATTACAAACGGTGCATCAAGTACAATCGAATTTGGTTTATAGTTGTTCTCTAATGCGGTAGCATAGACAAATGGTTTAAATGCTGAACCGGGTTGTCTTTCTGCTTGAGTAGCTCTGTTAAACTGATTTATAGTAAAATCAAAACCACCAGACAAGGCTAAAACTCTGCCACTCCACGGATTCATAATAACTACAGCACCATTTACACGCGGAATTTGTTCTAGTGACCACAAATCAGTTTTTTTTAATTTTTTTACGTAAACTATATCTCCCGCTTCAAATACGTCTGTAATTTTTTTTGGATAACCTTTATGCAAATCCTGAGTGATTCTTTTTTTTGCCCATTTTACATTAGAAAAAGATATAAATCCATTTTGTTTATCTTCAGTCAAAATTTTTGCTTTATTGTTTTCAAATGACAATATCATTGCTAGTGAAAATTTATTTGATTTATGATCATTTTTTTTAATAAATTCTAAAAATTTGTTTTTAGTATATTTTTTGTAAATTGGTCCAACCCAACCATGTCTTTTAGAATACTTCATAAGATTTTGATTTAATGCAGATGTTGCTACTTTTTGAATTTTTTTATCCAATGATGTTTTTATATAAAAACCTTGTTTATAAATTTTTTTTTCTCCATATTTATCGATTAAATTTTTTCTTATTTCTTCAACAAAAAAAGCAGGTGACATATCGATATTCAAATTTCTTTTTTTTAATACAATGCTATAATTGAGTGATTTTTCTAATTGATTTTTTGAAATAAATCCATTTTCATACATTCTTTTCAAAACCCAATTCTTTCTTTTCTCAACAGTTTTATAATTTCTATATGGATTATATTTGCTGGGTGCTTTTGGCAGAGCTGCTAATAAAGCTGCTTCTGAATAATTAATATCCATTATAGATTTATCAAAATAAGTCATACTAGCAGATGCAATCCCATAAGATCTTTCTCCTAAATAAATTTCGTTTAAATAAAGTTCTAAAATTCTTTTTTTTGATAATGATTTTTCTATTCTAAAAGCCAAAATTGCCTCTCTTACTTTCCTAGCTAATGAGACATCCGCTGTTAGTAAAAAATTTTTTGCAACTTGCTGTGTAATTGTAGACGCTCCTTCTAGCCTGTCTCCACTTATTATATTTTCAATATTTTTAAAAACTGCACGTGTAATACCTATTGCATCAATTCCAGGATGTTTATAAAAATTTTTATCCTCAGCAGATAAAAAAGCATTTATTACTTTTTTTGGAACTTGGTCAATTTTTACAAAAGATCTTCTTTCTCTAGAAAAATCAGCTATTACATCGCCTTTAATGTCATATACTTTAGTAGATACTGGTGGTTTATAAGTTTTTAAAAATTCAAAATCAGGCAAATCACTAGAAAAATACCAAAAAAGAGAAAATACCAAAAATAATGCAAAAAAGGACGTTATTAATATTAAACTCAATAATTTGTTAAAGCTTTTGATCATAAAATCTCTTTAAATATACTTTAAATAATATAAATATGGCAATTATGTCTATGAAAAAGTTTTATTTCAATTTTAAGAAAAAATTAACAAATTACAATATTAAGAGAGATTTATTATGGAAAAGAAAATTCTTATTGACGCTTCACAAGCTAAACAAACTAGGGTTGCAATCACAAATAATGGCAATGTTGATGGGTATGAATTTGAAAACATCAACAAAAAACAACTTAAAGGTAATATTTACCTCGGTAAAGTAAGTCGTATAGAGCCATCTTTACAAGCTGCATTTGTTGATTTTGGAAATGAACGTCATGGGTTTCTAGCATTTAACGATATCCAATCTGAATATTATCAATTACCAAAATCTGATAAGGATGCTCTAAAACAAGAAGAGGAAGAAATTAGGGAAGAATTAAATAAAGTTACAGAAAATATTGATGAGACCGAAAATCAAGAAAGTCACGAAACAACAAACAATTCAGATTCAGAAGAAGTAAATATTGAAAATACTCGAAATAGTGTAAATAATGTAGACCATTTAGATAAAAAAATCGAAAAAATTCGTGGTAAAAGAAAAAAAAGGTATAGAATTCAAGAAGTAATTAAACCTGGTCAGGTTATTTTAATACAAATTGTTAAGGAGGAACGCGGAAAAAAAGGTGCCGCGCTAACTACTTATATTTCACTAGCAGGAAAATATATTGTTCTAATGCCAAATACTGCTAAGGGTGGTGGAATTTCTAGGAAAATATTCAATTCACAGGATAGACGTCATATTAGAGAAATAATAAATAATTTGAGCATACCTAGTACCATGGGACTCATAGTTAGAACAGCTGGTGCCAAAAAAACTCAAAACGACATCAAAAACGATTTAGACGTTTTAATTGGAATGTGGGAAAAAATTAAACATAAAACATTAAATTCAAATGCTCCTAGCTTAATACATGAAGAAGGAGATTTAATTTATAGAGCTATTAGAGACTTTTTAACTAATGATATTCAAGAAATTATTATTGATGGGAAAGATTCTTATATTAAAGCACTAAATTACGCTGAAACAATAGCTAGCGACTACTTAAAAAAAATTAAAAGATATAAAAATAAAATACCACTTTTTCATTCCTCTGGTATTGAAAAATATTTAAATAAAATATTCGACTCAAAAATTATACTGAAATCCGGTGGGTATCTTATAATAAATCCAACAGAAGCATTGGTAGCTATTGATGTAAATTCTGGTAAAGCCACAAAAGAGAGGAACATAGAAAAAACTGCTCTCGCAACTAATATTGAAGCTGCGGAAGAAATAGCTAGGCAAGCTAAACTCAGAGACCTTGCGGGATTAATTGTTATAGATTTTATTGATATGGAAAATTTTTCTAATCGAAGGTTAGTCGAAAGAAAAATGAAAGACTCTTTAAGATCAGATAAAGCAAGAACTCAAGTTGGTAGGATCAGTCATTTTGGGTTGCTTGAAATGACAAGACAAAGATTAAGGGAAAGTTATATTAAATGGGAAACTGTTCTGTCTAAAGAATCATTTTGTGAAAAAATTTTAAGGAAAGTTGAAGAAAAAATATTCGATATACCAAAAGTCAAAAAGGTTACAATTGAGATTTCTCCTAAAACTATTTTATTTATGAAAGAAAATATGAAAGAGGAAATTACTTTTTTTGAAAAGAAATTTAAATTTAAATCTACATTTTCTAAAAATGAAAATTTACTTTCAAATGAGTTTAAAGTTAATTTTTTAAATAATAAAAATAAAGTACTTGATACATACTCAGAAATTTCAGTTGTTATTGAAGAGACTAAAAAAAATACAAGAATAAAACTAAACACAAAGAAAAAAGTAAGAAAAAATTTTAAAAGAAAAAAAACACAAAAAAAATAATTTTGTTATTTAATTTTTCTGTGATGAGTAGTGGAATTTTTAGCTAAGTTAGATTTTTGCATCATCCCAGACAAGTAAGATTTTCGACCAGCTTGAACAGATAATTTAATCGCTTCAGCCATTAAAATCGGCTTTCGAGATTTTGCAATCGCTGTATTTACTAAAACACCGTCACATCCTAATTCCATTGCAATACTTGCATCAGATGCACATCCTATTCCTGCATCAACAATTACAGGAACAGTTGAGCGATTTTTGATAAGCTTTATGTTATTTCTATTTGGTATTCCATGACCTGACCCAATTAATGATCCTAATGGCATTACAGCAACTGCACCAAGTTCCTCGAGTTGTTTACAAGCTATTGGGTCATCTGAACAATAAACCATAACATCAAATTTTTCACGAACTAGTATTTCTGTACACTTTAAAGTTTCTTTCATGTTCGGATATAAAGTCTCTTTATCTCCTAAAACTTCGAGTTTGACTAAGTTCCAACCGCCACTATCTCTAGCAAGTCTTAAAACTCTTAAGGCATCTTCACTATTAAAACACCCTGCTGTATTTGGTAAATATCTAATCTTTTTTGGATTAATATAATCCATAAGTAATGGCTCTTTTTTATTTGTTATATTAACTCTTCTTACGGCAACAGTAACCATATCTGCTCCTGAAGCATTTATTGCTTTAGCTGTTTCACTAAAATTTTTATATTTTCCAGTACCTACGATAAGTCTAGATTTAAATTTATATTTACCAACTTTAAATATATCTTTCATTAACCTCCGCCTATAAATGTAACAACTTCAACTCTATCTTTATTACTAAATTTAAAATACTTATATTTTTCTTTTGGAATAACAACTTTATTTACCTCAACAGCAACTTTTGATGACTTAATATCCATTTTCTTTAAAAGTTGAGCAATTGTAACTTTTTTTAGAACCTTAAACTTTTTGCCATTTAAAACAATATACATTAATAAGACTTAATATTTTTCAATTAATAAAATGTCAAAAAAAATAGAAAT
>MDTE01119071.1_pt1 | contig 10181 bp, 7 predicted proteins | sample 811231 | NCBI WGS metagenome assembly MDTE01 (sample SAMN05326651, study PRJNA326480) | marine metagenome | isolation source: seawater | place: Indian Ocean: Red Sea | collected 2010 | reverse complement strand
TCTGTCATTACCCATGAGATACAAAAGGCTAGATTTATTTTAACATAAGTTTCAAAGCTAAATTGAGATGTTTGATTTCCTTCTAAAAGATTTTGCAGAGCCTTCGGTCCCAAGTAGGTATCAAATTCCTCTTTTCCAAGATAAAACCTAAGGAATGTTAGGCCTGGGAGAATTAGAATTGGAAAATCAATTATTCGGGCCCATAACCGTACCCAGGGCCTGGCTTCGTTTATCTTTCCGAAGCCATATATTTGATCAATTTTTTCACGTTCCTGTTGCGTAACCACAATCGTTTCATGATCAGCATCAGCTAGCGTGACCTCCAAGCTTTCCTTGAAAGGATCGCAATCACGTAAAGGCATCCATTCTTCCATTCCCTTAATCCAGACCATGCAGTCGGCATTGATTTTACCGGACCGCAGTCTTTCTCTGACTTCGTAAATAGTTAATGGTCCGATTTTCTGTCCATTTATGTGAAGATGAATCTCCATGTTAGCAATGTCCTTTTACCGCCAAATTAATTCAAAATTATCAATTGTTACTTATTAATTAAGAGAATCTGGCGAGATATTATTTATTTAGCCTTTGCGGTGAAAGAATAATATTGAAATTGCAATATAATAGGTTAAAAATAAGCAGGTTATTTCATCGCACCCCATATGCTTAAATATATTTTAACATTTTTATTTCTTTCTAGTTTCTTGTCCAATGGAGCAGTGACTTGGACAGGTAATGCCGGAACCAACATATTTGATGGCGGAAACTACAGTGGGTTAGCCGATGGTTTTACCCTTGAGCCAAACGTGACCGTTGAAGATGATATTACTTTCAGCAATGCGACTGTCACGATTCCACAAGTTTCAGCGCAGCAACGTTTTCAAGTGGCTAGTGGATTCACTATGACAGTCGATGGTTCTAATTTCAGCCTGTCAGGAGGAAGTAACGACGGCATTGGTGGTGCGCCAGGGTCAAGGCTCCCTGCAGGGCCTGCAGGACCCACACTAAATATCATAAACGGATCCTCACTCGAGGCTTTCTTTATAGTTAATGGAGTTCAGATGAATGTGGATGGGACCAGCTCTGTCACATTGGGAGGCGCAGGGAATCCGGTCAACATATCATCTATTAATTTGGACACTGGAGCGACCCTTTCCTTTACGAGAGAAACCATTGCACAGTTCAATACAGAGCACTTATCTAAGATTACCATTAATGGTGTGGCGGCAGAGGAAGGTCTGAATTTCACAATTGCTGCCTTAGGTGCTGGTGGATCAACGATAACAGCTATCCCTGAACCCTCAGCTGGGTTGTTAGGAGCTATTGGCTGTATTCTTTTATTTCTGCGCAGACGCAGATAGAACAAATGACCAATTGAGCCATGCGAAGGTTTTACTGCATGGATTTTTTTTAAGGCAGTAAGATACTGTTCATTAATAGAGAGCACTCACTAAATAAATGAAATTCTTAAATCCTATAATTACATTCATTTTCGCATTTGGTTTATTTAAATCCTCATTAATCGCTGAGATTGTTTGGACCGGCGCAAACGGAGCTGACATTTTCGATGAGGCGAACTGGGACTTGAGTAACTCACTGGTGGATATTATTGACCCGAACGTTTCTATTGAAGATGATGTAGTCATTGCCGATGCAACCGTTGAAATACCGCAAGTTTCAGCTCAGCAGCGTTTTCAGGTAGGTAGCGGTTTCACGATAACTGTTGATAATTCCAATATAATCCTTAGCGGAGGAAGTAATGACGGCATTGGGGGTCCTAATGGTTCAAGATTGCCGGCAGGGCCCGCGGGTCCGACTTTGGATATAAAAAACGGTTCTTCTGTTAAGGTATTTTTTATTGTGAATGGCGTTCAGATGAATATTGATGAGACCAGTGAAGTCATCTTTGGAGGCGGAGGGAATCCGGTCAATAATTCGGTAATTGATATGCAGGATGGCAGCACTCTAACTTTTGAAAATGAAACGATTGATGCATTTAACTCTGAACATCTCCGAAAAATTACGGTTGATGGTGACCCGGCAGAAGAAGGGATAAACATGTTAATTGGAACAGGCGTTGATGGATTTACTACTATCACTGCGGAGGCTGATCCTGTTATTCCAGATGATCTTTTAGTCTCATTTGAATCGGATGTCGATTCTGTAGAGGTTGGCCAGACTGTGAACTTGTCATGGGTCGTTGGTGAGAGTGTTCTTTCACTGACTCTGGACGATGGAACTACTACGAGGATGGTGGATTTTGACCAAGAAGATTTGGATGGAAATTTAGATGTGACACTCACAGAAACGACTACGTTTATCCTCCAGGCAATTAGTGAAGAAGGTACTGAGGAGGAGCTCAGTTTGAAGATATTGGTAAAGACAGGAGGAGATTCTGGAATCATTTGGACCGGTGCGAATGGGACTGATATATTTGAGGAAAGTAATTGGGACCTAACTAATTCCGATGTTGAGATCATTGATCCTAACGTCTCGATTGAGGATGATGTTTTTATTATTGATTCGATAGTTGAAATTCCTCAAGTGTCAGCCCAGCAACGTTTTCAAGTTGCCAGTGGTTATACAATTACTGTTGACAGCTCAACGATACGACTTACTGGAGGAAGTAATGATGGGATTGGCGGTCCTCCTGGATTTCGACTCCCTGCAGGTCCTGAAGGCCCTACGATGAATATAATCAATGGATCATCATATGAATCCTATTTTATTGTGAACGGCGTTCAGATGAATGTTGATGCAACCAGTTCAGCTACATTTGGCGGTCCAGGAAATCCGGTCAATATTTCGGCGATTAATCTTGAGCCTGGAGCATCACTCACCTTTTTAAGGGAAACGATAGATGCGTTCAATACGGAGCACCTCAGTAAGATCACTGTTGGTGGAGAACCGGCCGAAGAAGGGGTTAATTATACGATCGAATCTGACGGAGCCGAAGGCTGTGTGATCACGACAATCTCAGATGATCCTTTAAGGATAACTAATATTTCACGCGATATAGACGGCAATATTATCATTGAATGGAATGGTAAACCTGGAACTTTTTACGCGGTAGATTTTTCATTTACCTTGGAAGAGGGGAGCTGGGAGGAACTAATTGATTCTGTGACTGATGAGGCCGTAGATGACACTTTTGCCCCTGAGTCCAGGGTCATTTTTTATAGGATTCGCGAACAAGAATAGGTTCGTTGGAGCTAAATCGTGCCATTTGGCATCAAAAAGAAAAAAACTTTTGCAAAATAAGCCTCGCTCGTTTATTGAGAACTATTCTCAATAAATTCAATTCAAACAATCTCTCATGAAATCAGTTCGCCAATATTTCATTCTTATTACAAAACTGGCTTTTTGCACATTAGTTTTCCAAGCAGGCATTGCTAAATCGGCAGAAGTAAATGTGTATTCTCATCGCCATTATGAAGCTGATGATGCTTTGTATGCTAAATTTACCAAAGAAACTGGAATCAAGGTAAACATTGTTAAGGCTTCGGCTGATGCTCTCATAGAACGCATCAAGGCCGAAGGTGAAAGCTCACCTGCCGATATTCTAATCACGGCTGATGCTGGTCGATTAGTGAGAGCTCAATCTGCTGGAATATTACAGAAAGCTGAAAGTAAGATACTTGATAAGCAGGTCCCAGCAAACATGCGCGATGATTCTGGGCACTGGTTCGGTTTTACTGTTCGTGCTCGCGTTTTAATTTACTCGAAGGAGAGAATTAAGCCTTCCGATTTAAGTACTTATGAGGATTTGGCGGATCCAAAATGGAAGGGCCGACTCCTTGCTCGGTCCTCTTCAAATATTTATAACCAATCGTTACTTGCATCAATAATTGCAAATAACGGAAAATCCGAAGCCATAAAGTGGGCTTCTGCTGTCAGAAAGAACATGGCAAGACCACCAGAGGGAAGTGACCGTGATCAAATGAGAGCAGTGGCGGCAGGCATAGGCGATGTGGCTATTGCTAATACTTATTATGTAGGACTATTGGTAAATTCATCAAATCCTAAGGACAGAGAAGTAGCATCAAAGGTGGGCGTCTATTTCCCTAATCAAAAGGGCAGAGGAACTCATGTGAATGTGAGTGGTGGAGGACTGGTGAAGTGGTCAAAGAATAAGTCCAATGCGATAAAGCTTCTTGAGTTTTTAACTGGCCCCGCGGCTCAGGAGAAGTTTCCGGTAACAACTTATGAATTTCCTCTTCAGATTTCCTCGACTGATTCGGATCTGTTAAAGTCGTGGGGTAAATTTAAAGCCGACTCTTTATCTCTTTCTAAGCTTGGGGAATTGAATTCTGAGGCAGTTAAGGCTTTTGCGTTGGCAAACTGGAAGTAGTTTTTCACGTAATCGGTTCCTTTTAGTATTAGTACATTGCTCTATACCACTTAATAGTGGAGGCTATTGTGGCGATATGCATTCATGATTGGAACTGGCCAAAATATTAACCGTAAACGTTTATCCGCTTCGTGGTGGTTAATAGGTGCAGTTTTGGTTTCTTTGGTTCTGATTGCGCCTCTTAGTGTTATAGCTAAATCTTTAATTTCAGAGGCGGGAGAGGGTTGGAAATTAATCTCAGATTTGTTGTTAGCAGACTATATCAAAGGAACATTGATTATGATCATTGGCGTTGGTGCATTGACTCTGATCTTTGGGGTTGGTTCTGCGTGGGTAGTAACTGTCTGGGACTTTCCTTGTAAGAGGTTTTTTTCTTTAACTCTTATGTTGCCGATGGCCATACCGACCTATGTAATGGCCTATGGTTATTCATTTGTTAAATACGATGTGCGGGATCCTTTAATGATATGGGTCCGAGACCATTGGGGCTCAAATATCATGTCCCAGTCAACGGAAGCATTTAATCATTTCTTGGCGATACTGGTGTTGTCTTTTGCCCTTTATCCTTATGTCTATATTGCAGCTAGGATCGGATTTGCTGAAATTTCAGGTGCATACATTGAGAATTCTAGACTCTTGGGAAGAGGTCTTATGCGTAGCATGTTTAGTGTGGGGCTTCCTCTAGCCCGTCCGGCCATTGTCGGGGGGCTTCTCTTAGCGCTTCTCGAAGTAGTAAATGAATACGGTGCAATGAAGTATTACGGAATAGAAACATTAACTACCGGAATCTTTGTGAGTTGGACTGATCTTGGGGATAAAGATTCAGCCATACGTTTAGCGGGTGTTGCTATGGTCGTCGTGTTTTTTATTATTGTTGTTGAACGCGTGTTGAGGGGCAGAGCAAAATTTCATGCGCACAGAGCTTCATATGGTAACCTGTCAGGACCAACGAAGACGTCCATTGGCTCCTTCATTGCTTTTGCCTTTTGTGCAACCCTATTGCTTCTGTCATTTATTATACCTTTATTCAGATTGGCTTTGAATGCTTTTCATGGTTGGCGTGAAATTGATATATGGAAATTAGTTAGCGGCCCTCTAGGTGACAGTCTTTTGGTTTCTGGAATTGCGTGTGTGGTTATTATTGCTGCGGCACTAATTGTTACCTATGCGAAGAGGCTCTTTCCGAATATGCTAATGAAGTTACTTGGGAAGTTATGTATGCTGGGCTATGCTGTTCCGGGTGCTGTTGTTGCAATTTCCATACTCATCTATTTCTCCGACATAGGAAAATTAATAGGTGCAACAGGTAGTGATATTTCTTTGACCCGAATCATGTTCACCTTGACTCCGATTGGGCTCATTGTGGCCTATGCTGTAAGATTCATGACTCCGGCACTGGCTCCTATAGAAGCGGGAATGGGAAGAGTTAGCAAAAGTATGGATGAGGCATCCTCATTACTTGGTCGTTCGAGCTGGGGAGGATTTTACCGTGTACATTTACCTCTTCTGAGATTGCCTTTGCTTGGTGCTTTAATTGTTTTATTTGTTGATGTCCTTAAGGAATTGCCTCTTACATTGGTCCTGAGGCCACCTAATGTTGAGACTTTGGCGACGACTTGCTATGGATTAATCCAAAAGGAAGAAAGAATTGCTGATGGTTCACTCCCTGCTTTGATTTTAGTTATTGCCGGGTCGCTAGGTGTCTTGGCTTTACATGGCTTAATTCGTCGGCGAACTTTATATTAACAAAAGACGATGCCGGAGTCCCTTACAGTAGAGCAAATAACTAAGGTTTTCCCGAGAAACAACCGTCCAGCTTTGGATAAGGTATCCATTTCATTAGATGATGGTGAAATAATGGCGCTGGTAGGTGAGAGCGGTAGCGGAAAAACGACCTTGCTGAGAATTATAGCCGGGCTCGAACAGCCAGACAGCGGTAAAGTTACGATTGGTGGTAAAATAGTCTTTGGATCAGACTCAAAGACGGTGTTGCCGGAGGAGAGAAATATAGGATTTGTTTTTCAGGATTATGCTCTTTTTCCTCACCTGAGTGTAGAGAAAAATATTTTGTATGGATTACATAAGATCACTCGAAAATCCGAACGACATGAAAGGGCCTCTTATATTGTTGCTTTGGCTGGACTTGAAGGGTTGGAAAAGCGGTACCCACATGAGCTGTCTGGAGGCCAGCAACAAAGAGTTGCTCTTGCCAGAGCCTTGGCGCCAGAACCTAATTTTATTTTACTTGATGAACCCTTTAGTAATCTTGATCCTGTGCGAAAAGAGACGCTCCGAGATGAGTTAAGGACGATAGTTAAACAGAGTGGTGTTTCTGCACTCATTGTGACACATGATACTCGAGACGCTCTTGTCGTTGCGGATACGTTGGCAGTTTTAAAGGAGGGAAAATTACAACAAGTAGGTAGCCCTGAGCGGGTATATTTTCATTCTACAAGTGAATATACGGCAAGCCTTTTTGGAAAAGTTAACCGGATACCTTGCCAATTATTAGAGGGCGATGATGCGCCTAGTGGGGTCTCAGAAATTCTTGTTAGACCAGCTGACCTTGAGATTACTAAGGATTCTTCAGGCGATGGGCATATTGTTGGAAAAGTCGTTTCTTCAAACTTTAGAGGTGACTTTCATGAGGTGACTCTGGAGTGTAGTGTCAACTCATCAGAAACTGATAACGTTACCAATGTAACGATTTATGTGGGGCCTGAGCGTAACCTGCAACTGGGTGATACTGTTACTGTTAGACGTTTGAGTCGATCCAAATCCTAGATTGGAACATCCAATAATTTGTCTTAATAAGATAAAATTGCATTATGTTTTAACAAGGTGCCGTTAGCTCTAGTCTTATATTTGCTGTTGAATCCAAATAGTACCAAACAAGATTTTCTCAATGGGAAATGGGAATATTCTACTAGGTATCAAACATGAACCCGGCAGTCTAAAGTAGCGGTTATTCTTCGGGTTTTTGGGGAAACGGTCATTATTATATAGTGCAATATGACTGTTTCCCCTTTTTAGTTTTATAGAATCACTGAAGCATTATTACTCAATGGCAACAGTGCCAGAACAGTCATAATCTATTATATAATTCCTGGATTCTTTGAAGATGAATTCCTTCAGGCTTAGTTTGAAGCAACCATTCTAGATCCGATTTTGCATTTTGTTCCTGTTTGTTTTGAATATTCAATATTGCTCTGCTTAATCTTTCTTGAGGGTCATCCGGATCTAGCTCGATCAGCAAATTTACATAATTTAGAGCATCAGAATATTCTTTATTATCTATTGTAATCCCTTTGAGGTTATAGATCATCCGCTTAACAATGGATAGATTGTCAGCTGCGCTGTATTCACTTGCTGACCCGGACCCTAATTGATTTTTGACGATCTGGTCAGCTTCATCCGAAGTGATATTTTTTCCGTTATTAAATGGATCAACAATTTTTCTTTTTCCTTCTTCATTGTAGAAAACGACAAAATGACCAGGAAGGCCAAGGCCTTTTAATTCCAGATTAATTCTTGAGGCCAGTTCTATAAAAATTACGGAAAGGGTTATTGGGATTCCTTCTCTGTCATCAATGACTTCGTTCAGATAACTATTGGATCGATTATAGTAATCTGTTCTGCTCCCGTGGTAACCATTGTCTTCGAAAAGATATTTGCTAATGGTATTAACTTTATTTTCTTTGCTGTCTTCGGGGTTAATGATATCCTTAAGATCCATTGCCATGCGGTTGATTTCACTATGGTAAATTTCGATATCGAGTTCTTGATTGTCATGTTGAGCAATCAACAGAGCGCAGAGAGCAAGGTCTGATTTCGCGCCTTTTGAGAGTTCATTAATTATTTTTTTTGTGATGTGTTTTCTGTGTACCTGATCGTGGATTCTTTTTAATGATTCAGTTGTGTTTTTGAGCTCTTTAATTTTCTTTTTCAACAGGGATTTACTTGCAATCACATCACTATCTAATTCTGATATTGCTTCATTATTTATTGGATCTTGTATCAAAATATCAATTTGCCGGTTCAATTCCGTGATTGTTTCTTTTGGTGTTATTTTTGGTGACAGGTCTTTACCGATTTCGAAATGTTTAAACTCTGCCTCAGTTGACCGGAACTTTGCGAGGCCTGCTTTTCCTCCACGCAACACGGTATCATTCAGTTCACAGATTTTTTCCCCGTTCAGATAACCAATTATTTTTTCCTCTTCTACCCTGACCCTGAGCCTGTTCCATTCTTCAGGACGATACAATTGCGTAGACACCTGATCTAATATTGACCAGGACAGAACATCTGGTCCTTCAAAACGTGTTAGGCGGATGTTCCCCTCACTAGGATAAAAACCGTAATGTTTGTTATTTCCGTCCGATTCAAAAATCAAACCCGCTGCACCGCTTTGTTCGGTTAACCTTACTTCGACTTTAACCTCATAAGGTAATTTAGGGATTTCCTTTTGAAAAATACAAAGTGATCGGCCTCCGAATCCGCTCCCTGGCTTTGTAACCATAATTTTTCCTGCACGTTGCTTCCAATTAGCTCCCATCATGGGTTTCCAGATTGCTGAATTCAATTGACCGATTGTCAGCCAATTCTTCATGGCTATTTGGTTCGGCTTCTCGAGTAGTCGGATAAGATCTCGGACAGGAATGGCGAAACCAAGATTCTCAGTGATTGCTGATTTCATATTTAGAATACCTTGAACGTTTCCTTTCGTGTCCATCAGCGGTCCGCCGCTATTTCCTGGTTCGATCGGAATTGCAATTTGTATTAAGGAAGATCCTTCGATTTCTCTCAGACCGGATATAATTCCGCTAACCACGCTGAATTCGAGGCCCTGCGGATTGCCCATGGCAATGACTTTAGTCCCTTGTTTGGCAGTGTCCTCTTTAGCAAGCGCCAGCTCGATTAGATCCTTTGCTTCTATTTTAAGAATTGCCAAATCGAGTTTTCGATCCCAAGCAAATATTTCAGTAACTTCATATTCTTTACCATCCTCGAAACGGACTTTAATTGGTCTGGATTCTCCAATCACATGTGCACATGTTGCAATTAGCCCATCCTTTGAGATAACAAATCCGGTTCCGGTTCCGGATACTTTTCCATCTCTCCCTTCTTGTGTGATAACAACTATCGATGAGCGTTTTTCCTTTGCTAATAATTCTGCTGTTTTGTCTTCAGCTTTTATGATCGGCAACTCGTTGAGACCGAAAGGATCCTCCTCTTCATTTTGTGAGAAACAGACCGAATGGTATGTTAGAAATAATATAAGAATGGCATGTTCCAGAAATCTAACCATATATAGATTCTAGACCAACTAGCCTTCCAGTGCTAGCACAGAGAGCAAGTAGCCGAAATTTTATAATTCAGATGCCGCATCTAATATTATTTCTTCAGTCGTTTTCCAATCAATGCATTTGTCAGTGATGGATTGCCCATACGTTAATGAATCTACTGGCTGAGGAAATTTTTGGCTACCGCTGATAAGATTAGATTCCAACATTGATCCAATCACATTCTTGTTTCCAGCCGAACGTTGGGAAATAATATTTCTGAATACTTCAGGTTGGTTCTCATGATTTTTTCCTGAATTGTCATGACTCGCGTCGATCATTATTGCCGGCTGGAGGCCTTTTTCTTCTAATTGTGATGCGGCGGTTTTAACGTGTTCGGATTCATAATTGGGCCCGTTTTCCCCTCCGCGCAGTATTATGTGGCAGTGCGGATTTCCATTGGTAGAAACGGCAGATGCGATTCCTTCCTGGCTGATTCCAAGGAAAGTTTGGGGGCTCGTTGCGGCTTTTATTGCATTAACAGCAGGCAC
>MDTE01202211.1_pt1 | contig 10182 bp, 6 predicted proteins | sample 811231 | NCBI WGS metagenome assembly MDTE01 (sample SAMN05326651, study PRJNA326480) | marine metagenome | isolation source: seawater | place: Indian Ocean: Red Sea | collected 2010 | reverse complement strand
GTCATCTGTCGATGAGTCACACACCGTCGTGTGTGTGTGTGTGTGTGTGTGTGTGTCCCCACCGTGGGGCCGAGCATCCGCGTCCGTCCGTCGCGCGTGACGATTGATGTCTCACTCGCGATGGATCGATTCGATTCGTGAAGCGCTCGCGCGTCGACGCCCGGTGCCGCGAGGGGACTCGTGGTGCTGGATTCCTAAACCCTACTAGTATGCACACCAGCGCGTGTGCGAGACGACGGTGCATGAATGCACGGCGCGGCGTCGCGGCGGTTTTTCGGAGGATTGTTTTCGCCGCCGCGGCGGAATGAATGGGAGCGCGTGTGAGAGAAAACGGTCCGATTCGACGGCGAGTCGCGACACGAGGGATGCGCGTCGATCGATCGATCGATCGATCGATCGCGCGTTCGGTCGGTCGAGTGGTGGTGTGCTCGGTGGACGGACGGAGGCGCGGCGGCGGTCGGGGTGTCTGTTCGAGTTCCGCTCGGACGGACGCGCCGGTGGTCGGTCGCGCGTTCGAGTCGAGTCGAGTCGATGGATGGGACGAACGCGAACGCGAACGCATCGCGAACGCGCGGCGACGCGGGGCGTCGACCTCGCGCGACGCCGTTCCGGATCGCGAGAGCGATTTGATCGATTCGCGGACGGTGGACAGCCGGTGGTGAGGGACGAGACGGATGACGGAGACGCGCGCGCGTTCGACTCGGTCGACGCGACGACGACTCGACCGCGCGCCCGCGGCGCGACGCCATCGAGCGTTCGCACGACGCGGTGCGACGATCGAGACCCGTCGACGCGTCGGGCGAACGCGCGCGCGTCTCTCCGCGCTCGCTCGAAATCATCCATGGATGGACGCCGTCCACCTCGCGACCGCGCCTCGCGCGCTCGCGTCGTCGGTCGCCCGACCGCGTCGTCGCGCGAACGCGACGACGCCGCGTCTCGCCCGCGCGAGACGCGCGCGCGTCGGGCCGCCTCGGCGCGAGACGCGAGGGTGGCGCGAGGGAAGAGAGAGAGAGAGAGAGAGAGACGGGACGGCGCGCGCGAACGACGCGCGCGGACGCGGGTCCGCGTCCGCGACGTCGCGCGACGCGAATTTTTTTGTGCGCGTCGCGTCACCCGACCGCGGCGGCGCGCGGGGACGGACGGTCGCGCGAACGCGAACGCGAATGTGTGATTTTGAGCTCATTCGTTCGATCGCCATCGTTCGCCGCGCGCGACGATGCGCGTCGCCACCGCGCGCGCGACTATGACGGCGATGTCCACGGCGCGCTCGATCCCGCGCGCGTCGCGCGGTCGCGCGTCCTCGCGCGTCCATCTCGCGTCGTCATCGATGACCCGCGCGTCCTCATCATCGTTCGCGTCGTCGTCGTCGTCGTCGTCGTCGACGCCCGCGCTCACGATCGTCTCCTGGAACGTGAACGGTCTTCGTTCGTTGCTCAAAAAGAACCCGCGCGCGCTCGACGACGTCGCGTCTCGCGCGAACGCGGACGTCTTGGTGCTCCAAGAGACGAAGCTCGGCGTCGACGGCGCCGCGGCGCTCGCCGGCGCGACGTTTTTAACCGAGTACGCGCAGCGCGCGTACGCGACGAGCTCGGCGAGGAAAGGGTACAGTGGTGTCGCGGTGTTCGTGCGAGACGGTGCGCGAGCGTCGATCGAGGCGACGAGGATGGGCGCGGGAGAGTTCGACGCGGAGGGTCGCGTGTTGACGACGGAGCTCGAATCGTGCGTCGTCGTGAACGCGTACGTCCCGAATTCGGGCGCGGATTTAAAGCGTCTCGACGACAGAGTCGACGTGTGGGAACGCGCGATGCGCGAACACATCTCCTCGCTCCGAACGCGAGGTAAACCGGTGATTTATTGCGGTGATTTAAACGTCGCGCACGAAGACGTCGATTTATGGGGCCGGCACAAAGAAAACGCCTCCTCCGCCGGTTTCACCCCGCGCGAGCGCGCGTGCATGACCGCGCTCTTATCCGAGTGCGATCTCATAGACACATTTCGCGAATTCAACGGTCCGGACGCGCGCGCCTTCACGTATTGGTCGTACAGGGGCGGCGCGAGGGAAAAGAATCGAGGCTGGCGGCTCGATTACGTCTTGGCGAGCGCGTCGACGCGCGACCGCCTTCTCGACGCGTGGACGCTTCCGGACGTCCTCGGGAGCGATCACTGTCCCGTGGCCGTTCGTTTACGGCCATAAACCCACGCGCGAGCGGCACCGGTCGATCACACGACGCGAGAGACGTCATTCGAGCGCGCGCGAACACAATGCGCGCATTGCAAAAATAATCCAACGACACGCATCGCGATCGATCGTCTCCTCACACGCGCGCGCGCGCACCTCGCGTCGCGCGCACACGTCATGGACGTCGACGCGATCGATGCGTCTCGCGTCGCGCGCGCGTGCGTCGAGACGACGACGTCGACGTCCGCCGCGTCGGAGATTCTCGCGACGATGAAAGATTCTCGCCGAGACGATGAATCGTCGTCTGGACGACGCGCGCGGGCGTCTCTCGCGCGAGCGACGCTGACGTGCGCGAGAGACGCGACGTCGGTGGTGCGCGAGAGAGTCGCGGCGCTCGAACGGGCGAGCGCGAGGATGGGGAAACCGCCGAGCGGGACGACGGCGCGAGAGGGCGGAGACGCGGCGACGACGAAATCGGTCGACGTCGCGTGTAAACAGGGAAAGACGACGAGCAGGTTATCGATCGCGGATGAGGAGGAGTTTCCCGCGCTCGCGTCGGGGGCGAGACGGAACCTGGCGATGGCGCTGGACGGGACGTCCTCGGAGACGACGGAGGCGGGACGACCGCGGCGCGTGGCGCCGACGCCGACGACGGAGGAAACGCGCGCGAGCGCGAGCGGATTGGGTGTCTCGCGCGCGGGGGCGAACGGGGCGATGCGGCGCATCGCGCCGACGATGGTGTCGAGACGGGTGGAGACGATGGATGGGACCGGGACGAACGCGTCGTCGTTCGCGTCGACGCCGCCGGCGGCGAGCGGCGGGACAGTCGCGTCGCCCGCGTCGACGATGAAACGCGCGTCGGCGTCGACGGCGTCGACGCCGTTGACGCTCGATCGTTTATACGTGACGGAACCGCGGTCGGTGGAGCCGATGCGGCTACCGCCGTCGTTGGCGCGTTTGGCGGAGTTGCACGCGGCGGCGCTTCGCGGAGGATTTCCTCTCGATCAAGCGCCCGAATTCGCCGTGCTTTTACAGCTCTTGAGCGCACCGGCGGACGTGGTCGTGGAGACGAGCGATGGTGACGCCGAACTGTGCGTGCGCACGGGGCGAGAGGCGCGCGCGTACGCGTGTGAGGTGCTCTCGCTCGCGCCGACGTTGGCGTGCGCTCTGGGCGAGAGCGCGCTCGAGACGTTGGTCGAGTCGAAGGTTGTCGTCGCGCACGCGCCGACGCTGCACGCGAAACTCGTTCGCGAGCTCGGGTCGATACGCGTGAGTTCGGATAATTGCGAGCGGGCGTACCAGCTCGAGGGACGACTCGGGAACACGCTGTACGGGTTTGATTTACTCGACGCGTTGGCCAAGGCGAGCGACGGCGGCGCGAGTCGATCCGCGTCACAATCCGGACGCGTGATCCCCATAAGCGAACAACAAGCGATAGAACACAACAGAGAACGAACGAGGGACGCGTTTTACGCGCTCTTACGGTCGTCATCGAGTCGAACGGTCAGTTTGGGACAAGACGCGTCGGTGGCGAATCGCGCGCGCGCCCTCTTGGCCAACACGCACCCGGCGAATGTTCGATGGCTCGCCGATCTCTTCGTCGCGCGTCTGTCCCAGAGCAGCGCGGTGGGTGAATTAGACGAAGAGCTCGGGAAGAGCATCACTCCGGCGCGTCTGTCGCGATTACACGAACGCATCGTCGGCGCGGGCGCGGCGCCGCCGCATCCGCAGGGCGGTCGAGGCGGCGGCGGCGCGCGCGCGGACGGACGCGGTGGTAGAGGCCGCGGACGAGGCGCGGGCGGTCGGGGTGGTGGACATGAACGCATCATTAACGGGTCCGCGCAGAACGGGGGCTTCAGCGGCGACGCCGCGAACGCGTGGCCGTCGTTCTTGTGCTTGTTTCCCGCGGCGCAGCAACCGTTCGCGCGCTTCATCGAGACGACGGATTCGCACAAGTTTTGCGTCGCGCTTCAGCGTTCGCTCGTCGCCGCGCTGCACGTGCTCGACCCGAACGCGTCAACATCGACGTCCGACGCGCGCATCGCGTCCGCGAACGCGTCGAACGCCGGTCAGACGGAACGCATGCTCGCCGCGCGCGCCATGGGTTCCTTTTTAGGATTGCTGACGTTTGGATTCGCGTCTGGATCGACGTCGTCGCCGCGCTCGTCCGCGGGGAGCGCGCCCATTCAAGGCATCGATCTCATCGGTTCCTTGCGCCGCGCTCGACGACGAGGCGATTTGGTCGTGAGCGCGCCGTGGGTGCTCGCCTTTTTACGGTTTCTACCGTGGGATTCCGAGGCGTTGGAGACGCCGCACTACGCCGAGGCATTGGCGTACCTCCGCGCGCTCGCATCGTCGCCCAATCTCGATCCGTCCGTCGTGGACGCGGAATACAACGTCCCGCGCATGTGCCTGCGATCGATTTTGGCCAACGGGTTGGCGGTGCGCGCGCCCGCGACGCTGCCGCAAGCCGCGAATTGGAACGCGCACAGCGTCATGCCGCCGCCGCCGCTCGCCGCGGTCGAGTGTCTACCGACGACGAGCAAAGAGATGTTGGTCACCCTCGGTGATCCTCTCAACGTAGCGTTGTGGGGCGCCGATTGGGTGCCGTCGGCGTCCGCGAACGCGAGCGCCACGGCGAACGCCGCGGAGGCGCCGGATTCGCCCTCCGACTCGGATTCAAGAATCGAAACCGACGTCGCCCCGGATCTCAGTCGCGTCGGCGTCGATCGTCGCTACGTCGAGATCGTGTGTCCAAGCGTCGATCGCGCGCTGAAAACGATGCGACAGACGGCGCTGCTCGCGCGCGCGCTCGGCGAGGAGACGGAACGTTCGACGGAACCGACGATGAAGACGCCGTCGCAACCCGTCAACGCGCCTCGACGCATGCAAGCGCAGGCGCAGCGCATCGAACCAACGTCGCTCTCACGAAGCGCGTCGGTCGAATTCGGAGGCGCGTTCGAGACGAAGAGCGTCGTGTCGCCAACCTTTGGCGTCACGTCGCCGTCGTCGGCGGAAAATCTTCTCAAGACGACGCCCTCGATGGATTCCAAGACGTCATCCACGGAGATTAAACACGCGCTCCAGCGAGCGTTTCTTCAGACGGTCCCTGGCCTGCGTCGACTCGTCGATTTCGCCGTGGACGCCGCGACGTTGGCGGCCGTGGACGACGCGACGGCTGCCGTGACGGCGACGGCGATGGCGAGCGCCCAACCGGCGGTGACGATCGCCGCGAGACACGCGGCGATGAAATACGCCGAGACGGCGACGGCGAACGGCGCGAGCTTCGTCCCGCACTCGGGCACGGTGATCGAGGAGGCGTGGACGCCCGAGTTCGAGCGCGCGGTGGAGCGCTCGGCCATGTCGGCGACGAGAGACGTCATCGCGTCGGTGGCGCGCGCGGCGGCGGACGACGCCGGGACGCGCGCCGCCGCCGCGGTGGCCGCGCTCTCCGGGGCGTCGACGAGTCGCGGCGCGAGCGCGAGCGCTGGATCGACGGCGACGACGCAGACGGCGTGCGGCGTCGCGGCGGACGCGGCGGCGTTCGCGGCGGCGGATCGCGTGCGGAGGAATTTGCCGTTTGAGCTCCACGCGCGCGTGGCCAGCGCAGCGAGACGTCTTCTCAAAACGGCGCTCGTGGAGGCGAAAGAGACGCTGAGCGCGCCTCGGGAGGAGATGAAGAACGAGGATGCGATGAAGTTGTCCACGCGGGACGCCGAGTACGCGAGCATCGCCGCGTCCGCCATCGCGTCGGCGTTATCCGCCGCGTCCAAGTGGCCAGCCGGCGTTCTTCTCGCCGAGTGCGCGTCTCTGAAGACGCTCGCCGAGCGTCAACCCGACGCGTCGACGCTCGTCAAGGGCGTTCAGAACGTGATCGAGTGCGTTCGAAAAGTGCTCGATCAAGACGCAAAGTTTAGTCGCGCGCAGACGAGTCGGAAAAAGCCGTCGGCGCACGTGGAGAAGACGTTTCCGGCGTCGCGTCCGGGCGAGGCGCTCCAGGCGAAACTCGGGCAACTCTCGCGTGCGTTCGTGAAATTGCTCTTGGCGGCGCCGCAAAACGCGCTTTCGAAGACGACCAAGGCGAAAACGGCGGAGGAGGGATGGGGAATCTCTCGCGACGAGGTGTGCGACGGGTTGACGTCGACGCTCGTCGCCGTCTTCGCCGCGTCGGCGCCCGCGTTGGAACTTCTCTCCGCGCTCGCCCCACCGGACGCGCGAGACCCGTGGCGCGGGGTGTACGACGACATGTTTGCCAGTGAACTCTGGCTGGCGTCTCTTCGTGAATTCCCGGAGAGTCCGTTCGCGCAGAGACGCGTCGAGCTCGTCTTCGCCGCCGCGCTCGCCAAACTTCCGCGGCGCTCCGCCGCGGCGGAATCCTTCCTCCACCTCATCGACGACGCCGACAAGCACGTCGGTCGTCTCGGATACGCTCTCGCCGTGCGAGGCGCCATTCGTTTCTGCGCCATCGTCGCCGAGACCACGACGCACGACGAAGATTCCGTCGAGCTCGCCGCCTTTGCCTCGTCGCTTCGCGACAGGTGCGACGCCGCGGGCGAGATTCGTCTCGCACGTCGCGCCGAGACCGCCGCTCGCGCCCTCCGCGCGGGCACCGTCTTCGCACACATCAAATCCATCGCGCGATAGTAGTTTAGCACGTCATTCATAGCGCACACCGCGATGGGCGCGTCTCGGCTCGCGTCTTCGAGGCGTCTCGCCTCCGTCTCGCGTCCCGCGACTCCAGACTCGCGCGATCGCGTCGTCGTCATGTCCGTCCACCGCGCGCGCGCGACGACGCCATCGTTCCCGACGCACTCGTCGATCCTTCGCGGCGGACGCGCGCGAGGCGTCGACGCGAAGCGCGCGTCCCCGAACACGCGCGCGCTCGAGCACACATCAACCTTCGCCGACGCCGTCGCCGGTGAATGGATCGGGCACTGCGCCTCGTTCGATCCGCGCACTGGAAACGCGTCCAGTCTTCCCTCCCACCTCGTGCCGGACGCGTTTCGCGAGTGGGGGATGGAGATCAAGGATTGGCAGAGTCAGTGCTCGACGACGACGCGCGCCGACGGGAACGCGCTCTACGTCAAGGATGCGCGGTTCGTCCCCGTCGTCGGGTGCGAGGCGGACGCGAGCACGGTGGAGAGTTACGAGCGAGACGATATCGTCGTCGACGACGCGTCGATCGAGGAAGGAGGTGGATACAGCGCGTGTTACGAGGATGAAAAGGGAACGGAGACGGTGACGCACTGCGTCGTCGTGCCCGACGCGACGCCGGCGCCGATTCGCGTGCGCATGAAACACCGCGCGGATGGATTCGGGGTGGTGAGAATATGGAGAGAGTCGTTTGACGAACCGTTCTCCGATGGAGCGTCGTTGGCGTCGTCGTGCGGTGGGAACAGCGCGACGGCGAAATTCGCCGAGTACCCGCCGGACGCGGTCGACGTCGTCGCGCGCGTCGACGCCGCGTTCACCCTTCCGACCGACGCCGTCGCGCTTCCCGCGGGTATCTGGTTCACGTTGACGGCGAACGATACGGACGGGTCGTACGCGTCCACGCTCGGGTACGCGCACGAGGCGACCGGAACGCACGTCGTCAGCGTTCGCGCGCGCGCCTCCGCCTCCGCCGAATCCACCGCCTCCTTCGAGCGCCGCGTCTCGAACGTGTAAGACGACGATCCACCGAGTCCATTCACATTCCTCCCGTCGAGTCACGGCGCGCGCTTCGCGTTCGCATCGTCGTCGCGTCTCGAGACCCCTCGCGCGCGTCCCCGGGACGATGTTATCCAAAACGTGCTTTTTCGGGCCCGAGCGGTGACGTCACGCGTCACTTGTCGACGCGCGCCATGTTCGCCGCCCCCCCGCGCGCGTTCGCGACCCCGCGCGAACGATCGCGCGCGACGGTGCCTCGCGCGAGACGCGCCGAGACGACGACGCGCGCGTTGTTCGGGCGTAAAGAGCCCGAGGCGCCGCCGCCGCCGCCGCCCAAAAAGTCTCTCTTTTCATTCGGAGGGACGAAAACGACGAGAGAGACGCCGAAAAAGACGCGAGACGTGGAGTACGCGTCGCAGGAGACGATGTCGGACGCGTACGCGAGGATTCGTAAGCAGCGAGCGTTCAGAAAGGCGGAGTTTGAGGCCAAGGAGAAGGGACCGCTGGCGTCGGCGTTGTTCTCCGTGACGCGCGCGTTGGATTTTCAAGAGGACATCAAAGAGGACAGAGGTCTGTTGCGCGCGGCGAGTCGGATGCAAAAGGGTGATAAGATGACCACCGAACAGTACGGGGCGATTCGACGCAAGGTGGGCGGGACCAAGTCGGGGTTCTTCGGGGAATCGGTGGACGTGGAGGGCTCGTACGTGGACTCCGGGTACGTCGACGTCGACGACGTGGACGGAGACGTCACCGCCAAGGGGTTCTTAGCGTTGGTCGTCGTGGGTGTGTTGGCGACGACCGTGTGGGTGGCGTCACAGGTGCCGTAGACGCTTTGCGGACGTCGAATCGGCGTGACGGCGGTTGTCGAAGGAGCTCCGCGCGCGCGCTCGTCGGTGAGGCGATTCGGGTGTCGTAGACGCGTTCAAAGATAGACATGATGTGATTCTTATTACAGTACACGGAAAATTGTACGAATGACAATCTCGGTAGTGCCCTAGTTGTCGGGCGCGACGAGCGAAATCGGAGGCGGGGGCGGCATGACGTGCACGCCGCCGTACATTGAATACACGGACGCCGCCGGCGTCATGGGCATGCGCATGCCCGTGAACACGGACGGCACCGTGTGCGGCGTCGGCACGGTCGGCACGTACATGGGTTGCGGGGGCACCATCATCGGCGACGGCAGGTATTGCGGATACTGGCCGCCGTTGAGCATGGAACTGATCGCGCACTTGGTGGTGTTGTGTCGACCCCAAGACAGTCGCAAATGTTTCGCGCCCAACTTCATCCCGTGCACCGCGTCCAAGGCTGCCTTGGCCTGCGCTCGCCTGTAAAAGTGAACGAACGCGCATCCTTTCTTCGGCGTCACCTTGACGTACGCGACGTCGCCGAAACGCTCGAACACGTCGCGAAGCTCGTCGCCCGAGACGGTCACGTCCAGGTTTCCGATGAAAATGGTCGTGTTCGTCGGGTCCAGGTCTTCAAAATCGTGCGGCGCGTCGTTGACGCCGTTGACGGTGTCGATGCGACGTTCGACGGCGTTGGCGATACGAATGGGACGTTTGGACGCGCCCACGCGCGCGCCCGGAAGCTCCTCCATCGCCGTGTTGTAATCTTCCTCCGTCTTGAAATCGATAAATCCGTATCCTTTGCTCTTGAGCGTCTTCAAATCGACGACGATGCGAGCGTTACACGCCGTCGAGCACTTGGTCTTGAAGAGTTGGGTGAGCACCTCCTCGGTGACGTCTTGTCCGAGATCGCCCACGAAGACGCTGTATTCGGCGCCTTTGCCCTCCTCTTCGCCTCGATGGGCGTCGTCCATGGACGTATCCGCGGATGTGTCCGAACCGGCCTCACTCACCGGCGCGAGCACAGTGCGCGAACTCGTCGACGACTTGAGCTTCAGTTCGGCTGGGCCCGGGGCTCGGTCCGCGGCTTGGCCCGCCGGCGCCTCCTCGACGTCTTTCGGATTCTCCTCCTCGACCTCCTTCGGATTCTCCTCCTCCTCGGCTTCCTCCTCCTCGGCGTCTTCCGGCATCACCGGTGGTTTAATCAACGCCCAGTTCAACACGAACGCGTGCATCGTCCCCGGCATCAGGTGTCCCGGAAACGTCGCCAACGCGAACTCGGCGTCTTCCTCGGTGACGAATTCCACGAAACCGTACCCTTCGTTCAACCCGGTTTGTCGATTTCTGATAATCTTCACCCGCGAGATCGTCTTATACACCGACGAAAACGCATAACACACGTACGTTTCATCCATCCAATACGCCAATTCTCCGATCCACAGCGTTCGTCGTCGTCGTCTTTGTCCATCCGCGTCCCGCGCCGCCTTCGCGGGTATATACTCCTCC
>MDTE01180247.1_pt1 | contig 10182 bp, 5 predicted proteins | sample 811231 | NCBI WGS metagenome assembly MDTE01 (sample SAMN05326651, study PRJNA326480) | marine metagenome | isolation source: seawater | place: Indian Ocean: Red Sea | collected 2010 | reverse complement strand
TAAATATTAAATGTTATGTATTCATCCCCTGGCACACAAACAGAATCAACTAACAGAGTTTGCTGTTCAGTATAGCCATCTTTAAAGAAAAATGACTCTCCATTTAAAATGGACAACTCCCAGGATATTTCAGCTGGAAAATCATCCGTCAACAAATTCATTACCACCATATTTTGACTGTCATCGCAAACATAAAAACAAGTACCGCTCTCAACAGTTGCTTCTGGATTATAATTTTCAGCAACAGTGTCTGTACAGCCAATAATGTATTCACAAGTGTTGTCTTCAAGTACTGCTAATGAATCATAGTTTATTGCTAGTTCATCCATACATCCATATACAGCAAGTTGTTTAATGAAAGTACGAGAATTAGGGGCAATTCCAGAAATAATATTTGTTTCAGCATTCCATGTACCAGTGTAGTCATCAGAATCAGAGTAAATATAAGGAGATTCTTCCCCACAAACAGAGTAATTAAAGGTGTATGTCGTGTTTAGTGGAGCTTGAACTTGATCTGAATAATTTGCCGTACCATCCTCGTTAAATGCAACTAAAAAACTGCTCTGAACACTCCCGTTTTCTTCATATGTCTGTCCGTAATATATAGCACTATAATTAGCTTCAAAATCAGAAGTTGAAATAGTAATGCAAGTACCGTCATCCTCTAAGGCATTAACATTATAATTACAAGCCAAAGAGTTGGTGCACCCTAGGTATTCACATAGACTTGCATCTTCTATTGTTGCTTGCGGATCGTAATTTGAGGCTAATGAATCTGTACATCCCGTATAACAAGTTAGTTCAACATTTATGGCGAAGGCTAAAACCCCTTGGCCACCCTCTTCTAGGGTTCCTTCTAATAAGAGATTGCTTTGGGCACCTGTTATCAACACTGTAGCCCCATTCCAACCATCTCCATATGAATCAAGCATATTAAATGCAAAACATCCGCTTTGAAGACATGCTTGAGTGGTGTCCGCGGAACCTTCAATTTCTTCTCCGCCAATACTCCATGTTATTTCTTGATCATATTGACCACCACCTACTTCAATAATTATTCCTGTTGTAGAGCTATCACAAATAATATTTCCTTCACAATCAAAACCTAAATCTGGGCCGTCTCCCCCACACTCTCCACAAGCATCTGTTTCTAAACAAGAGCCGTCGTCTGTATTTGCTAATGAATCGTATGTGCAAGAAGCAGGGTCGACACATCCCAAGACCTCACATTCTCCAGAAACATAAGATATTTCTTCGCATTCAGCAAGGCAAGCATTAGAATAGGTCGTTCCGTCTTCCCCACATACAGGGTCGTAAATTAAAGGACAAATGCACTCGTATTCACAAGAATTATCGCTAAGGACAGCCTCAGGGTCGTAGTTTGTTGCTTCAGAGTCTGTACAGCCATACATAAGACCGCAATCATAGTTTATAGAAAAGGGAATGCTATCTGCGGGACAGGCACCATTTACCAATGTACCTGAACTGTCTTGGATTTCCCATGTAATTTCTTCGGGCCAACCTCCCTCATCAAGAACACTAACAAAATAACACCCTGGCTGTAAACAAAAACTGTCCTCCCCTAAGAAACCTGATACTAATGTTCCTTGAGTAATAAGATCGTTTTCTAAATTAAATATATAATAATTGTTACCATTCCATCCATCTCCGTATGAATCATTCATCACTATGGTTGTAATTTGGCCATCAATACAATTTCCTTCACAATCAAAACCATTCTCTGGAAACACACACTCGCCCTCAAGACCAAAATTACATGCCGATGAGTCAGGGCATACGCCAAAACAGTCCTGAATCTCTGTTGCAAAATAACACTCGCCCTCAAGACCAAAATTACATGCTTGATCGTTTATACAAACTCCGAAACAATCTTGATATGTTTCGGGGAAATCACAAGAACCATTATCAAAACTAGCTTCTGGGTCATAATTACAAGCTAAAGTATCCATACAGCCTATCTCTCCCGAACAATCTGTTAAAAAAGAAAATACTTGCGAGCTCGGACATCCTCCTAATAAACCAACACTATCAAAGCCAAAAGCAGAAATTTCCCATGAAATCTCTTGTGGATAAGCTCCCTCATTAGGGACATTTACCATATAACACCCTGGAGCCAAACAAAAAACCTGTGTTTCTGTAGAACCAGATTCCAAAGTGCCAGTAGCTACAGTTACTTGCCATTCATCGACCACATAATATGAATTTCCATTCCACCCATCTCCATATGAATCATTTAATTCAATTTGCACGACCCACTCTAATCCTTCCGCACAATATTCACAAGAACCATCTTCCACATTTGCTGTCTCATCAAAGTTTAATGACAAAGGATCGGTACAACCAAGATCTGGAAGCAAACAAGAACCGTTCTCAAAAGTTGCTAATGGGTTAAAGTTTAAAGCCATCGTATCTGTACAACCATAAATAGGGATCTCTACCTCCATCTGAAGTGTTGGTGAAAAAGATGGAAATAAAACATCTCCCGACGCTATTAAGCCATCTAAATATGTATTGCCTCCAGCATATGGAAATGGAACTTGAAAGTTTTCTCCTAGGTCATTTGAAAAATGCAACAAAGCTGTAATTGATATATCAAAGGTGCCGCTTTCTACTGGTATTCCAGTAATCCCTATACAAGAATTACCAGGAAGGAAAGAGCATGATTGTGGGTAACAGCCTACTGTCACCCCTTCAGGAAGCCCATAAACACTGTCTATAACCAGAGAGTCAACAAATAAGTTTGCGCCATTCAAACTAATTGTATCATTTAAAAATAACTGAGCAGGCTCTGTGTAATATTCATTAAGAAATGCATTTGGAACTTGGAGTGAACCATCAATCATCTCTGTGCTTTCAGAAAAATTAAAGCCCAATTCTGTTACCTCATTACTCGGGCTACAAATATTATTTATTGAAGATCCATCAAATTCTGTAGCAGAAACAACAGAAGTTACCCCTTGTTCATTTGTTTCTATTTCAAATAGAACATATACCACATTGTTTGAAAAATCCAATTCCGGTGTTGGGGAATAATTCTCTGTTTCCATGTTTGTAGAAACCCCTAGAACATATTCTCCATCAGCTAGGTCAGTAATATCAACCCATTGACAAGATATTCCTGAACTATAGGTGTCTGAACAACCTGCGCTTATTCCCATATAGCTACACCCGTAAGTAAAACTACATCCTGGTGTATTCCATCCTGGATTTTCACTAGAAACTGCAGCCCCTAAATCCATTACACACCAACCGTTTTTATGGCCAATTGTTTCGCTTGCCAAAAGACTTGGATAATTAAATACTTGATAATTTGCATATCCTTCATAATGATAATGCCCGTGACAATCATCAAAATAAAATTGGCTGTTATCCGATGTTTCATAACCAATGATAAAATCTTCATTTCCATAGTTAGATATTGTTGTTGTAAAACGAAGTGTTTTTCTTGTTCCTGTGCCTGTAATACAACCTTCTGCAACCAAGCATTCATCATTACTTGAAAAAGAATTTACCTGCAAAGAATTCAATATCGTATTTACAGATACCTGAAGATCAATTCCATTTAGACAGGAGCCATCTTCAATAGTTGCTTCAGAGTTAAAGTTAACTGCACCAGACTCGGTACATCCTAGAACTGCTCCATTACAAGCCAATTGAGACTCTTCATAAGAACTACAGCCTGCTGCGTTTCCATAAATTGTAAAAGAAGAAACTGACCCCAACTCTTCTGCATCTTCCCAGTTTGAAGAAATACAACATTCACTTAAATTTTGATTGTCGTAAATATTAATTTCTCCAGCATTCATTAGGTTTTCTAATGAGGCGATGGACTGTATACCTGTTTCATAGATGCTTATGTCTCCACTTATGAAGAACAAGGAAGATAGCGATTCTAAAGAGCTGATGTCAGCCCCAGAAACTAAAAGGTTTCCTTGAAATAATTCACAACCAGACAGAGAGTCAAGTCCTTGTTGGGTAAAAACACTTGTAGTTTCTCCATTATTACCACATTGAGCATTTATGTCTTGCGAAAAAAGAGAGATCACAACAACTAAAAGAGGGGCGAAGTTTTTCATAATTATTTTTGATTTTGTTTGAATTTTTTCAAAAAACGTTCCAAATGACCAAATAAAAAAAGGGCAAGAACCCTAAGTCACAGTGCTACAACCCTCTACCCTTGCTGCGTTCCCGCCCTGGGGGAATTCAAGGGGAGCTACTTGCCTAGGACTTGCCCTACACAAAGATACAATTCTTTCTAAGTTGAATTAAGTAATTAGAGTGTTTTTAATATGTGTGTTTACGCAAAATACTATTAGGTAAAATTCCTCTTTATTTGATTTAGGACTTTAATAAGTTACTTCGAATACTAACGGAAGAGTCTATAATGTTTCTAACAGAGCTTATAGAAACACGCTCTTGTTCCATGCTGTCTCTATGGCGAATCGTGACACACTGATCGCTTTCTGTTTCGTTGTCTATGGTAATACAAAATGGAGTTCCATTTGAATCTTGCCTGCGATATCTGCGCCCAATAGAATCCTTCTCTTCTAATACACAGTTAAAATCTGTCTTTAAATCATTATATATCCCTCTTGCCAGTTCTGGTAAACCATCTTTCTTGGTTAAGGGTAAAATGGCGGCCTTTACAGGGGCTAAAACCGGAGGCAAAGCCAATACAATTCTAGTGTCATTATCTCCAATTTTTTCTTCTCGATAGGAATGACACATGATAAGTAAAAACATCCTATCAACACCAATAGAGGTTTCAACCACATAAGGGGTATAGCTTTCGCTAATCTCTGGGTCAAAATACTGAACTTTTCTTCCTGAAAACTCCTGGTGGGCTTTTAAATCAAAGTTTGTGCGCGAGTGTATCCCTTCAACTTCTTTAAAACCAAAAGGAAATTGATACTCTATATCTGCTGCTGCATTTGCATAATGCGCAAGTTTCTCGTGGTCATGAAATCGATATTTGTTTGAGTTGATTCCTAGTGACAGATGCCATTTATGACGGACCTCCTTCCAATGCTTATACCATTTCATTTCTTCGCCAGGACGAACAAAAAATTGCATCTCCATTTGCTCAAATTCACGCATCCGGAATATAAATTGTCTGGCAACAATTTCATTACGAAATGCTTTTCCTATTTGGGCTATTCCAAAGGGGATCTTCATTCTCGCTGTTTTTTGAACATTTAAATAATTAACAAAAATTCCCTGTGCTGTTTCTGGACGGAGCCATAAGTCGCTTGAGCCTTCAGAAGTAGCGCCCATTTTTGTGCCAAACATTAAATTAAATTGTCTAACATCTGTCCAGTTTGAAGTCCCTGAAACTGGGCATTTAATTTCCAGCTCTTCAATTAATTTTTTTACATCATCTAGGTCTTCGCTTTCTAAACTAGAGTTCAAGCGTTTTGAAATAAGATTGATTTTTTCTTTATAACCCAATACTCTTGGATTCGTTTCCAAAAACTGGTCTTCATCAAATGCGTCCCCAAAGCGCTTAGTCGCCTTCTTTATTTCTTTGAAAATTTTACCCTCTATTTTAGCTATGAAATCCTCTACCAAGACATCTGCTCGATACCTCTTCTTAGAGTCTTTGTTGTCAATCAAGGGGTCATTAAAAGCGTCAACGTGGCCTGAGGCTTTCCAAATGGTGGGGTGCATGAAAATAGCAGAGTCTATCCCCACAATGTTTTCGTTCATCTTTACCATGGATGCCCACCAATAATCTTTTATATTTTTCTTTAGCTCTACTCCATTGGATCCATAATCATATACAGCTGCTAAACCATCATATAATTCGCTTGACTGAAATACATAACCATATTCTTTCGAATGTGCTATGACTTTTTTAAAAATGTCGCCTTGTTCTACCATAAAGCAAAAGTACTAAATAGAATGATAAGCAATCACATTGAGCCGATATGTTTTCAGAATTGCAACTAAGGGGAACTTCCCTATATTTATTTTTTTCTCTCTACAACATGTTTTACAAGATGCTCCAGTGATTTCTTTGCCTGGCTTTCCGGGAAGCTTGAAATTATTTCTATTGCATTGGCTTGGAATTCGATCATCTTCCGTTCTGCAAAATCCAAGCCGCCACTACCTCGAACAAAGGAAATAACTTCCTGCACTTTTTTAGGGTCATTTGAATGTTTTTTAATGATTCGAATAATTTTTTTTCGTGTAGAGTTATTTGTTTTCTGAAGAGCATAAATAAGTGGTAGAGTCATTTTTTGCTCCTTTATATCAATTCCTACGGGCTTGCCAATAATCCCGCTTTTTTTATAATCAAAAAGATCGTCTTTAATTTGAAAAGCAAGCCCAATTGACTCCCCGAAACGCCACATTTTATCAATATTTCCTTGGTCTTTAGATACGGAGGCACAACCTACGGCACAACACGCAGCAATTAAAGATGCTGTTTTCTTTTGAATTATTTCATAGTAAACCTCTTCAACAATATCTAGACGCCTCGCCTTTTCTATTTGTAACAACTCTCCCTCGCTCATTTGCTCAACAGCCTTGGATGTTATGCTTAAAAGCTCAAAGTCATTATTTTTTACAGCCAATAAAAGCCCTTTAGAAAGCAGATAATCTCCAACCAAAACTGCTATTTTATTTTTCCATAAAGCATTTATTGAAAAAAAGCCCCTTCTCATGTTTGCATCATCTACTACATCGTCATGAACTAAGGTTGCTGTGTGTAAAAGCTCAATCAGTGAGGCTCCTCGAAATGTGCTTTCGTTAATTTCTCCAAATAATTTTGCACATAAGAAAACAAACATTGGGCGAATTTGTTTCCCTTTTCTCTTTACAATGTAATTGGTTATCTTATCAAGAAGCGGCGTTTTAGTCGCCATAAGGGATTTGAATTTGGATTCAAAAACCTCCATTTCAGCCTTGATGGGTGTATGTATTTGATTAATGGTTGGCATGTTCGCCAAATTTACTAATATTAAATAGCTTTACTTATTTTTTATTGGCTAATTGTCCACAGGCAGCATCAATATCTTTCCCTCTACTTTTTCTAATGTTTACAATAAGCCCATTATCTTCAAGGTATTTTTTAAAGGCTTGTACTTTTTCTACTTTGGCCTGGTTAAATTCTCCATCATCAATTGGGTTGTAATCAATAATGTTGACCTTACAAGGAATGTGTTTTGAAAACTCATACAACTCTTTAGCGTCCTGTAATTCATCATTAAAATTATCAAAAATAATATACTCGTATGTTACTCTGGTTTTTGTTTTAGAATAAAAGTACTTTAATGCTTTAGCAAGAGCTTCCAAATTATTAGACTGATTGATCCCCATAATCTTGTTTCGTTTATGGTCGTTTGCTGCATGAAGTGATAGGGCTAGATTAAATTTCACTTCGTCGTCTGCCAATTTTTCAATCATTTTTGCAACCCCAGCTGTAGAAACAGTTATTCTCTTTGGTGACATCCCCAATCCTTCTGGAGAAGTTATTTTCTCAATTGACTTTAAAACATTTTTATAATTTAGTAGTGGTTCTCCCATTCCCATGTATACAATATTAGACAAGGGGTGCCCCAAGTGCTCTATTGCTTGATCTCGAATAATTCTTACTTGATCATATATTTCATCTGCATTAATATTTCTCATTCTCTTTAATCGACCTGTGGCACAAAACTCACATGCTAAACTACAGCCTACCTGAGAAGAAATGCAGGCTGTTGCTCTATCGTCTAGTGGAATTAGCACACCCTCACAAATTTTATCATCATGCAGTCGAAATGCATTTTTTATTGTTCCGTCTTTACTAAATTGAGAATCATCTACCTTTACTGCATTTATTGTAAAGTTGTTTTTTAGCATTTCTCTTATAGATAAAGAGACATTTGTCATTTCATCAAAATCAATAGCGGATTTTTTCCAAAGCCACTCATAGACTTGCTTTGCTCTAAAGGCTTTTTCTCCTTTAGACAAAAAATAAGCTATTAGCTCTTGTTTTGATAATGCCCTGATGTCCTGTTTCTTGAGATTTTCCATCTCTGCAAAGATAGGTATTCTTACCTTTGGGGAAACTTTATCGATGCGCATCATTCAAGCTTCATTTATTATCTCTTTAGAAAGCCCTCCAATTGAGAATGGTTATCTATATATTGAGGATGACGGGACGATCATACACTGCACAGAAACTCCTCCTATTACAAATCAATTTAAGGTGGAGGTTTTGGAGGGTATTGTGTGCCCTGGATTTATAAATTCACACTGTCATCTGGAACTTTCTCACATGAAAATACCGGAAGCAGTTGGGATTACAAAATTTATTGATTTGATTCCTAAACAAAGAGTTCAAAAATCATCTAAGATCAAGGAAGCCATTAAGCTTGCTGATGAAAAAATGCAGGCTTCTGGGATTGTAGCTGTTGGGGATATTTGCAATACGGATGATACTATAGAAGTTAAAAAAAATAGCTCCATAAAATATCATTCTTTTGTTGAGTTATATGGCTTAAACAAAACCATGGCTGAAAGTATTCTAAAAAATGGATTGAATCTTATGTCAGAGTTCGATTCAAATAGTTTGTCATGCTCTCTGGTTCCTCATGCTCCATACTCAGTGTCGCCTAACTTATTAAAAGAAATTTATTTTCACAGCAATGGGCAGTTACTAAGCATTCACCATCAAGAGTCTCAATCTGAGAACGAGTTGTTTCTGAATTCGTCTGGAGGTTTTGTAGATTTATTTGAAAAAAATAAACTGGATTTGACTTCGCAGCTTAATTATAGGCGAAGCTCCTCTCACTATAGCCTCATCCAATATTTAAATAAAAATCAGCCTATTTTGCTTGTTCACAATACATTCTCAAAAGAGTCAAATATTGATGAAATAGAAGCGGCTTTAAACAGGGTGTATTGGTGTACATGCCCAAAATCAAACTGGCACATAGAGCGATCTTTACCTAACTATAATCTGTGGCTAGAAAAAAAATTGAAAATTACTGTAGGCACAGACTCATTAGCTTCAAACAGTTCCTTAAGCATTCTTGAAGAGATAAAATTTATACAAAAAAAATGCCCTACTATTCCAACAGAAGAACTACTGCTTTGGGCTTGTAAAAACGGGGCTTCATATTTCGGGTATGATCATTTAGGGTCTTTTCTCCCTGGCAAAAATCCAGGGGTGTTGCTTATAGAAAACAATGACGGTCTAAATCTAACTAAAAACTCGAGCGTTAAAGTGATTGCATAAATGAATTTCCTACTTATTTAATAAAAACTCTGCCAACTGAACATCAATTGGTTTTGTGATTTTAATATTAGTTCTCTCTCCTGGTAGTAAATATATTTTTTCACCTAAATCTTCAACAACAGATGCATCATCAGTAAAAAAATCCTGTTCTTCTTGTTCATAGGCCTTTAAAAGAATTTTTGATTGGAAACATTGTGGTGTTTGAACCGAATAAAATTTGTTGCGATCAAGGCTTTTGTTTTGATTTCCCTCTACTTTTCGAATTGATTCTAATATAGAGCAAACAGGAATAGCTGAGCCTTTTAATTTTGCCTCCTGGTATAAGTTCAAAATTAGATTGGGGCTAATCAGTGGACGAACTCCATCATGTACTGCTATTATGGATTTTTCTTTACAATATTGCAAACCATTTTGTACGGATTGAAACCTAGTTTCTCCCCCCGTAACTACTTGGTGGGGGATATTAAAATAGTGCCTCTTGCATAAACTAGCCCATACACTCTGAAAAGATTTTGGCAAAACTACAATGATTTCTATAGAAGACCTTGCTGCATAAAATTTTTCAATTGTACGCATGAGTATGGGTGTTCCGTTTAATTCAATAAACTGCTTTGGAATAGAACTTTTCATTCTTTTCCCTAATCCTCCAGCAACAATTAATGAGTATAATTTCATTTTTAAATTTAATCTTTTAAGAACAAAAAAAGCCAAAAGAAGTTTCCTCTCTTAGCTTTTTATAATGTTCTTACCAAATATTGCTATAAAATTAGCATTGCATCACCGTAAGTAAAAAAGCTATATTTCTCTTTTATTGCTTCAGCGTAAGCACTCTTTAACAACTCAAATCCACAAAAGGCTGAAGTATGCATCATCAAAGTAGATTTAGGTGTGTGAAAGTTTGTGATCATTGCATTTGGAATTCTAAACTGATAGGG
>MDTE01170874.1_pt1 | contig 10182 bp, 6 predicted proteins | sample 811231 | NCBI WGS metagenome assembly MDTE01 (sample SAMN05326651, study PRJNA326480) | marine metagenome | isolation source: seawater | place: Indian Ocean: Red Sea | collected 2010 | reverse complement strand
GCGTTCAGAGTCCGACATGAGTCCTCGCGCCCCACTCGAATGGCGCTAGCATTGACTTGTGTTGGAGCCTGGTGTTCCCTAAAACTCTAGACTAACACGTTTTCAAACTGCTAATCTTACGAAGGTACTAGACTACGTTTGCTATTCGGTGTTCACGTGTACGTTAACGCACCTGTATCCCCTCATGATATCCTCCACCATGTCCCGTACAGTCTCCATCGGCACGAAATCGTCCAGCTCGTCGTCGTCCAGAGGCAGCAAACCCTTCACCTCGGCGTCGTTCTGCAGCCAAGTCAGGAAGTCCTGGAAGTTCCTCTCGCCAAACGTGCCCCAACACTTGTTCACCTGAAACATGCAGTACAGGTCGTGCATCGTGTCCCTCTCCACGTACACCGTCCCGGGAAAGTCGTCGTGATCGAACGTTCGCGGGCTGTTCTCCTCGATGACCATCTCCATCCACGCCTGGAACGCGGGCATGCCCGTTCCCGCGGCGGGATTCTTGGGATCGTCTGGCACAGGCGGCCTTGTCGCCTCCAGATCCTTCAGCCACTGCGGCGCGTTCCTCGCGTTCTGCACCGAGTCCCCGCCCGCACCGTCGTTACTCAGGACCCTATCGTACAGCTGCATGTAGCAGAAGCCCTTGATCTGGTTTCTCCACTGCGGGGGGATGGGCGGGGACGACCGGCGGTTGGTTAACAACGCGAATTTTTTAGGGGTTTGGAAGCGACGGGGTTGGCGGTTGACGGAATGGAAGGGGCGGGTGTCGGCTCACCTGGTACTGCGGCCAGTCCTTGGTGTATTCTCCCATCATCCACGCGAACGAGTGTATGTCCTCCTCTCCGAACATCCCGTCCTTGTCTGCGTCGAGCACCCAGAGCACCGCGGGATGGTTGAGCTCCACGTACTGTTCCAGATCCCCGGGTGGGGTGAAGTTGAGGATCTCGGTGAGCTTCAGCGCGGGGGACTCGCCGGGCTTGCGCTCCACGGTCCGCACCCTGTCCATCTCCTCGGTGAGTATCTTCCTCAGGCGGGAGGACCCGGCCCCCATGCTTCCGATATCCGATGGCGGGCGATATGCTCCCTACGGGTGACAGCGGTGTGGTTAAAAAATTGGTTCAGATTGAAACTTTGGCAAGGTTATGGGCCAAGTCCCTGGGCGCCGTTTCGTTTGCTCGCCTTACGCAGAGACCGCGCACTGTATCCCGGCGCCGTCCACGTTCGTTTGTATCGTGAACGTCGTGCCTCTCCACTGCCGGCGACTCTTCGCGCGGTGCACCGCGTCGACCGACACGACGTGGCCTTGAAAGGCGTAGGCCTCGAACACGTGTCCCTCTTCCAAAAGCGTTTCAATCAAGCTGCCGATGCAGAAGGACCAACGCACCGACCGGGACGAGCTCACCGCGAGGCTGAGAAAGTTTGGCATCTCCGATGCGCTCTGCGATCGCGTACGCGCTGAGGGCGTCGAGGCTGTTCTCAAGGCTCCCAAAGGCACGAGGAAGAAGGACCCCAGCAAGGGTGCAACAGCCAAAAGCGACATGCCCAAACCAAGACACCGCAAGTCTGCGCTCGACGCGCTGTCGAGACCGAAGATGGCCAGGGGCCTGCTCGAGAGCTACAGCGGCACAGACCCAGAGGAGTTCAAGTATTGGAAGAGCGTCGAGCTCAAGCGACGGAGTACGAAGGAGACCGCCAAGAGGGAGTCAAATGAGCGGTGGACCGAGAAGAAAAGGCAGGAGATGCGTCAGTGGTTAGCCAAGAGAGCGGAGCTTGAGCGCTCACACAAAGAAGAGAAGGCGGCGATGGAGAAAGAACAAAAGGCATACAGACGGGATATGGACAAGTACGTGGAGGCGAAGGGAAAGGAGTACCTCCACGAGCACCTCCTGTCGGAGTCGTTCAAGCAGGAACGTGACAAACTAAAAGACAGGTGCTGGTGACTGAGAGATGCAATGTTTGTGATACACCTGTCTACTCCTTCTTGGCGCAGTATCGATCGTAGAGGGACACCGCCGCCACGGTGAGTCCCGCGTAGCCCGCAATGACCGCCCAGCCCTCCGCTGTCGTCGGCGAGGGCAGCAGCAACCTCTGCCACAGCGGACGCTGCGGCCTCAGCACCACCACCACCCGGTTCTTGAGGTTGACGCACCGAAGCAGGTGTGCCCTCACCATCTCTGGCGTCAGCCCGTCCATCAGCTCCTTCCGCGTCCGTTCGCTCACCTGGTACAGCTGGTCCAGGTCGCCCTCCATCAGAGGTGACAGCCTGCTGTTGTGTAAAGCCTCGAAGTACTCGCGCCAGTACGAGTTCTCCTGCACCCTCACCTCCAGCGCTCGAGTCTCGAGCTCGACAGCTGTGGCGACCTCTTCCGCGGTTGGGCCCTCGCGCTGCATCGCGCCCACGTCCTCCATGGCGAGCTGCGCCAGGCGATGTCCGGCGCCCGGGTCGCAGCTGAAGTTGATCATGATGTCGCCGCGAAAGTATGGCCCGCGCGCCTGCGGATCCTGGTATGCAAACGACGTCGATGCGGCGCAGGTGTAAATCTCGCCAAACTTGAACCTGAGCAGCGCGAGCAGCCTCCGCTCGATGATGCTGGACGCGAAGACGCAGGTGAGCTTCTCTCGGGTCAGCGCCACGGAGCCCTCCAGGCTCGGCGTGGCCTGCCCCGTCTTGTGGTTGTAGTCGGGGTTCGGGATGTTCACGGGGAAGGTTATGCTGGCCTGCGCCATGGGCTCCACCATGGCCACCCTCAGGTCTCTGTTGACGACGCCCCTCGGGAATTTGAAAGGCGCCGGGGTGACCTGCAGGACCCTGCCCTTGGGATTGGGCGAGGGCTGGATCGATCCGAGGTACTTCTCAATCATGGGACGGACCCTACGCTCGTCGAAGGCTCCGACGAGCACCATGGTAAACTCGGACGGATCGCCAAAGCTGGCGTTGAAGTGCTCGCAAGCCTTTGCGGGTTTCATCTTGCGAACGTCCTTGACCCTCAGCGGCTGGCTCTGGAACGATTTACCGTACACCAGGTGCCTGATGGTCTGGTTGTAGATGGAAACCGGGTCCCTGCTGCGGTTGCGGATAGCTTCCTCCTGCATGCGAAGCACAGCCTCGAGCTCCTCGGGCACGAGCATACTCTTCACGTCTGAAGTGAACAACATGTGGATGAGCTGCATGGTACTCTCAATGTCAGTGGGGCTCGCCTCGCCGTCAACCTTGCGATAGTACGTGCCGGTCTTGGCTGCGACGTCGCAGCGCTTACCCGCGAGTATATCCGCGAGAATCTCGGGCTTAACGCCGTAGCTGCCGAGCTCCGAAGCGATCGTGTTCGCGTAGAGGGCGTCGAGGTAATCCTTCTGGTCAACCTCGCTCAAACCGCCGCGCGCGAAGCACCGCACCAACACTTGATCGTCCAGAAAGTCCGTCTGCTTCATCGCCACCTGCATGCCGTTGGACAGCTGGACAATCTTAAAGCCCAGCTCGGGGAACTTGCGTTCGCCTTCGATCTTCCCGGGCGGCGGCAGGGTATCCTCCTCGATGAGCCGCTCTGGCACGTTGAACATCTCGTTCTCGGTGATGGCGCCGGCGTGTTCCTCCCGCTGGATTGTATCAATGGCACCCGCGATATCCTTCTCGGTGGTAAGCGCCCTGCCCTCCATGGCACGAATAACGCACGAGTTATTGAAGTTGAGCCGTTTGGCGAACTCCTTGAGGTCTGAGGTCTTCACGCGCTCGACGCAGGCCCGGGTGATGCGCGCCTCCTCCTCGGCGCCGACGACAAACTCGCCCCTGAGGAAATGACCAACCAGCTCGTCCCTCAGAGACGTGCAGTAGGTCTGATCGCGTTCCACGAATAACTGCTCCGCGTCCGCGAGCTGCTTGGCGCCCGCTATGCGGAGCTCCTGCTCGCTGAAGCCGTGGAGCCTGGCGCGGGTGAGCTCGCGGAGGCCAGCCTCAAGGCCCTGCTTCGCCTTGCCCTCCTCGCAGACAATTTGCAGGCTGAAGATCGTCGTCGTCCTCGTCGCCTCCTCGATGGAGCACGCCGCGGAGAAGAACGGCGGGTCAGCCTTGCGCATTATCTTGTACAGCCTGTTATCCAGAGCCAGCTTGAAGGAGTCCTCCACGGTCTTGGTGAAGAAGCCCGAGGGTGTGGCGCACTCGGAAGCCTCATACTTGAACGTGACAGTCACCGACGTCTTGGTCGCCTCCCTGTCCACCATGCACGTGATCCTCGGCTCCACGTGAGGCGCGATCAAAGGTCGCTCCACCTTGGGGTTCTCCTTGGGCTGACCCTCCGCGGGGGCGCACTTGGCGAACGCCTGTTTGATCAGCTTCTCCACGGCGCCGAGGTTTTCAAAATCGCCCGCAGCCACCACTGCCATGCGCTCGGGCCTGTACCACTTTTTGTAAAACCTCCTGAACACCTCGGGGTCACCCTCCCTGATCACCTTCTCCAAACCTATGGGCAAACGCTCCGCGTAGAGTGATCCCTGCATCAGCATCTTCCAGTACGCCTCCGAGGCGCGGCCCCGCGCGTCGCGGCCCATTCGAAGTTCCTCCATCACGGCGCCCCTCTCGTCGTTGACATCCGCGTCGCTGATGCGAATCTTCGTGGCAAACTCGGCGTAGACGTCGAGGGCTTGTTCCAACACGTTCGGCTTATCGATGGGCACCAGCAACTCGTACACGGTCTCGTCCATGGAGGTGTACGCGTTCTGGCAGGCGCCAAACTCTGCGCCAATCGACTCGAGAAATTTGACGATGGCAAAGTTGTCGTTCGATTCGGTGGCCCGGAAGGCGAGGTGCTCCACGAGGTGTGCCACGCCGCGCTCTTCCTCGGTCTCCGCGATGGACCCGACGTCGACGGCCAGGGCGAGCGCGGCCCTGTCCTTGGGCTTGTGCGTCTTCAGGACGTAGTACCGCATCCCATTTGGAAGCGTCCCGTGCCGGTGCCGATCTTTGGGGCCCAGTGGAAGTTGCTCTTTCCACTTTCTGTCCAGTGGGTAGGGCTTCAGGTTTTTCCATCCGCTGGACTTCACCGCACCGCCTGTGGATACACGATATTTGCAAGGGATGGCATCGGGTCAGCCGAAGGCGCCGATGGAGGGAGGGGGATGGGCGGATCTTTCGAGGATCTGAAAACGGACCTATGCTTCCCTTTGAAGGGGTGTTGGGTTCGGAGCTGGTCGGCGTCCTGCCTTCCGACCCTGGGGAGAAGGGACCCGGGGTCGATTTTGGGCTCATCGGGGGTGTGAGGGTCCCATTAGTATCCCCTGGGCTCTGCAGATGGGTCAGGCCATCCATCGCGGCGTATATGTGGGCCGATCGCCCTCCCGCCAAAAGTCTGGTGAGCGGTGAGGGCAAAAAATCTGATGGAGCTGAGATCTCAGCGACGCGTTTTTGGGAGACGGCACGCATAGGTTAGCCGGCGGCAGCGGGGCTGCACGATGTCGGCGGTTAGCGCACGCCCGGCGGCGACGGGGATCGCACCGCGCCATCTTCGTCGCCCGCAGGCGGCGTGGGTGATGATCCCTCGCGCCGCGGGCTCGGGCGAGACCCCTCAGAAGGGCACACGCCCCCCGAGACGGACGCTGCCCCCGAGGGAGGGCCGCCCGCCCCCCGCATCGTCCGCACCGAGTCCCCCGTCCACGAGTGGCGCGGCGGGCGAGGATATCGGGGCGGGCTCTCGAGGTAACCGCGGGGCGGCAACACGCGGCCGCGGCGGTCGAGGCCGCGGCGGTCGAGGCGGGCGGGGTGGACGGGGACGGGGACGGGGACGTGGACGTGGACGGGAGGGCGATCCCAACCTCAGCGCCGAGATTTCCAAGCGCATCGGCGTCAACCAGGACCTCGCCAAGGCGAGCAAGATCGACGACGTCAGGTTCGTGGTGCAGAAAAACGGCAACGCGGAGGCGTTCAACGCCGTCAACGTCGCCACCGCCTACAGCAGGCTCGGACGGCACGTGCGGGACTGGGAGAGGGGCACGCTCGACGACGCCGAGTGGTACCTCGCGCTGGAGCGACGGGCGAGGACGATCCTGCCGGAGATGTCGGCGTGGGCGGCGTCCTCGGTGACGTGGGCGCTCGGCAGGACGGGAAGGGACCCGGGCGCCGAGTTCTGGGTCGACCTCGAGGCCAAGCTGTGCGCGGTGGCGGACGAGCTCGAGCCGCAGGGAGTGGCGAACGTGTTGTGGGGGTTAGCCGCGTTGGAGCATCGAGCGTCGCCGCGGCTTCGCGACGCGCTCGAGGCGGCGGCGGTGAAACACTGCAGGTTCGCGTCCAAAGAGGGCGGGCGTGATGCGAAGAGGGGCCCCGTTCGTGCTCCGCCGAGGAGGGACGACCGACGACGGCCGAACGAGGGCCAGTCTCCGGGGTTCAAGCCTTACGAGCTCACGATGATGTTCTGGGCGCTGACGCGGCTAGGGGACGAACCGGGGATGGAGCTCAGGGGCCTGTTCGAGGCGCAGTGCGGGCGGCAGCTGCACCTCCTCAAGCCGCAGGAGTTGTCCATGGTGGCGAGCGCCTACGGGCGCGTGGAGAGGGTCGCGCCGCTTCTCGCCGCGGTGGCCGAGGAGAGCGTGATGCGCGCGGGCCTCAACAACTTCAAGCCGAATGAGATCGCGAACCTGATGTGGGGACTGGCCAAGGTTCACGCCAGACAGCTCTCGGACGGGGTCAACTTCGGCGACCTGGACGATCGGTTCGCGTTGGAAGACCCCGAGGGGTTCGGGGCGCTGACCAGGCTCCTCGCGCCGGGCGTCAGCGGCAAGGCACTCGTGCGGCAGGACTTGTTAGACGTCTTCGTGGACGAGTTCTCCGCCAGGGCTCACGAGTTCACCTCCGGGGACATGGCGCTGAGCGCTTGGGCGATCGCGACGCTGACGGCCAAACCCACGAGGTACGAGACCAGGTTTGAGCTGGACGGGGACGGCTCCTCCGCCACTGTGGAGGTTGCACAGGCGAACGAACTTCCGAGCAAAGTCGCGGCGCTGGAACCAATCGAATCCGCCGCTGTAGTCAGGGTCAAGGAATTCTCCCCGCTGGACTTCGCCAACCTGCTCTGGGCCTTCGCCAAGCTGAACCACACGCCCGGGGATCGTTTCCAGGCTGAGTTCGAGGAGGCTGTGATTGAGAAGATATCCAAATTCGACGCGCAGGTGTTGGCCAACACGGTTTACGCGTACGCCGCGCTTCAGCTCCCGGGTGCCATGAACGTCCTCCCCCTGATCGGGCGGCACTTCAAGGACAGGCTGCACGAGTTCAAGCCGAGGGAGCTCCTGATGGTGTTGTGGGCGTTTACGCGCTGTTCGTACGACCCGGGGGCTGACGCGATGGCGAGGTTTGAGCGCGCGATGCGTCCGATGACGGACAATCTCGCCCCCGACGAGGTCACCCAGTACCTGTGGGCGTCCGCCGTGCTCAAGTACCGACCCACCCAGGGTGCCTTGCGCGGGTTCGAGACCAGGATCGTGGACTGTCCCTCGCGTTTCAGCGGCACGTCCATCACGTTGACGCTGTGGGCGTACGGCACCCTGAATTTGCCGCCGCCGTATGCGGTCATGGACCGGTTCGGCGACGAGCTCGAGTTGTCCAGGGCGGATGAGTTCTATCCTCAGGATCTATCGCTCGGGTTCTGGTCAGCGGCGGTGATCATGACCCAACCGAAGGCGGATGACGTTTCGATGGTGAACGCGCTGGACACGGGCGCCAGGGAGCGCGTGCTGAGGCAGATGGCAAAGCACCTCAGTTCGTTGGGCGCGACTTCCGTTTCCCCGGAGGGTCTCTCCGCGATTTACATGGCCATTCTGGCGGTGGAGATGCACTCCCCGTCGCTCTTCGCGGAGCTCAAGAGCAACTGGGGTCACCTCGCGGCCGCGGCGGAGTCGTCGTGGAGGGCCACGAAGGGAAAGGGCCCCACCGTGAGCAAGCTGCAGAAGGCTGTGGGCAAGACGCTCGACGAGCTCGGCGTCGAGTACGAGTCCGAGAAGCTCGTACGCGGGGGTTTGATTCGACCGGATTTCGTCGTCAAAGGAAAGGCGAAGATCGTCGTGGAGGTGGACGGGCCGTACCACTTCAGCGTCGAGCCGAGCGCGGCGTCGGATGCGGGTGAGGAGCTGGAGGATTGGTTCGGAGGGGGCGGCGGTGAGACACCTGATGCGCTCGAGAAGGATCGATTCGGGTTTGGTTCCGTGCTCAGGCCCCTCGGAGGCACGATCCTGCGAAACCAGCTGCTCAGTTCGTGGGGCTGGAACGTCGTCACGGTGTCCTACCGGGACTGGGTGAAGGCGGATAACGACACGTCGGGTGGAGCGAAGAGGGAGTACCTCAAAGGTCTGCTTGATCAAGCCGGTTACTCGTAGTTTTGTTTTACATGGATGATCGTCGACTCAGGCCAAGGTGATGCCGCCAAACGATCGTTTAATCTCGTCCTTGTTCGTTTTCTTCTTCGACAACGGCGACGTCAGTCCGTACCCAGCCTTCTGCAGCGAGTGGCTGCTCCTGCTCTCGTGCAGCTGCTTGCCGAAGGACGATCGAGGTGCTGGGCTGGCCCACACCGGCCGCTTGGGAGACCGCTGCCCCTTCTTCGCAGTCGCCGGCGAATTCCTCTCCTCCTCTCCAAATCTGGACGTCGGCGCGGGTTTCGGCGAAAGGCCCGGCGAACCGGTGTCACTCCCGCTGTCCGACCCGACATCGTTCATGGCCACCTGGTTGAAGTGGTGGTTAGCGCTGAGGTCGGCTCGCATCAGCGCGTTCTCCTCTCGAAGCTCCACCAGCTCGGCCATTGCAGCCTCGTATTCCTTCTCGAGCTCCGATTTTGAGTGCTCCGAGTCCACGCGCATCGCCTCCGCGCGCCTCACGTTCGCCTCCGAAGCCGCGGACGCCACCGCATCGCGCAGGAACGCGGCCTCGTCCGTCGCCTCATCGAGCAGGCTGGACACCTCCTCCGGGATCCCGTCCCATTCCCCGCGCTCCTCGAGGGTGGTCCTCAGCTGAAGCATGGCCCGCTCCGCGATCGCCAACGCCCTGTCCGTCTCCTGCTGCACCCCCGCGAGGAGTTCCTCGGCGATGGACGCCTTCCTGGCCATGTCAACCAGCTCGTTCTGCAGCCTCGACGTCTTCTGCACCAGCGCCATCGCCTCCGTCGCGGACTGCGACTCGATGTCCCGCATACGCTCCAGCTCCAGCGCGAGCTGCTCCGCGGCCGCCTCGTGCGCCGCAGCCTCCCCGCGCAGTGACCCCTCGCGCGTCTTGGTCTCGGCCTGGTGCTTGCGCATGGACTGGACCTTCTCGTAGTGCTCGCCGCACTCCTCCTCGAGCTCCTTCACCCTCCGCCTCAGGAACTCGTTCTCCTTGGCCTGCTCCCTGGCGTTCCTCGCCACGAGCAGCACGTCCCTGCTGTTGCTCCTGCCAAACCCTCGCGTCGCGAGGCCGCCGAGGGGAGGACGCCCACCGCCGCTGCTCGCCAGCCTCGCGAAGTGCGAGTCGAGGGTGCCCGTCGACTCGGTATCCGATCCGTCGCTCCCCGCCGAGTCCGAGGCACGCATGTCACCCGCGCGAACGGATCTAGGTTTGAGCTGGGGCTGAACCGGGGGCTTACCGTTTGCCCGGGCCTTACTCTGCTGCCCGGGGGTGTCGTCGCCGTCGGAAGAGTCGCTGGGATACGACCTGGGGATGGCGTAGGCGGGAGGGCGGGAGGGAAAGTCAGCGGTCGGAAAGGCACCCTTTTTCATTCCGTGTCTATCTTCGCTGGTTCCCCCGATGTTCGGGAGCGTCTGTCGAATTGGGGAGGGTTCGAGCGCGGTATCGCGCGCGCGGGAGCCAGGAAGAGGAGACGGGCCGGACGCTCACCATCCGGGACTATTCTTCGCCATCGCGACGATGCTCCCACCGCGGGCTGGAGCGGTTCGCGAGGTGATCAGTGACGAGTGAAACGGATGAACTGGATTTTTTCAAATCTCAAAAAATCAATTTTCCCTTTGGTCTCCTCAGCGAGGCGGCGTCCGTTTCTTCTCCGGCGAGGGCGGCAAAGGCGCTCGCTTCTTCTGCTTCTTCGGGCCGCGCCTCTCCGGCGACGACGAACGCGCCCGCGGCGGCGATCGCACCTTTGGGGGCGACCGAGCCCTCGCGGCGGCGGGCGGCGGCGGCGACCTCCGCCGGGGCTCGTCCCCCCCGCCGCCGTACCCGTCATC
>MDTE01166533.1_pt1 | contig 10182 bp, 10 predicted proteins | sample 811231 | NCBI WGS metagenome assembly MDTE01 (sample SAMN05326651, study PRJNA326480) | marine metagenome | isolation source: seawater | place: Indian Ocean: Red Sea | collected 2010 | reverse complement strand
CCGTGGTGCAGGCTTTCGCGGAGTTGTGTGGAGGAAGTGATGCCGCCTAGAAGACCGGCAGCAGCCAAGGGGCGAACGGCGACCATAGAGCGCAAGACGGGCGAGACCGACATTAAATTGACCATGGACCTGGACGGCCAGGGCGTCTATGACGTGGACACCGGCAACGGGTTCCTAGACCACATGGTCAGCCAGATATCCCGCCATGGGTTGATCGACATAACACTCAAGGCCAAGGGCGACGTCCACGTTGGCTGGCACCACCTGGTGGAGGATGTGGCCATCACCCTGGGGCGGGCTTTTAACGAGGCGCTCGGCGAAGCCAGGGGCATCCGCCGCATGGGCCACGCCATAGTCCCCCTGGACGAGACACTGGCCATGGTGGCCCTGGACTGCAGCGGCCGCGGCTACGCGGTGATCGACACCACCCTGGACGACATCATGGTTGAGACGCTACCCGGTGCACTGGTAAAGCACTTCTTGGAGTCCTTCGCCCTGGAGGGCAAGATTAACCTGCACGCCCAGATAATGACCGGCGTCAGCCCCCATCACAAGGCGGAGGCCCTGTGCAAGGCCCTGGCCCGCTCCCTGCGCGACGCGCTGGAGCCGGACCCCCGGGCGCCTTCCGCCATCCCCAGCACCAAGGGGACGCTCAGCGGGTAACTAACGGCCCTTTCTGGAGAGGAACTCGGGGAAGGCCTCTTCGACGCCGAAGCCCTTCTGGACGTTGGTGGTGAAGTCCCGTTCGTTCTCCCACATGCCCTTGAGGTCCAGCGTCATGTCCCGCAGCAAGAGCCCTTTGATGCCGATCACCGACGGCTGGTGGTTCTTGGCGATGAGGGTCGCCATCTCCATGGTCTTGGCGCGCAGTTCAGAAGCAGGCACCAGGTCGTTCAGCAGCCCGATGCGGTAGGCCTCTTCAGCATCCACGACGCGGGCGGTGAAGAGAAGTTCCTTGGCCTTGGGCCAGCCCACCTGGTTGGTCAGGGTCCAGGTGCAGTTGATGCGCCCGTAGGCCGCCGCCAGGAAGCGGAACTTGGTGTTCTCGCAGCCCACCCGGATATCCAGACACGACGCCAGCACCGCACCGCCACCGTAGGCCAGACCGTTCATCATGCCGATTACGGGCTTGGGCGAAGAAGATATCTCGTACATCCACATAGAATGTTCTGCAGAGCGGATATCCCTTTCCTCTTCGGTGCGCTCCCGGGCGTCCACCCGCTGCTCGTGGATATCACCGCCGGCGGAAAAGGCCTTCTCCCCCGAGCCCGTGATCACGATGCAGCCGATGTTTTCGTCGGCGTTGGCGTCCATGACAGCCTGGTGCAGCTCCATGTCCAGCTGGTGGTTCATGGCATTCAGCACCTTGGGCCGGGACATGGTGATCACCGCGACCCCTTCCTCGTTCTCCACCAAGATGTGTTCGTTGGCCATTTTCCCCCGTCCTAACCTTCCCTTGGAACAGGGAAGGGGTTTGATCAGATTCAGATAGCACACCGATTTTAGTGTCGCACTTGGGGTGCGTCAATTTGGGCGTGGCTGGCCTCCGGTTATGGTAAACTTCCAAGCGATCAATTCCCGCTGGAAACGGGCACACCCAGGCGTGCCTAAAACTACGAACATCCACCCCGGTGCTTTGGAGGTAACTGGATTGGCTCAGAAAATGAAGGCAGGAGACGCCGTAATCGAGATGCTGCGGCAGGAGGGAGTCTCCCACATGTTCGGGATAGTCGGGTCGTCCTTCCTTGACATCCTCGACCCCCTCTACGACCGTGACGACATCCAGTTCATCGGCGTGCGCCACGAACAGGGCGCGGCCCTGATGGCCGACGGCTACAGCCGCATCTCCGGCAAGCCCAGCGTATGCCTGGTCACCAACGGCCCCGGCGTCCTGAACCTGACCTACGGCATCGGCTCGGCCTACGTGGCCCACTCGCCGGTGGTCGTGCTGGCGCCTTCCGCTTCCCGCAGCCACCAGCACCGCGACTCCACCCAGGAATTCGACCAGGTCGCGCTGTTCAAACCCATCACCAAGGCATCCTTCGCCATCAACAAGATCGAACGCCTGCCCGACGCCCTGCGCCACGCCTTCCGCGTCGCCACCTCGGGTAAGATGGGCCCGGTGATGATCGACATCCCCAGGGACCTGTTGCCCGGCGCCGAGGTGGAGCTGGACCTGCTGACTCCCGACGCCTACCGCCCGGGACAGACCCGCTCCCGGGGCGACCAGGGACTCATCGACAAGGCCGCATCCGTACTGTCCGCCGCCCAGCGCCCCGTGATCCTGGCTGGCGGCGGCGTGCAGTGGAGCGCGGCCGGTGAAGAGGTCTGCCGTATGGCTGAACTGACCGGCGCAGCCATCGTGACCTCCTACGGGCGCGCCGACGCCGTCCCCAACGACCACCCCAACTACCTGGGCCACCTGGGCCGGTTGGGTTCTGCCGAAGGAATCGAAGCCATCCGTCAGGCCGACACCATCTTGGCCGTGGGCACCCGCCTCAGTCAGTCGACGACTTTCTATGATAACCGGTTCATCCCGGCGGACGCCAAGATCGTCCAGATCGAGATCGACCCCGAGGAGATTGGCCGCAACTACCCCGTGACCGTGGGTATCGAAGGCGACGCCAAGGCGGTCATGGAAGGCCTTCTGGAAAAGGTCCGGGAGCAGGAGCCCAAGCCCAACCAACAATGGGTGACGGAGATCGGCGACTGGGCAGCCCGCCGCACCGCCAGGCTGGACGACGAGGGCAAGGACAACAGCAATCCCATCAAGCCCCAGCGGGCCTACGCCGAACTGCGGAAGGTCATGCCCAGGGACGCCATCATCGCCCTGGACGCCGGACTGGCCCCCAACTATGGCCAGGACCGTCTCAATTACTACGAACCCCGCAGCCTGATCACATCCCTGGACCTGGGCGGTCTGGGCTTCAGCTTTCCCGCCGCCATCGGGGCCAAGTTCGCCGCGCCGGACCGGCCGGTGATCAACTTCAACGGCGATGGCGGTTTCCTGTTCAACGCCCAGGAGTTCTCCACGGCGGTCCACTACAACCTGCCCCTGGTGACGGTGGTGATGAACAACGGCATCTGGGGATCGGAGAAGGCCTACCAGCGTTACGCCTTCGACGAACGCTACGTGGGCGCCGACGTGACCAACCCCCGCTACGACAAGTACGCGGAGATTTTCGGCGGCGCCGGGTTCTACGTGGAGAGGCCCGAGGACATCGGCAATGCCCTGACCGAGGCCCTGAACTGCGGCAAGCCCAGCATCATCGAGATTCCCACGGACCCCGATGAGATGCCCCGGCCGGCCCGGTTGGCAGAGGTCCAAGCCCCGCCCCAATCCTAAATACCAGGCGGACCTGCCGCTTTTAAGATAAATAGATGGAACAAGTAGTCAAGCCAGACAACATAAACCTGGAAGACGACGCGGTGGTGATTCTCTGGGAGGACGCCCACCGCAGTCCCTTCCCCCACAGGTACCTGCGGCTCCGCTGTCCCTGTGCCAATTGCGTGGACGAGATGAGCGGCAAGCGCACCTTGGACCCGGACACGGTGCCCAAGGACGTGAAGGCCATCGACCAGATGCCGGTGGGAAATTACGGGGTTCAGTTCCTGTGGAGCGACACCCATTACACGGGCATCTACACCTACCAGGTGTTGCGGGCCGCCTGCCCCTGCATCATTTGCGGCGAGGCCAGGGCCCAGGCGGAAAAAGCGGCCGGGAACTAACCGGCCGAAGGCCCAGTGTCTCCGGAACGCATGGGCTTTTTCTTAGTCTGCGGAAGGTTCCGTGTCCCTGGCACGCATGGGCTTCTCAAGAGAAGCCTTGAACTTGGGGGCGGTGAAGGTGTTGGACTTGAAGGCAAAATTGGAGAGCTGACGCTCACCGGGTTTGCCGCAGTTGGTGCAGTTGGCCGGTTCATCCATCTGGGAGACCGAACGGATAATTTCAAAGTCCTGGCCGCAGGCGGCGCAGTAGTACTCGTAAATGGGCATGGAGACCTCCTGAATCTCCATCTATTTTAGACCCCAAGGCAACCGGATGCCACGGGCGGAGTGAACATGGCTGAAACCACGGATGTTGCGATCATCGGCGGGGGCGCGGCGGGCTGCGCCGTGGCCTACTACCTGGCCCAATCGGGCGTGAAATCCACCATCATCGAGCGGGAGGGTCTGGGCAACCAGGCCTCGGGATACGCCGCCGGCGGGCTGAACCCGCTGACGGGCGTCGGCATCCCCGGACCCCTGGGCGACTTTGCCTGGGAGTGCTACGAGCTGCACGCCGGACTCTACGAGGGACTCAAAGACGCGTCGGGCATCGATTACCAGCACCGCACCGTGGCCAAGATCGACGTGGCCCTGGAAGAGTCGGAGATCGATGGGTTCAAGGAGACCGCCGAGCGGCTGAACGCCGCTCCCGGTTTTGAGGCCCGCTGGATGGACACGGACGAGGTCCTCAAGCTGGAGCCCCGCATCGCTCCCGGTATATTGGGCGGCCTCTACGACTACGGTAACACCGCTGCGGACAGCCACAAATTGACCAACGCCTACGCTACAGCCTCCGGGGCCACCATCCACGAAGGGAACGTCACGGGGCTGGAAAGCTCCGGTGGAAAGGTGGACCGGGTGATGCTGGCCGACGGCGAGATCTCCTGCGGTCAGGTGGTCATGGCCATGGGCCCATGGTCGCGCAAGGCCGAGGCGTGGCTGGGCGTCTATATCCCAGTGGACCCGCTCAAAGGCGAGATACTGCGCCTGGAGTTGAACAGCGGCCCCATCAATTACGACATCTCCGGCGGCGGCGCGTCCATATACCCCAAACTGGACGGCCTGAACTGGTGCGGCACCACCGAGGACTGGAAGGGCTTCGACCGTAATCTATCGGAAGAGGTAGCCAAGGAGATACGCCGGCGACTGGACCGGGTCTTCCCCGAACTGGCCAACGCCAAACTGGCCAAGCACACCGCCTGCCTGCGGCCCGTGACCCCCGACTGGCTGCCGGTCTTGGGCCAGGCGCCCGGCTGGGAGAACGTCTACTTCGCCACCGGCGCCGGCAAGAAGGGCATCCTGCTGTCCCCGGGCATCGGCAAGTCCGTGGCTGACCTGATGACCACCGGCGAGACCACCCTGTCCATCAAGGGTTATTCGCCAGAACGCTTCGCGACCCAGATAGACTGATATGACGAGAGCGATACGCATCACCGCCGGGGCCGTGACGGTCAACGCGGAGTTGAACGACACCGAGACCGCGGACACCGTCTGGGACGCCCTGCCCATTCAGGCCAATGGCAGTACCTGGGGCGACGAGATCTACTTTAAGATTCCCGTGTACGCCGGCCTGGAAGATGGTCAGGAAGTGGTGGAACTGGGGGACCTGGGCTACTGGCCGCCAGGGCAAGCATTCTGCCTGTTCTTCGGGCTGACTCCCGCCAGTCAGGGTGACGAGATCAGGCCAGCCAGCGCTGTCACCATCATCGGCAAGATCCTGGACGACACCGAGCCTCTGAAGTCCGTGGCGTCAGGCAGCGCCGTCCTGATCGAACCGATCTAGCTTCCGAACTGGGCCACCAGCTCGTTGTTGCCAGAGGCCACTATCTTGCCCGCCGCCGTGGCCTCTTCCAGCGTCGTCCTGCCGTAGACCAGCAGCACAAAGGTCTGGGTGTCGCAGCCCAATATGACGTCTGGACGCAGGTGGCTGGCCGTCTCCATGCGCGCCTTCTCTCCGCCGCCGGCCACGATGTCGTAACTGCCCGCCGCACCGCCTGTGGTCTCGAACCGGAACCGTGATGATGCAGGCATACCGTTGCCGGGGTCGAAAAGCCGCCCCACCACGAAGACCGGGAACATCTCTACTATCGAAGGCAGGCTCTCGGAGGAAAGTACCGGTTCCGCCTCCAGGACCGAGCGGATGTCCCATTCGTGGACGATCAGCTCCGTGAGCCGCAGGTTGAGATACGTCTCCACCGATATTGTCCCGGCGGGGTGATAACAGGGCTTGTCCTTGTCACCGTCGGACAGTCCAGCCAACACCTCATCGAACTGTACCCGGCGCTCGTTGTAGGCCGCCAGGAGTCCCTCACCCAGTTCCTCTCTCAGCGTAACGGCCCGTTGGGCGTTGGCCGCCAGACGGGCCGCCTGGTCTCCCTTCCCGGCCGGGGACGAACCGTCGGGCGGGGCAGCGTCGCCCGCCGCGCCCCTGGCGATGCATGCGCCGAACATGTCCATTGAGAGGGTGAAGTGGGCCAGAACGTCCCTCACCTGCCAGGCATCGCAGGCGCTCTGGGTCTCCCATGCCGCAGGTGTCAGTTTCCTCAGGTATTCGGCGATGCGGGCCGATTCTTCCTTGACCAGCTGGACCTTATCTGTAACGGCGCCCATCTCTTCACCTTTCCATCGATTGGCTTCGCCCTGTAATCCCGTTGTTGTTGGCGGTATTATAGATGCCCATCAAAATCAGACAATCCCGGCCGGGGGATATACCCCAGGCGGACTCAGGAGGCACACAGTGGCGGTAGGTTGGGCGATCATCGGCGCGGGCATGCACCCGCAACAGAAACTGGCGCCGGCCATCGTACTGACACCCGACGCCGAACTCATCGGAGTACTCAGCCGCGACCAGGGCCGCGCCGACGCCTTTGCCGAGGCCCACGGCGCCAAGGCCGGGTATTCGGACCTGGACGCCCTGCTGGCAGACTCGCGAATAGACGCAGTGTTCGTTTCCTCGCCCAACGCCGCCCACGTGGGCCACACCCTGGCCGCCGCCAAGGCCGGGAAGCACGTGCTCTCCGAGAAGCCCATGGCCACATCGGTGGAAGATGCCGCGGCCATGGTTGAAGCGTGCAAGTCCAACGGCGTGAAGCTGGGACTGGGCTTTGAGCTGCGGTTCCACCCCGCCCATCGGGTCGCCAGGGACCTGGTGTCCCAGGACAAGCTTGGCCGGGTGCGGCTACTCCAGGGCCACTGGGGCCGGGGCGAACGGAAAGAGCCCGAGCACCTGCCCCGCACCGGCCTACGCGACTGGTGGGAAGACCCGGAGCAGATGGGCGGCGGCTCGGTGATCATGGGACTGGGTGTTCACGTCTTCGACCTGGTCCGGTTCGTAATGCAGCAGGAGGTGACCGAGGTCTCGGCCATGACCGACGGCCAGACCGACGCCCAGCCCCTGGAGCACATCGCCACGATGGGCCTGCGGCTGGAGGATGGCACCATCGCCAACATCAGCTGTGGCCGGATGTTGCCCGACACCCTCAACGACTTCACGGTCTACGGCACCGACGGGCGGTTCACCGGCCACGCCACCGTCTGGGAGGCCCGCATGGGCGACATGGAGGTGGTCAGTGAGACGGTGAACAAGACCGAGGCCTGGGAGTACAACTACCTGGCCAATTTCATCGACGAGATAACCGACTTCCAAGACGCCATCAAAGGAGACCGGGAGCCCGCCGCCTCCGGCATCGACGGCCTCAGGTCAACGGAGATCAACTCCGCGGTCATCGAGTCGGCCAAGACGGGCCGCTCGGTGAAGATTGAGCACAGGAAGGCCTAGTCGCAGAATTGGTTGACGGCCCAAGCACCCGTTGCTAGGATTTCCCCAATCCCCGGGTGGAGGCGGTCTCCACCAAATCCCAAACAACAAGGACTATTTGCCATGACCACCACAGAGCGGACAGAGGCCCAAGGCGCACTGCGCGGAATGCAGGTGCTGGAATTCGGCCAGTACATCCCCGGCCCCATGCTGGGCATGCTGCTCTCCGACCAGGGGGCGGACGTGATCAAGGTGGAGCGTCCCGGAGGCGACCCCGCCCGCAGTGAACCGGCCTTCGCCACCTGGAACCGGGGCAAACGCTCGGTGGTCCTAGACCTGAAGACTCCGGAAGGGCAAGCCGCCGCCCAAGCGCTGGCTAAGAAGGCCGACATCGTCATCGAGAACTACCGGCCCGGCGTGGCCGACCGCCTGGGCATCGGCTACGACGCTCTGTCCAAAGAGAACCCCGGCCTGCTCTACTGCTCCATACCCGGCTTCGGCGAGGACAGTTCCCACCGGAACGAGCGGGGCTGGGAGAGCATCGTCGCCGCATCCACGGGCGTCTATCAGCATGTAGACGGGGCCGATGAACCCCTGTTCCTGCCCCTGCCCGCAGCCAGCACCTTCGCCGCCCTGGTGGCCGCTGTATCGGTGACCATGGCCGCAGTGGCCCGGGACCGCACCGGCAAGGGACAGCGCATCGAAGTGCCCATGCACAGCGCCATGTTCTCGGCCATCGGCAGGCACCTGGTCAAGCTATACGACATCAACCCGCCGGACCTTTTCAACCTGCCCAGAAACGTCATGTCCCACCAGTACCAGTGCGCCGACGGCCGGTATTTCCAGTCCCACGGTATGTACCAGCGGTTCGTAAGCCAGTTGATGACCGCCGCCAACCGTCCCGAGTGGATCGACGAGCTGCAGGCCCTCTACGGCGAGGACGTCCCCGACGAGACCATCGCCATGTGGAAGGACCGGTTCGAGAAGATGTACGCCGAGCGCACTGCCCTGGAATGGGAGGACGCCATCGCCGAGGCCAAGGGCGTGGGCACCATCTGCAAGACCATCGAGGAATGGCTGGTCCATGAGCACGCCATCGCCGGCAAGATGGTCCGTGAGATTGACGACGCCCAGTACGGAAAGATGAAGCAGCCCGGCGTCCAGGTACGCCTGCGGGGCACCCCCGGCGAGATCCAGGGACGCGCTCCCAAACTGGGTGAGCACACCGACGAGATACTGGCGGAGATCAAGAACGGCTCCGCACCCCTGGCCGCGCCCAAGGCCGGCAGCGAAAGCATAATGCACGCCCTGGAGGGCCTCAAGGTCATCGACCTCTGCATCGTGCTGGCCGGTCCCACCTGCGGCCGGACCCTGGGCGAATTCGGCGCCGAGGTCATCAAGATCGACGACCCGGCCCGCCCCTACGACGTCGCCGGCAACACCGACGTGAACCGGGGCAAGCGCAGCATCCAGATCAACCTGAAGACCAAAGAGGGACTCGAAGTCTTCTATAAGCTGCTGGAGACCGCCGACGTGGTGGTGGAGAACAACCGCAAGAGCAGCCTGGCCCGCCTGGGCATCAGCTACGAGGAGATGAGCAAGCGCAAGCCCGACATCATCCACGCTTCGCTGAACGCCTTCGGTTACGACGGCCCCTGGAGTGAGCGGCCCGGCTGGGAACAATTGGCCCAGGCGACCAGCGGCATCCAGGTGCGGCGCGGCGGCCGGGATTCGGCCCCCCAGTTACTGCCCTACCCCATGAATGACTACGGCACCGGCCTCATGGGCGCCTACGCGGTGGCCCTGGCCGTCCACGAGCGCAACCGCACCGGCAAAGGGCAGCGGGTGGACAGCGGTCTGGCCCTCACCGCCGGCCTGCTGCAGTCGCCCTACTTCCTGGACTACGAGGGCTACGTCCGGGACGAGCCCGAGGGCCTGGGCGTCCGTGGTTTCTCAGCCAAGTCCCGGCTCTACAAGGCCGCCGACGGCTGGATGTTCCTCCACTGTCCGGACGATGAATCCTGGGCCAATCTGGCTAAGCTTTCAGAGTTCTCCAGCGTCGCCGCCAATGGCAATGACGAGGCCCTGACGGAATCTCTGACCGAGATTCTGGCCGGCAAGGGCCGGGATGAATGGGCCAACTTAATCAATCCCACGGGCGTCAGCGTCATCGCCAACCGCGAGGTCCATGATTTCCGAGACGACCCCGATATCCGCAAGGCGGGACTCATAGTGGAGCGGGACCATCCCGGCATGGGCAGAGCCGACCACCTGGGCTCGGTCGCCCGTCTGTCCGAGACTCCCATGCGGGTGGGCCGGCCGACGCCCCTCCTGGGCGCCGAGACCGATGAGATCCTCACCGAGCACGGCTACACCGGGGAGCAGATCGAAGCCATGAAATTGTCCGGGGCTGTGGTCCAGCACCAGTCCTAGCGTCGTAACACTTGGAAGATATCTTCCCGTTAACGGCCAGTGACGAGATTGAGATTGCCGTCCGGCTGCTGCTGGCGACCCTCTTCGGCGCGGCCATCGCCTACGAACGGCGCAGTGCCGAAAAACCGTCGGGCCTGCGGACCCTATCCCTGGTGGCCGTGGGCGCGGCCCTGTTAACCGTCGTCTCGGCCTTTGGGTTCGACACCGCCGACCAATCGCGGGTG
>MDTE01149083.1_pt1 | contig 10182 bp, 12 predicted proteins | sample 811231 | NCBI WGS metagenome assembly MDTE01 (sample SAMN05326651, study PRJNA326480) | marine metagenome | isolation source: seawater | place: Indian Ocean: Red Sea | collected 2010 | reverse complement strand
CAAAAAAAAATCAATTTTATGTTTCTGATTTAATTGGATGTAAGATTAAAACTTTAAATAATAAATTGCTTGGAAATATAGTTAATATTGATAATTTTGGCGCAGGAGATTTAATTAATGTTCAAAAACAAAAAGGTAAAAGTTTTTATATTCCTATGAATAATGAAAATATTGTTAAAATAGATATTAAAAAGAAAATTGTTCAAGTAAAACCAATTAAGGGTATTTTAGATTAAATGTTTTCTGTTATAATAATTACAGCCTGTCCAGATATGTTTCCAGGAGTTTTAGCACACTCTATTGTAGGAAAAGCGCTTAAAGAAAAAAAATGGTCATTAGAATTAATAAATCTTCATGACTTTGGGTTTAATGAGAGAAATAATATTGATGATTCACCATTTGGTGGAGGACCTGGAATGATAGTAAGACCTGATGTAGTTGAAAAAGCCTTAAATCATATAAAAAAGGATTTGCCAAAAAAAAGGCTATTAATTTATATGAGTCCCTCAGGTCATAAATTAAAACAGGCTGACTTAGAGCAATATGCTGAATTTGAACAAATTGTTGTACTTTGTGGAAAATTTGAAGGAATTGATGCTAGAGCCATAGATATCCTTGGATTTAAGGAAATAAGTATTGGAGATTATATATTAACTGGTGGCGAGATAGCTGCTCAAGTTTTAGTTGAAGGTTGTATTCGTCTTCTTCCTGGAGTATTAGGACATCCGGAAAGTGTTTTAGAAGAGAGTTTTTCTAAAAATCTTTTAGAATATCCGCAATATACTAGACCTCAAGTCTGGACGGATTCTAAAAATAACAAACATCGTGTGCCTGATATATTATTATCAGGAAATCATGATGAAATTAATAAATGGAGAAAAAAAAAGTCAATCGAAGTCACTATAAAAAAAAGGCCCGATTTACTAAAGGATAAAAAAAATTAATATGAATAGTTTAGTACAACAATACGAAAAAAAACAAATTGATAAACTAACTTCCAAAAAAAGGATTCCTGCTTTTAGATCAGGTGATACCATTAAAGTAACACTAAAAATTGTTGAAGGTGAACGATCAAGATATCAGGCATTTGAAGGATTATGTATTGCTAGAAAAAATAATTCATTAAATTCTAAATTTACTTTACGCAAAATATCACACGGTGAGGGAGTAGAACGTGTTTTTCCATTGTTTAGTCCTACTATTGATAAAATAGAAGTTATTAGAAAAGGAAATGTTAATAGAGCAAAGTTATATTATTTAAGAAATAGAACTGGCAAAAAAACTCGTATATCAGATCGTGATAGAGGTGATGAAGAAGATCAATATTCATTGTCTGAGAATATTGAAAATAAATCTGAAGAAAATGTAGATAATATGGAAGTTTCTGAAGTAGTAGAAAAAAATGAAACAAAAACTGAAGATTTGAAAGATAAAACAGACTCAGTTGAAGAAACGGTTAATGAAGAAGACAATACTGTCCAAAAAAAATCTGAGTCAGAATCATCAGACACAGATAAGACAGAAAATGAACCAAAATAATAAACCTAAAACTTTATTTGATAAAATTTGGCAGAATCATCTTGTAGATGTTCAAGATGATAATACTTGCTTATTATATATTGATCGTCATTTAGTTCATGAAGTTACAAGTCCTCAAGCTTTTGAAGGATTAAGACAAAATAAGAGGAAAGTTCGTCAGCCTCAAAATACTTTTGCTGTTGCTGATCATAATGTGCCAACATCCGATCGATCACAAGGTATTGAGAATGCAGAAAGTCGTATTCAGGTAGAAACCTTAGAAAAAAATTGCAAGGAATTTGATGTAACTCTTTTTCCCCTATTAGATAAAAGGCAAGGGATAGTCCATATTATTGGTCCTGAGCAAGGCATAACTCAACCTGGTATGACCATAGTTTGTGGAGATAGTCATACAGCAACACATGGAGCATTTGGTGCTTTAGCTTTTGGTATTGGTACCAGTGAAGTTGAACATGTTTTAGCAACACAAACTCTAATACAAAAACCAGCCAAAAATATGAGAATTACAATCACGAATAATATTTCAAATAATGTTACACCAAAAGATATTATTCTCCATATCATTGGTCAAATTGGTACAGCTGGTGGAACGGGTTATGTTATTGAATATGCTGGAGAAGCGATTAATTCCTTAAGCATGGAAGGTCGCATGACAATTTGTAATATGAGTATTGAAGCTGGAGCAAGAGCAGGTTTAATAGCACCAGATGAAAAAACTTTTGATTATATTAAAGGTAGACCCTATGCTCCTTCTGGAAATGATTGGAATAAAGCTGTTTCATTTTGGAAAACCTTACCTTCTGATGAAAATGCAATTTATGACAAAGAAGTAACTATTGATGGTAAAGATATAGTTCCACAAGTGACATGGGGTACAAGTCCACAAGATGTAGCTCCAATTAATGGAAACGTTCCCGATCCAAATCAAATAGAAGATGAAAATAGAAGAAAATCTATAGAACGCGCACTTGATTATATGGGCTTAGAAGCTAATCAAAAGATTCAAGACATCAAAATAGATAAAGTTTTTATTGGTTCCTGCACCAATGGCAGAATTGAAGATCTGAGAGCGGTAGCGGAAGTTGTAAATGGAAAAAAAGTTGCTGTAGAAGCAATGATTGTTCCAGGATCAGGATTAGTAAAAGAACAAGCAGAAAAAGAAGGACTTGATAAAATTTTAATTAAGGCCGGGTTTGATTGGAGAGAGCCAGGATGTTCAATGTGTCTTGCAATGAATCCTGATCAATTAAAGCCTAAAGAAAGATGCGCGTCTACATCAAATAGAAATTTCGAAGGGCGTCAAGGAAGAGAAGGAAGAACTCATCTTGTGAGCCCTGTTGTAGCTGCGGCATCTGCAATTAAAGGCTCTATAAGTTTGGTAGAAGATATATAAATGGATAAGTTTGTTTCATTTTCTGGAATAGCGGCCCCACTTAATATGATCAATGTTGATACGGACATGATTATTCCAAAACAATTTTTAAAGACAATTAAAAGATCTGGTTTAGGCAAAAATCTTTTTCATGAATTAAGGTATGATCTACAAGGAAATATAAAAAATAATTTTGTATTGAATTGGGATTATTATAAATCAGCAAGTATTCTTATTGCAGGAGAAAATTTTGGGTGTGGTTCAAGTAGAGAGCATGCCCCTTGGTCTTTGTTGGATTTTGGATTTAAATGTATTATTGCTCCTAGTTTTGCAGATATTTTTTTTAATAATTGTTTTAAAAATGGAATTTTACCCATCAAACTAAATCAATCAGAAGTTGATTATCTTATGAATGAAGCAGAAAATAAAAAAAAACTTTTTATTAATTTAGAAAATCAAATCATTGTTGATGAAAATGAAAAAGCAACAAATTTTGAAGTCGATCCTTTTCGAAAAAAATGTTTATTAGAAGGCCTTGATGACATTGCTCTTACTTTAAAAAAAGACAAACAAATTGAATCATTTGAAGCAAAAATTCATAATTCACATCCGTGGATCCTATAATTAATGTCTAGTAATAAGAAAATATTAGTTTTGCCAGGTGACGGTATTGGAACTGAGGTAATGGCAGAGGTTTTAAAAATAATTGATTGGATGAGTAAAAATAAATCTATAACATTTGATGTATCTGAACGTTTAGTGGGAGGCACAGCTTATGACAAAGAAGGAGATTCAATCAGTGATTCAACTATGCAAGAAGCATTAAATTCTGATGCAGTATTATTTGGTGCAGTAGGAGGACCTCAATGGGATAATGTAGAAAGACACAAAAGACCCGAAGCAGCTTTACTTAGATTACGTAAAGAATTAGATTTATTTGCCAATCTACGCCCAGCAGTTGTTTTTGATGCGTTAGCTAATTCTTCTTCTTTAAAATTAGAAATTGTTAGTGGATTAAATATTTTAATTTTACGTGAATTAACAAGTGGTGTTTATTTTGGTCAACCAAGGGGCATTGAAAAAATTAATGAAAATGAAACCAAAGCTATTGATACTCAAAGTTATACAACTTCCGAAATAAAAAGAATAGGTGATGTTGCTTTTGATTTAGCTAAAAAAAGATCTAACAAAGTCACTTCAGTTGAAAAATCTAATGTTATGGAAACTGGGATGTTTTGGCGTAAGATAATTACAGAACTACATTTAAGTAAATACAATGATATTGAACTTCATCATATGTTGGCAGATAATTGTGCAATGCAACTTGTTCGTAATCCAAAACAATTTGATGTTATATTAACTGATAATTTATTTGGAGATTTACTAAGTGATATTGCAGCTATGCTTACAGGATCACTTGGCATGCTTCCATCAGCTTCTCTTGGTCCAATAAATAATAATGGGAAAAGAGCAGCAATGTATGAACCAGTTCATGGTAGTGCTCCTGATATTACTGGCCAAGGAAAAGCAAATCCATTGGCTATGATTATGAGTTTTGCTATGATGCTTAAATACAGTTTTGATATGAATGAAGATAGTATTTTATTAGAACAATCTATACAAAATGTTTTATCAAAAGGATTAAGAACACCTGATATAAAGCAAAATAATGAAGTAGCAATTTCAACTCAACAAATGGGTCAAGCAGTCATAGATGAGTTAAAAATTCTATCAGGAAAATAAATGACTGAAAAATTTAATTTAGCTATTGCAGGTGCAACAGGGAATGTAGGAAGGGAAATTATTAATATTTTACAAGAACGAAACTTCCCAATTGACAATTTATATTTATTAGCTTCATCAAAATCTAAAGGTAAAAAAATAAATTTTTGTGATCAAGAATTAATCGTAGAAGATTTATCTGAGTTTGATTTTTCTAAGGTACAAATAGGCTTATTTTCTCCAGGTGGATCTGTTTCTGCAGAATTTGCACCAAAGGCAGCCGCCAAAGGTTGTATTGTTATTGATAATACTTCATATTTTAGGATGAAAGATGAAATTCCATTAATTGTTCCAGAAGTAAACGGAGAAATTTTAGAAGATTTTTTTAATGATGAAAAAAGATCAAATATAATATCAAATCCTAATTGTTCAACAATTCAGATGGTTGTTGCTTTAAAGCCTATTCATGATGAAGCAATAATTAATAGGATAGTAGTTTCAACATATCAATCAGTTTCTGGTGCTGGTAAGGAAGCAATGGATGAGTTATTTGAACAAACAAAAGATATTTATGCAAACAAGAATATTTCAAAAAAGAATTTTACAAAACAAATTGCTTTTAATGCAATTCCTCACATTGGTAATTTTTTAGAAAATGGCAATACTGGAGAGGAGCAAAAAATGATTGATGAAACAAAAAAAATTTTAGATCCAAATATTGCAGTGACTGCAACCTGTGTACGTGTTCCAGTATTTATAAGTCACGGTGAATCAGTGAATATAGAATTAGATAAACCTTTATCTAATGATCAAATTAAAGATATTTTAAAAAAACAAGATCATATTGCAGTTGTAGATTTTAAAAAAGATGAGGGATATGTTACACAAGTTGAAGCAGCAGGAGAAGATAAAGTCTATATAAGCAGGATAAGACAAGATACCAGCATTGATAATGGAGTAAATTTTTGGATAGTATCAGATAATCTTCGTAAAGGAGCGGCTCTTAATGCTGTTCAAATTGCTGAAATTATAATTGAAAAATTTAATGATAAGATCACACTTTAATTATTATAAATAATTCAATTCTTTCATTATTTTATTAAATTTATTTTCTATAATATCAACCTTGTCTTGATCTAAATTATCTTTCCATTGATTTTTTTTACCAACTCTAAAGAATTTTTTTGACTGTAGTCTTTCTTTAAAATCATATTTTTTTTCTAAATTAACTAAATTCTTGAAACCAGTTGATTGTACAATATTTTTTATTTTTAAATCCTTATTATCAATTTTAACATTATAATTATTGTAAAAAAATTTTATAATATTATTTATTTCTTTATCAGGATTTTCTAATAAATTTTCATATTTAATGTAAATGCTAGGAACTTCTTTAAATTTTTTCCAAGATAAATAATGATCGCCCCAGTTGAGAGTTATTTCTGGAAGAAAATCCTTTTCTTTATCATTTCCTATAATTTGACCATTTACTAGGTAATCAACAGTAAAATCTGTACTTTTTTGTAAATGCTTAGCATAAGAAATAACAATATCTCTTGGATCTCTATATATATAAAGGAAGCCAGCGGTAGTAGGAATATTTGCATATAAATTCGAATCCACTTTAATTCTTCCATTATGGGTTTTAAAAAAACCAAATTGTCCATCAGTTATTGTTATTCTTTTTTCAGCTTCAGCCCAATATTTAGAATATGTTTTAAGAGTTTCTTGGTTATATTTATCACTCTTGTTAAATATAGTTAAATAATCTTTATTTGATATATTTTTAACAAATTCAAAATTTTTAAGTACATCAAATTTTGGAATCTTTGTTAAAATTTTAAAATCATTTAAATTGCCTTCTTTTGTAAAAAAGAGAGCGCAAAGAATTAAGCGAATCCAAGTATTGCCACTTTTAGGATATGAAGTTAACCAAAATATTTTTTTACTTTTTTCCATAATTTTCTGGCGATCTCGTAAGGATTTGAACCCTAAACTTCGGTTCCGAAGACCGACGTGATATCCATTTCACCACGAGATCAATAATTTATTAATTATTATATGTTAATACTTTATTTACCAAGAAGTGTTTGGATTTGACAAAAACAACTCTTCTTCTTTTGTTGATTTTCTTCCTAAAATTTTATTACGATGAGGGTATCTGCCAAATTTTTTTATTGGAATTGTGTGATAATTAAATTGTTTTTTTATATTTTCAATTTCAGGATGAAATTTTAGAAAAGATTCACAAAGTTTGTGTGCAAAAACATGATCACTTATATCCTCACTATGGATAAGTGGCAGAATTAAAAAAAATTTTTCATTGTCATTAAGTTTTTCTAAGTCTCCCCTATCTATAGCTTCATTAACAATTAGCCTGGTTTTTTTATCATATTCAAAAGCTAAAGGACTATTACGAAATAAATTGCGAGAAAATTGATCTAATAAAATAACAAGAGCCAGGCATGTTTTTGGATTATCGAGCCAATTTTCCAGTTTATTATTTATTGCATTTTGATAATCTTTTTCAAAAAGATTTCTTATTTTTTTATCAAAATCATCATTTTTTTTAAAATGTTCTTCAGGCGTTGATTCATCAAACCAGAATTTTAAAATAGCTTTTGCTCTTTCATTCATATCAACCTTATACTATACAAAACAACAATGACAACATCACTGCAAAAATTGAATAAAAAAATTGTATTATGCAAACAATGTAAACGTCTTGTAAATTTTCGTGAAAAAATTGCTACTGTTAAAAGAAAACAATATATAGATCAAACATATTGGGGTAAACCAATTACAGGATTTGGAGATTTTAATGCAAAGATTCTTTTAGTAGGTCTGGCTCCAGCAGCTCATGGAGGTAATCGTACCGGAAGAGTTTTTACTGGAGATAAATCAGCAGACTTTCTTTTTAAATGTTTGTTTAATGCTAAACTTTCAAATCAATCTACTTCTGTAAATCGAAATGATGGATTAATTTTAAATAATAGTTATCTCACTACTGCTTTGAAATGTGTGCCACCAGAAGATAAGCCAACAACTTCTGAATTGCAGAATTGCTTTTCTTTTTTTAAAAAAGAAATCTTTTTATTATCTCAAGTTAAAATTATTGTAGCTTTAGGGAAAATAGCTTTTGATGCTTGTATAAATTTTTACAAACAAGATTATGAAATTAAAAGCAAAGAATTTATTTTTTTTCATGGAAGTAAGTATCTTTTGCCTGATAATAAAATTCTTGTTGGAAGTTATCATCCAAGTCCAAGAAATGTTAATACTGGGAGAATAGATGAAAAAAAAATGACAAAATTGTTAAAAGAAGTACATCTTATGAGCAAAAAAAATAAAATTAATTTATGAATAAAATAAAATTATTTTATATTTTATTAAGTTTAATATCTTTATTTACATTCATCTATTTTGGAATAGGAATGTATATAGCTTATGACATTTTAAAAATTGATCACTCTTGTGGAGCACACACCGGTTCACAACCAAATAATTGGTCAACTAAATTAGATTATTTAAACTCCCCTTCTTTAACTTCACAGAAATTAAGAAGAGACTTTGATTCATCTAAGTATCATATAGATAAATGGCAAGAAGTAGATTTTCCTTCAAGAGATAAAAATATTCAAATTAGTGGTTGGTTATTTAATTTTTTTAAAGATAGGCCAATAGTCATTGTTGTTCATGGTTTATATCCTAATGGAAAGTGCAAACCTGAGTCAAATCTTATTACAAGTTTATTGATTAAAAATAAAATTAATGCACTTTCAATTGATTTACGTAACTATGGCCAAAGTACTATTGTTAGTGAATATGAAAATTTAGGATTGTCAGAGTACAAAGATGTTTTAGGAGCTTATGATTTTTTAAAGCAAATAAATTTTAATGATAATGAAATAGGATTAGTAGGTATTTCTCTTGGAGCTTCAACAGTTATATTCGCTGCTAAAAATGAATCTAGAATTAAAGCAATTTGGTCAGAAAGTTCTTTAGCGGAATTTAAAATGATACTACAGGATGAAATTAGTCGTTATGGAGTACCGCATGATTTTGGTTTAGCTGTTAGTTTATCTGGAAAATTTTTAACAGGCATAGATCCCACCCAACTATCTCCAATTTATTCTTTAACTAATAAACAAAATTATTTTTTTACTCATGGTGAAAATGATAAGCGCATTCCAAAACGTCACTTTGAATTAATTAAAAAATATTCTCAAGATAATAATATCAATGCCGATTTTTGGTTAGTTAAGAATGCTAACCATGTTGATGCAATGTTAATGCATTCAGAGGAATATGGATTAAAAATGAAAAATTTCTTTGAAAAAAATTTAAAATAAAAAAGCCGGACAAATAATTACTAGCTTGTACCTTGGCAGACACTTCTCTAGTAAACTCAACATTTAAATCATCCGGCGGGAATGATTGTAAGAATTTTCTTGGCGTTCCTCCGAAGCTAAGAAAAAAGAGTAAATCTATCCGGCTTTTTTTCTACTAATCCTAAAAATTAAAAAATTCAATGATTATATAAAAAAAATCTTTAAAAAAATATCCACATATTTTTCCACATGCCTTATAAAAGAAGGGATATATATAAGTAAGAGATATTTATAAAAATTCTCCCATAAAAAGGTCATTTTTTTATAATTTCTCTTAAATAAAAAAAATGAATAATAAACGTCCAATATCACCACACATAACAATTCATAAATGGATTTTATCTCAAATGATGTCAATAACACACCGTGCTACAGCAATTGGTTTTTCTTTAGGAATGTTATTTATTTCTTTATGGATGTTATCAATCAGTTTTGGCCAAACATATTATTCTTTATTTGTTTTATTGTTTTTTAATTTTCTGGGTAAAATAATTTTAACTATTATTTCATTTTGTTTTTCATTTTATTTTTTTGAAGAGATAAGAAAAGTTTTGTGGATATTTGGTATAGGATTACATGTTACAACAATGAGAATAACAAGCTATATTATTATTTTAAGTTCATTATTAACAACTTTTTTTATTTTTATAATTTTACTATGAACTTACAAACATATAAATGGATATTTCAACGTTTATCTACTCCAATCATTGTCTTTTTATTTTTCTGGTTAGTTTACAATATTTATTTTATCCATGAATATAATTATGAAATTATAAATATCTTTTTTGACAATTATATTAATTTATTTTTATTTATATTATTTTTAATATTATCCTTAACCCACACTGCAATTGAAGTTTTTCATGCTATTTCTGATTATTTTGCTGAAACAAAAAATGAAAAAATTATATTAATAATAGTTAATATTTTATATATGATAATAATTCTTTCAATTTTAATTTTTATAATTACACATATTTTTTAATGAGTAGTAGCTATAATATAATAAATCATAATTTTGATGCAGTAATTATAGGAGCTGGTGGTTCTGGTTTGAGAGCAACGCTTGGTTGTGCTGAACAAGGACTTAAAACAGCATGCATAAGTAAAGTTTATCCAACTAGAAGCCATACTGTTGCAGCACAAGGAGGCATT
>MDTE01037539.1_pt1 | contig 10183 bp, 11 predicted proteins | sample 811231 | NCBI WGS metagenome assembly MDTE01 (sample SAMN05326651, study PRJNA326480) | marine metagenome | isolation source: seawater | place: Indian Ocean: Red Sea | collected 2010 | reverse complement strand
TTTTCCCTTCAATGATTTTTTTTCTTTAATCATTTATTTCTCCTCTTTAGTTAATTAACTATAATAATTAAAACATAAAACTTAATGAGAGTCTTAAGATAAATAGACTTAATCTAAATTATTTACAACTCAGAGTAGTATTGATGATCTTAATATTTAGTTTACTTTATTTTTGCATTTGCCAGTTTTAAAAAATTCATCAATATTATCAATAGCTAGATTTGCCATTGCTGTTCTAGTTTCCTTTGTTGCGCTTCCTAAGTGTGGAAGAATGAAAGCACTTTTATGCTTTAAGTATCCAGGATTTAAATTTGGCTCGTTTTTATAAACATCTAAGCCTACTGCATAAACTTTTCTTCTATTTAAAGCATCTATCAATGCCTCATCCTCAACAATATCTCCTCTAGCCACATTAGTAACAACTGCTCCTTTAGGAAGATATTCAATAGTCTCTTTATTAATCATATCTATAGTCTCTTTGGATGCCGGACAGCATATTGAAAGAACATCCGAAACTGAAAGTAAATCTTTAAGGTTATCATGATAAGTTGCACCTTGCTCTTTTTCGTCGCTTAACTTTGATCTATTGTGATAGTGGATGATCATTCCTAAAGATTTAGCAATTTTTGCAATTTTTTGACCAATTCTTCCCATTCCTAAAATACCTAATCTTGCGCCAGTTAATTGTTTTCCAATCAAATAATCTGCAGACCATTTCCAACCACTTTCTTTTGCGCTCTCAATTCCTTCAGATGCTCTTCTACATGCACCTAAAATTAATAATATTCCAATTTCAGCTGTTGCGTCTGTAAGAACATCAGGAGTGTTTGTTACTACTATTCCTTTTTTTTTAGCAGCGTCTAAATCAATGTTTCCAAAACCTACAGCAAAATTTGATAATATTTTTATACTATCAGGTAGCTTATTTATTGTATCAGCATCCATTTTATCTGTTAATGATGTAAGTATTCCATCACAACCATTACTCATTTCAACTACTTTTGATTGTGAATAAAGTTCATCGTTATCATTAAGTGTAGCTTGAAAAGTTTTTGATGCTTTTTCTTCGCATGTTTTAAGTAATTTTCTGGTAATTAAAATTTTTTTCATTTTTAATCAGTTTATGTCAAAAATTTTGCCAGGATTCATAATATTATTTGGATCTAGCGTTCTTTTAATAGATTTCATTACTGGTATGTTATCAGGATGTTCTTCTAACAAATATTCTTTTTTGTGAAGACCTATGCCGTGTTCTCCCGTTATAGTTCCGTTTAATTCTAAGGCTTTTCTAATTAATATGTCATTAAATTCTCTAATTTTTTTATATGTTTCCTTCTTTTTAGGATCAAAAGGTAAAAGTACATGAAAGTTTCCATCTCCTAAATGACCTACCATTGGAGCTCTTAAACCAAATTTTTTCGTTTGTTCTTCAGCAAAGTTAACGCATTCTGTAATTTTCGAAATCGGAAGACATACATCAGTTGAATATACCCTTCCATTATTTATTAAAGCTTTTACAGAATAATATACATCCCATCTTGCTCTCCAAAGTTTATTTCTTTCCTCTAGATCTTTTGCCCATTTAAAGTTGCCACCATTGTTTTCTTTTGAAATTTCCTCTACGATTTTAATATTTTCTTTATTAGACTCTTCTGATCCGTGAAATTCAAAAAATAATGTTGGGACCGCTTCAATATCGCTCAATTTGGAGTAGTTAATACTTATCTCCATTTGGTCTTTATTAAGCATCTCAATCCTTGCGATGGGTACACCATACTGAATAACTTGTTGGGCAGTACTTACTGCATTTTCTAAAGTTGGAAAATGACATACAGCACTCATTATACTCTCTGGGATTGGAGATAGCCTTAACTGAACTTCAGTAATTATTCCTAGAGTACCTTCAGAACCAATAAATAAGTTGGTAAGATTATAACCAGCAGAAGTTTTTTTGGTTCTACTACCTGTATTTATAATATCACCATTAGACAGAACAACTGTAAGACCTGTAATTACAGTTTTCATAGTACCATATTTTACAGCCATAGTTCCTGAAGCTGATGTTGATGCCATGCCTCCAATTGCAGCGTTAGCACCTGGGTCTATTGGAAAAAACACTCCATCTTCTCTTAGATGATCATTCAATTGTTCTTTTGTGACGCAAGCCTGAACTCTACAATCAAAATCTTCAACATTAACACTCAAAATTTTATTCATTTTTTCAAGAGAAATTGTTATACCTTTTTCATTGCCCACAACGTTTCCTTCTAAAGAAGTACCAGTTCCAAAAGGAACAACTGGTGTTTTATGTTCGTTACATAATCTTAATATTTTTGAAACTTCTTCATTTGTCTCTGGAAAAACTACAGCTTTCGACAAAATTGGATCATATGTATCTTCTCCTCTCGCATAATTTGCTCGAGTTGATTCAGATGTTGAAAATCTACTATTTAAAAGATTTTTTAATTCAACTTCAATTTGCTCATTCATAAATTTATACTACTAAAAATTAAATGAAAAAAATATAGAATAATCAACCTAACATTTTTTTGATATTTTCAAGAGCTTGCGAAATATTATCTCTAGATGCAGCAAAACTAAATCTTACATAGTCTTTGCAAGTCTTACCGAATGCAGTTCCAGGGACTATTGCAACACCCGCCTCATGCATAGCTCGTTTACAGAATTCCTTACCATCCATACCAGTCCCGATCACCTTTGGAAAAGCATAAAATGCTCCTCCAGGTAAACTACATTCAACACCTGGTAAATTATTTAATCCATCATGAATAAGTTTTCTCCTTTGAGTAAACTTATCCATCATCTCATGAATTGAGTCGTCTGGACCGTCAAGAGCAGCTATACCTGCAAACTGCGCAGCTGCATTCACACAGGAAACACTATTAATTAATAATTTATTAACATGCTCAACTAAATGTTCTGGCCAAAAACTCCAACCAAGTCTCCATCCTGTCATTGAATAAGCCTTACTCCAACCTTCAAGAACAATTAACCTATCTCTTAATTCTGGATAATTAAAGAAAGTTGGCATTTCTTTACCATCAAATACCTGTCTACTATAAATTTCATCACTCAGAATAGTAACATGCGGATATTTTTTTAATCCTTCTGCTAACTTGTCTATTTCAGGTCTATCAACAAAACTTCCAGTTGGATTGTTTGGGTTAATCAAAATTAGCAATCTTGTTTTGTCAGTAATTAATGAAAGAATTTTATCAGCCTTAAATTTTAAATCCTTATCTTCAGTCAAATCATAAGGAACCGAGGTTGATCCCGTATAATTGATCATTGACTCATAAATTGGAAATGCCGGTGTTGGGTGAATAATTTCTGCTCCAGGCTCACCAAAACACTGTATTGCATAACTCATAGTAGGCTTGCCGCCTGGCATAATTAATATTCTCTCAAAACTAACTTCAGTATTATAACGTTTTTTAATCCATCTTGTTACAGCCTGTCTGCACTCAGGAATTCCGTTAGACATTACATATCCATGGTGACCATCATCTAAAGCTTTTTTTGCAGCTTCAACTACGTGCTTAGGAGTTTTGAAATCTGGCTGTCCAAGTCCAAGATGTATCATCGGTTTACCCTGAGCTTCTAATTTTTTAGCTTCTGCCAAAACACTAAAAGCTGTTTCTGTTCCAAGTCTATCTAGATTCTTTGCAAGTTTCATATTTCTCTCCAATATTAATTTCTATAAATTATTTTTGAACTATTTAATTCTTGTAAATTTTTACATCCCATAAGTACCATGTTTCTATTAATCTCATCATGCATGTTTTGCAATAAATGTTCAACTCCTTGCTGTCCACCTGCGGCCAAAGAGAATAAAAACATTTTTCCAAAACTACACGCTTTTGCTCCTGCTGCCAAGGCTTTTAGTACATGAGTTCCTCTTCTTACTCCTCCATCTAAAATAATTTCTAATTTATCACCTACAGCGTCTGATATTGCTTTTAATTGGTCAAATGGTGATCTAGAACCATCCAATTGTCTTCCACCATGATTTGATATCATGATAGCTGTACATCCAATATCTATAGCTCTTTTTGCGTCCTCAATAGACATGACTCCCTTAAGCGCAAAAGGTCCATTCCACTTTTTCACACAGTACTCTGCATCTTTCCATCCCATAGCTGGATCATATTGTTCATTGATGTATTCAATAACCGATTTTGCTATATTTGTTCCTTTATCAGTTTTTTTTTTTACATTTGATAATTCAAATTTTTTACCAGTTAGATAATTTAAAACCCATCCAGGTCGTGATGCAAAACTTAATAAACTTTGGAAAGTTAATTTTGGTGGTGTTGTAAATCCTGTTCTATGATCCTTTTCTCTGTTGCCTGCAACCAAAGTATCCACTGTCAAACACATTGCATCAAAACCAGATCTTTTTGATCTTTCAATTAAATCGTCGGAGATTGAACGGTCTTTATGAACATAAAGTTGAAATAACTTTGGACCACTTGAAATGTTTGAAATTTCTTCAATAGAATTATTGCCCATTGAAGACATGCTATAAAAAGTGCCAAATTTTTCTGCAGCTCTTGCTGAAGCTTTATCTCCATCTGAATGATATAGCCTTTGCATTGCAGCTGGAGAAAGAAAAATTGGCATATCAATTTTTCTTCCGAACAATGTTGTTGTTAAATCAGGTTTGCCCACACTAGCCAAAATATTTGGAACTAAATCACAATCATCAAACGACTTTGTATTTCGTCTTAGTGTAGCTTCATCATCAGATCCACCATCTATATAATGAAAAATTGGTGATGGTAGTTTCTTTTTTGCAAGTCTTCTAAAATCTTCAAAATTGTGACAATTCTTAAAGTTCATTTAAGACCTAAATCTTAAATTACTTCTATTTAGATCGCTTATTTTTTTACACCCCATAAGTTTCATGTCGCGTTCTAGCTCAGTCTTATATTGTCCTAAAGCTCTTTCAACACCATCTTGTCCAGCAGCAGCCAAGGCATAAAGGTATAATCTTCCACCTGCACATGCTTTTGCTCCAAGAGACAACGCTTTAAGCATATGAGTTCCTCTTTGGAATCCCCCCTCACAAATCACATCTAATTTGTCTCCAACAGCATCAACTATTTCTGCTAATTGATCAAAAGGTGATCTGGAACCATCCAATTGTCTTCCTCCGTGATTTGAAACCATTATTCCTGTACATCCAATGTCAACTGCTCTTTTAGCATCTTCAACACTCATCACCCCTTTTAGTGCGAAGTGACCACCCCATTGAGAACATAGTTTTTCAGCATCATTCCAATTCATAGATTGGTCTAGCATTGTTGAAAAATAGTTACCTATAGAAGTATTTGTGCTTGTACCTTCTTTAACGTAGTCTTGAAGATGAGGTAATTCAAATTTTCCTTTTGTTAAATAATTTATTCCCCACATTGGTTTTGTAGCAAAACTGAATAAACTTGATAATGTAAGTTTGGGTGGAGATGTAAATCCAGTCCTTAAATCTCTTTCACGGTTTCCTCCGGTAATAGTATCAACTGTTAAAGCCATAACATCAAATTTTGCTGCTTTAGCACGTTCTAAGCATGAATCGTTCAAACCTCTATCTTTGTGAAAATAAAATTGGAACATCTTAGGAGTATCAATAATTGAGGATATTTCCTCAACACTAACAGTAGCTAATGCTGAAACTCCAAACATTGTATTAAATTTCTGAGCAGCTTTACCCACTGCTCTTTCACCATCATAATGAAAAAGTCTTTGTAAAGCTGTTGGTGAACAATAAAAAGGTAAATCAATTTTTTTTCCAAAAATAGTTGTAGATAAATCAATTTGATCAACACCTCTTAAGACATTAGGAACTAAATCTACATCATTGAAAGCGCTTGTGTTTCTTCCATAGGTAATTTCATCATCTGCAGCTCCGTCGATATAGTGAAAAATTGGAGATGGTAGCTTCTGTTTTGCAAGTTTTCTAAAATCTTGAAAATTATGGCAATCTTTCAGTCTCATAATTTAAGTCTAAAACGATTTTAAAAAATTAAACATATAACTATTTGCCCCAGGATTTTTGTCTCCTAGGCTTGCATTTGAAATATGGTTATATGAAAAGCCTAATTCTGAATTTTTAAATAAATCAAAAGATAATTGTACTTCACTTTTAAATTCAAGTGGATGTCCAAGATCTTTTCCATCACCCTCGCTATAAATTCCAGGTGTAAAACTAGGAACAATATTTAAGTTCCCTAACTTATATTCTGCCTGCACACCTGTATAAACATAGCCTGCACTATCGCCTGTTATTAAAAAACCTGTAACAGGGGAAAGAGTGCCGAGAAAACTTTTCTTTTTTAAACTTTCATTTTGATGCTGTATTCCAATAAGAGTTGATCTTTTTCCATCATCACTGAAGTCAAACATACCCGTATAAACATTCCATTCGTGATCACTCGTAATACCATCTTCATCATCTGCAATAGCTGCTATAGATAAAAAATTAGAAATAAAAATTAAACAAGCTATTCTTAGTATTTTTTTCATAATTACTTTTAGTTTACTTTAAAGGTTTTTTTTATAATCAAAATACCGCCAAATATAAATAAAATCAATGGGAATAGCCAAAGAAAATAGGTATGTTTATTGAAAGATGGTTCATAAATTATCCAATCACCATATTTATTTTTTAAAAAATCATAAATCTCTTTTTTATTTTTTCCTTCATTAATTTTTTTTTCTATCAATATTTTCATACTTTCTGCAAAATCCGAGTTAGAATCATAAATTGATTGACCCTGACATATTAAGCATCTTAAGTTTTTTGAAATATCTTCCACAAGATCTATTTTCGCTTTACCGATAACGTAAGTATTAGGAAGGAAAAAAAATAGAAATATTATTAATAAGTATCTAATTAATTTCATTTTTTATAATTTGTTTAATTTCATTAAAACTTATTTTATTTAAGGGTCCAATATATTTTTTAATAATGTGTTTATTTTTATTATTAATTATAAATGTTTCTGGTACACCGTAAGCTCCTAGTTCAATTGAATTTGTTCCGTCATTATCGACTAAAATAGCATTATATGGATTACCATAATCATTAATAAATTTTTTTGCACTAGATTCTTTATCTTTATAATTTAATCCTATTAGATTGACATCAAGTTCATTAGATATTTTGACAATATATTTGTGTTCTTCTCTACAAGGCATACACCAGGATGCCCATATATTTAATATACTTAAATCCTCTTTTTTTAAAACATCATAAAGATGTAATTCTTCAAGTGAGAAAAATTCTTTACTTTTAAAATTAATTATTTCTTTAGTATAAAAATTTTTTGGTTCATAAACGCTATTTTTTTGTAAACCTAAAAAAAGACCAAAGAAAATAAAACAAAATGTAAGTATTATTATAACTAAATTTAATTTTTTTTTCATAGCTACTTTCTAAAGAAACTTAAAGCTCCTCCAAACGCTAAAAAAAAAGTTGAAATCCATACCCAAAACATAAGTGGTTTATATTGATATCTCACACTAAAATACTCTTCATCTTTTAGTAAGTTAAAATTTAAAATATTATCTGTAAAAAAATTTGTTTTAATATCAGCTTCACTCGTAGAGATATTAGGTTGATCATAAACTCTTATTTCTGGTTCAAATAAAATATCTTTATTTTGTAAGTTTTTATATTCAAAGGTGCCCTTAATATTTTGATAGTTATTTTCCTTATTAATACTTATTTTTAAAAATTTTATTGTTCCATTGAAAAACTTCACTTCATCACCAATACCCATATTTGAGTTATACTCTTTAGCTAGAATACCGTTAAATAAAATACTTAAAATAAGAATACTAAAAGCTAAATGTGATATTCTTTGAGAAATTAAGGAATTTGAATTTATAAAGTCTTTTAAAGAAATTAAAAAAAGAAACAATGCGGATGTAATTAATATTGTTGAAAACAAATATTTTGTATCAGTTAATCTAACAATATAAAATGCTAAAATTAAATTTAATAGAAATAAAATTAATATTTTTATATTAAAAATTTTTGCTTTTTGTTTTATCCAACTTATATTTGGAGCTAAAGCCATAAATATAAGAAATGGTACCATAAATGGAGTAATTAACTTTTGGTAAAAAGGTTCTCCTACAGATATTTTTTCATTAGTAAATGCCTCTAAAAAAATTGGGTAAATAGTTCCAACTAAAACAACAGACAAAAAATACATTAAAAACCAATTATTAAATAAAATTGATGTTTCCTTGCTTAAGAATTTAAACTGTATTTCCTTAACTTTAATATTTTCGTAGTATACAAAAAATATAAAAATTGAGAGCAATATAAGAGAAAATAAGAATACTAAAATAAATAAGCCTCTCGATGGATCGTTAGCGAAGGTATGGATTGAATTTAAAATTCCAGATCTAACTAAAAATGTCCCACTCATGCTCAAAGTAAAAGTCATAATTGAAAGTATGAAAGTCCATGACTGAAGCATATTTCTTTTTTCTAAGACGGATATTGTATGTATTAATGCAGTCAAACAAAACCATGGCATTAAAGAAACATTTTCAACAGGATCCCAAAACCAAAATCCTCCCCACCCAAGTTCGTAGTATGCCCAAATAGAACCTAACATGATTCCTAAAGTTAAAAATATCCAAGATGTAAAAATCCATTTTTTAATATGTTTTGCCCACTCATTATCCATTGTATTTGTAACTAAAGTTGCAAGTGAAGATGAAAAAATTATAGAACTTCCAACATATCCTAGATAAAGAACTGGTGGATGAATTGCTAATAATGGATCTTGTAATATTGGATTTAAACCTAATCCTTGTAGAGGTACAGGATATAAAACTCCAAATGGATTTGAAGTAAAAATGATAAATATGTAAAAGCCTAAAATAATAATTTGTTGAAAAAAAATTGTAAGAACCCGATAAGTAAGTTTTAAATTGCCTGATTTAATAAAAAAAATCATTATAAAAAAAGTTAAAACTAACAACCAAAGTAAAAGGCTACCTTCATGATTCCCCCAGGTACCAGAGATTTTATAAAATAATGGTTTGGATGTATGAGAGTGGTTAAAAACCGTGTTATTACTAAAATCTGAATTAACAAAAGAGTAAATTAAACTTAAAAAACTTATAACTGTTAAAATAAATTGTGAAGATAATAAAGAGAAGAAATTATTTACTTTATTTTTATTTTTGAGAAATAGTATACTTTTAACAATAAGTATGAATGATATAACAAGACCAAAAAGCAGGGCGTAAAAACCAATATAATTAGAAATCACTTATTACCCTCAAGAGCTTCTTTAACTTCAGGTGGCATATAATTTTCATCATGCTTTGCCAAAATTTTTTTTGCAATTAAAAAATTTCGATCTTTCAAATACCCTTCAGCAACTACACCTTTTTCTTCTGAAAAAAGATTGGGAACGGTGCCTGAAAATGTTACCTGAATTTCATTTTTAAAGTCTGTTATTACGAAATTAATTTTTTCTGAATCAACTACCAACGAATTTTTTTTGACCATACCTCCAACTCTAATTTTCTTTTTACTCAATTCAGGTAAACTTTTAATATCTGTTGGCGATATAAAATAAACTACGTTTTTATCTAAAGATTTTAAAAATAAAAAAATTATTAAAGAGAATAATATTAAAGTTGATAATAAAAATAATATTCTTAGTTTAACTTTTTTTCCATACATTAATATAAAAGTTAAATTTTAGATTCTGATGTGTATGTCAAAATCTCTTTATAGGTGACCTGTGCCTTAGCAGTCTCCGATTTAGCTAAATCTAAATTTTTAAATTTAGAGTAAAATCTTTTTTGCTCTTTTAATAATTGAAACTTTGTTATCGAAAATAAAATTGCAAAACCAAATAAAGTAAATGCAAAAGCACTCCAAACATATGCACCATATCCATTCATCACAATTATTTCTTGCATCACAATCTGTCTAATCCTTTATTCTTAATTCTTATCAGTTCTGTATTATATTTCATCAAAAATATTAAAAGGGAAAATAGTGCAAATGCCGCAGTCATTATAGTTAAAGGAAATAACATTGAAGAATGAATAGATGTTTCTGACATAAAATTTACTGAAGCTGGTTGATGCAAAGTTGACCACCAATCAACTGAAAACTTTATAATTG
>MDTE01010353.1_pt1 | contig 10183 bp, 5 predicted proteins | sample 811231 | NCBI WGS metagenome assembly MDTE01 (sample SAMN05326651, study PRJNA326480) | marine metagenome | isolation source: seawater | place: Indian Ocean: Red Sea | collected 2010 | reverse complement strand
GATTGGCAGTCTGGAGGGTATGAAGAACCCGATTATAACGCTCAAGGGGAGCCAGCAAGCACTATGGGGTGGGGAAACCCCGATAATGTCGATTTATTGGACGAAAAAGCGAATTTTGAGTGGTATTATGGCAAAAATGGTGCTGTAAAGGCATCTTTACCCCGATTTTTGGGTTTTCACGACGCTTTTGAGGGTCAATTCGTATATTATCTCTATGATACGTCATTTCCCTTCTCTGGACCGATGTATGGCATCAATTTGATCACTACTGATGCACCTTGCTTACCAACACAAGGATCTAACGTTCAACCAACGTTTAATTACCATTCATACTTCTATGAGATGCGTGAAGACGCTTGGGAAACGAAAAAAACGCATATGTCAGTCGATGCACCAGATGGTGTAGGTCTAAATGAGTCATTTTGGGCAGTTGGAACGGATGATTTGATGGTTTTCTTCCGTTATACAAGTGTTACGGGCTTTTTTGCGATTGGAGAACAAATAAATGGATGGTTAATACAAAATGTAAGGTATTTTGGTGATGAATTGCGTTGTGGGTATATGAGATTACAGACTATAGAGGGTGTAAAGGGTAATGCGTTCACATATCAGCAGCAATTTACATCTGCAAACGGAGGAGTTGGCACAATTTTAGCTGGTTATGGGATAAAAGATAAAGCAGCGTTCTTTGGAGTGTATGAATTTCCCAAAAAACTGTCATATTATAAGATAGAAATCGATAATGACGCTCTAATTCCAAAAAGAAACTTTGATGAAGCGGTTTTAGAAGCAACAGTTAACAATCAGGGTGGTATAGGATCCATTGAAATCATAAATGCTGGTCGAGATTACGTAAATCCAGTGCTTGTTATCGAAATTCCTGACCTTCGAAGGCAAGAAGGGTACTCAGATACTGCTTCAAATATTCCTGAGATGTTTGAAGACGGTGTTTCTGGTAAAACTCAGCTAAATTATCAGACTTCTGAGGATTTTGAGTCCACAGGTAAGGATGGTCACCAAACTGCTGCTCAAATGAGTAAGCAAAAGTACATTACAGAGGCAGGATATACTGGTGGAATGAAGCAAGCAGAGGGAAGAATTACATTAGACGCTTTAGGATGCGTCAATTCTGTAACAATTACTGAACCTGGTCAAGGATACCAGCCAGGTGAGGAAGTAAGATGCACTGTAGTAGAACGTGATAAGGAAACACGTACTGATGTATTCGTTGGTGGACGGCAATATGATGATGCTGGTAATGAAACCAGTGGTGGAACGCCTGGATTACAATATGAATTGGAAAGATCACTAGAATCTGAAGATAATGCAGATCCAGATGCGTCTAATGCTTGGCGTGAGGGTCTAAAAATAGGAAAAGATGCGTTTACACACTTTGATCACGATGTTAAGACTGATTATTATCCTGGATATCTTAGAGCAACGGATATTGACCCAGATGAGAAGGTCAGATTCTGTAAAAATGTCCCTGCTGCGTGTTTAAATCCAGATGTAGGCAAAGATTGGACAAATTTATCAAAATATTATGATCCATCTGAACTTCAAAAGGGAGTTCGCGGCATTCAACCTCAGTGGGAACAGAATGATGCGTTTATTTCTGGTACTGTATCGAAATCTATGGAAGATGCAGAGTATGTTGAAGGTAAAATGGCATCTGGAATACAAGGAATGTTTGGTGGAGACTGTTTAGAGACGTTCCAAACTAATTTTTATGGTGTTAGACGGTTTTTTGACATACCTTGTCCTGAAATTGGATTTGATCAGTATGGTAAAGAGAAGACTTTTGGGTTTATGCCGTACAAATACTGTGGAAGTAAGGAAGATTTTGCTCAAGTTCGTGTTTCTATGTGGATTGAAGGTGATGTTTCTAAGAAAGGTGAGAGTGTAAACCAGAAATTCCTTGATTGGTTAGAGTCATTACCCAAACCTTCTTATACGAAACCTCGTCCAGCTGGTCCAAATAACAAATCACACACCTGTACACGTGGTAGTAACGTGAAAGGAAGGTGTTTCAGTGCAGGTGGTGGTTCATATACGTTCGTTCCTAGTGCTGGTGACGAAACTACATTCGACTTTTATGGGTCAGAATTGGAAAAACTTGCTACTTGGGTAGGTCCGAACAACTATTCAGCGTATGGAAGTGGATCAGTAAGTGTTACTGACACGCAAACTGGTCAATCAAGTACACATAATTACAATACTATTCAGTTAGCATCTTGTTCTGGTGGTAAATTCCCTAATCCTTGCTGGCATAATTTCATTGCTGATGGTGTTTTGAACGTATACAGTGGATATGATGAGAATGGTAATGGATTAGCATCGGATGATATATGTTCAGGACAACCTTTCACATCCCCTGCTACGTGGGTTCAGAGCACTACACCTAACCAATATGGTAGTTGTTCTGCTCTTAGTCAAGTTGTGCACTCTACAGTGGCATTTGACACAGGTAAAACAACAGAGGACAACCCATACATAGAACTAGGACCGTTTAATGGAAATATGCATTGGGCAAATTATCTCCCAGGTGCTACTTTCCTCTTAAACCAGACTTTAAAACGATGGGGTAATCCATATTTTGATGAATGTGATCTAACAGGACAGTTGCAATAATGGCATTAGCTTGGACACGACCAGTAGCACACCATAACGGTTTGCCTTGTACAGGACACGGGATACCTATTCCGTCTACTATTCATAGTACACAGTCTTGCGGTACACCACCGATAAAACTGCCTATAATGGTGAAGGAGAAGACTTGTATGTGGCCTCCGACTCCTCTCATACCATTAACTGCTCTAAACCCGATGAGAGCAACAGTATTGGTTAATGGATTGCCTATTATGATAACTGGGGATGTATTTACACCTCATATGTCACCAACAACTAATATTATCAATTATTTGTGTCCTTGTGGTAAAGCAACTTGTATAATTCCGACACCGATTGTTTGTAGTTTGCTAACAATAGAAGATCAGATGGGTATAGGGCATACACGTGTCTTAGCAGCGACTACAGGATTCACTCTTGCCTTCAAAATACCCATTGGAAGACTTGGAGACCCGTTAGGAGTGGGTACAACCTTTGAGTCCTGGCCTTGTAACAGTAATATTGCTTTCGGTTCTCCTAATGTCCTTTCAGGCTAGATATGCTATAATTTGCAAAACTGCTTAATTACTAATGGCAAAAACAAAGGCTGGTGCGTGGGGTGCTTCTACATACGTCGCAGCACAACCTAAGAAAACCCGCCAAGGAGCATCAATGCACACCAAATTAAGTGCAACATCAAGAAACCGAGCAAAAAAACGTTACCGTGGACAAGGAAGATGATCTTCAACTTCGAAAAAATCAAAGAAAGACGAAAAGAACGATACGAGAAGTATCGTAAGATGTGGAAGGATGAAATTAAGTCCATCGTTAGAGAAGCGATGGATGAATGGACTGCTGATTGCTCTTATCTAACACAAGATCAGGGTGATGGACGTTATTATTGCTCTAAAGAGGGTTGTCAAGGAGTAAAAATCTCCACTAAGTAACTTCCCCTCTAAATAGTACCTAGTGGAGGACTAAAATGGAAGAGCAACCCCCAGAATGGACTAAAGGTCCTGTCAGGAGACCTGTCGATATAGCAGACAGCTTCCACGATTCTGGTATGGTTCTGATAACGGATCCCCGTTCAGATAAATACCTAAATCGTATCCACGAAAGGTCAAAGTCTGACTCATAATGGCGTATAAGTTCAAAGCAGAGCGAAATTTATCTCGAGCTTTCCGAGACCTCAGTATTGGGATGAAATCAAACCCTAATACTGAGGATTTTTCTATGGTTAAGAACGAAAATGCCATAAAGCAGTCTATGAAGAACCTCATTTTGACTGGTTTTGGTGAAAGACCTTTTCAACCAACTAAAGGATCTCGTTTGCGTCAAATGCTTTTCGAGAATTTTGATGTCTTTATGGCAGAAGAACTCAAAGAAGAGATTTTTAATGTTATCACCCAATTTGAACCACGTGTTCAGATAAATGAGGTGAGAGTACGTGCAAGTGACACAAATGACCTAGAAGTTGAAGTTGATTACACTATTGTCGGTGAAACCTTAGTACAAACTGTAGACTTCTTGCTGGAGAGAACATAATGGCAGCAATACCATCCAATTTAACGTCATTAGACTTTACTGAGATACGGGAATCGATTAGATCTTATCTTCGAACACGAGATGAGTTCACAGATTACGATTTTGATGGATCTGCCGCATCATATCTCTTAGACGTTTTATCATATAACACTTATTACGCATCATTTAACGCTAATATGGCGATGAATGAAGCATTTCTTGAATCTGCGACTATTAGAGATAATGTAGTTAAAATTGCGAAACAACTTAACTATACACCACGTTCTGTAAAAGCACCTAAGGCTTGTATACAATTTGCTGTACAAACAGCAACAGTTGGTACAGGAACATCATATCCAGCGACAGCCACACTAGAAGCTGGGGATGTGTTTGTATCTGCTGTAAGTGGATCTGGATATACTTTCACTTTACCTAGTGCTCTCACAGCTACCGTAGATCAATCAAACGGTATTGCTATGTTTAGTAAAGTGGTGATTTATCAGGGTAATACCCTTGATTATGAATATACTGTGGATGATGTTAAAAAGAGATCCTATGCAATTCCTGCTGATAATGTAGATACTGATCTTTTGAAAGTCTCTATTTCACCTAATGCACAGTCTGAAGAAATTGACACATATAATTTAGTTCAAAATATTGTTGACGTTGATGGCACTACTCGTGGTTATTTCCTTGAGGAGAGTGATGATCAGCGTTATAACGTAGTATTTGGTGACGGTGTTATTTGCCGTCAGTTAATTGCTGGTGAGGTTATCAAATTTAAGTATGTTAAGACAGAGGGAACTGCTGCTAATGGATGTAAGCGGTTTAGTTTCATTGGTCGTGTAATTGATTCAGAACAACGTTATGTTTCTTCTTCTAATATCTCCCTGGTGACCGTAGATGGTGCCCAGGATGGTGAAGACGTAGAATCTACCCTATCCATCAAATTTAATGCTCCAAGAGCGTTTAACAGTCAAAATAGGGCAGTTACTGAGTCAGATTACGAGTTTATCACCAAAAAAGTTTACCCACAAGCAAAATCCGTTACTGCTTATGGTGGTGAAAGACTAAATCCTCCAATTTACGGAAAAGTATACATCTCTATTCGTACAAAATCTGGTGCCTTACTTAATACAACAACCAAAAAGAGAATCAAGACTGATCTTCTTAAATATTCGATTGCGGCGATTGAACCTGTCATCGTCGATCCCATTACCCTATACATTAGACCAAAAACTTGGGCGTTCTTCGACGGTAATAAGACTACACTCTCAAATAATGAAGTTGCGTCTAAAGTTTTGGCAGCTGTCGATCAGTACAATACTCAGGCGGAATCTACTAGATTCAATGGTCGCATTGACCAGTCTGCTTATCAGTCGATGATAGATTCCTCTGATCCTTCGATCAGTGGTAATGTCACACATATGACACTGGGAATGAACATCGAAAACTTCAATTTCGGTCAATCTTTCTCACAATGTATTGATTTCAATAACGAAATCGCTAATCCTAATGATCTATCAGGTGCCGCTGGTGGCAAATCTGGTGATGGATCTGATACTTGTATACCAAGATATTCTACAGTTAAGACTGGTACATTCTATGCAACTGGATATACCGAGAATCTCTTGAATATTCAAGGTGGTGTTACAACTAATCAGATATCATCGGCATCACTTTTAGATAATGATACATCTGCTCTACTACCTGTGAATATCCGTGATGACGGATACGGTGGATTAATTATGGTAACCAAGGTAGATGAGACAGAAAAAATTCTTAAATTGAATGTAGGAACTGTTGACTATAAGAGTGGACAGGTTTGTGTAGGTCCAGTGGACGTTGCTAACACACCTGATGGTACAACTCGTATTCCAGTTACTATTATTCCTGCATCAGGAAATATTAACGTCGGTACAGGTTTAGATCCTACGATCTTTAACCCAACTGTACAAACCATCGACTACACCATTGATGGAACTAACATTCCAACCTTCGATCCGTTCGACTTTACTGCTATTAACTTCGATGGAACCCCAATAAATATCATTGATTATCCTACCACCGTGTACGAAGTCCCAGAGTTTAACTCTTGTTTCTAACAAAAATAGCATAAAAACAGCAGATGAAGGCTATTACAGTATCACAAAGGATACAGGATCAGATTCCTGCATTCATAAAAGAAGATAACGACCAATTTGTAAATCTATTAATAGAATATTACAAATCTCAGGAGAAATCTGGTCGGCCATACGACATTTTAAACAATATCTTACGATATACAGATATCGGTTCTGGCGAGTTTGATCCTAATTTCCTTGCTTCAACATCTGCTGTGTTGGAAAAGGTTGATCCTACTCAGAACAAGATTGTATCTGAAAATGTTAATTACTTCCTTGAGCAAGATGGTACTGTAAAAATTGATGATGAGGTAATCTATTACGAGAAAATTACCCATTCTCCTGATATTGTCTTTACTCCTGGTGTTGATAAAGCTGAATTTGACCGTAAGATTCAAGAATTTGAACCAATTTCCACTGAATTTGATGGAAGTAAGGTTTTATTTGATCTAAAACTGTTAGGTAAACCAGTAACCCCTCAAAGTGCTGATCACCTTCTAGTTATTGTAAATAACGAATTTTTATTCCCAAATATTGATTATTTTCTTGAAGGGGATAAAATACGTCTTCAGACTGCTCCAGAACCCCCTACAGGTGTCTTTACAGGTGCAATTAATACTATTCGGTACCTTATTGGTTATACGAGCATTCCAGTTCGTTCTATAGACACTATTGATGTTGCTGTAGATGCTAAAGAATTTAATTTAACGAATAATGGCGTATCATATACTCCTTTATCCACTGTATCGAGTATCGTTGTAGTCGATAAAGTAGAAAAGCGTCCATATGAAGATTTTACTGTATTTGAAGATAAACTAATATTCAAAGAGGAAGTAGCAAAGAACTCTCAGGTTGTTGTTCGTTCAATCGAAATGATTGCACCTGAATTTGGTTCTGGTGCTAGTGCTGTAGCAAAGATAGAAGGTGATAAAGTAGATTCCATTATTGTAAAAGATGGTGGTTCTGGATACAGATTAAGTTTTGCTCCTAAGATCAGTATTGCATCCAATAAGGGACCAGGTTCTGGTGCTACTGCTGAAGCATTGGTAAATGGTATTAAAGATACCAGACTTTTATTTGCAGGACAAGGTTATGCAGCAAATAACCCTCCAATAGTAGTTGTAGATGCTCCTGCTGATCCAGAAGGTAAAACTGCACAAATTCGCGCTGTTGTAGATGATTCTATTGAAGGTGTTTCTAGCCTTATCGTTGATAGTTCTGGATCTGGCTACGATAGGATTCCTTCCATCTCGTTCGTTAATCCAGGTGGAGGTACGATTGGTAGTCCTACTATTACTAACGGTTCTGTTGATGCAGGTTCTATACAGGTTATAGACAAGGGATCAGGATATACAACTGCACCATTAGTCTATTTGGATCTTCCAACTGGAGAAAATGCAATTAGAGCAAATGTAGTTGCTAATCTTGATGATAGTGGAAGAATTCACGATATTACTGTTGTTTCTGGTGGACAAGGATATGAAACAGTACCTAGGGCAAAAATTATCGATCCTGTAGGTGCTCAAATCCTTGATGTAAAAGTAACTGGTGGTAGAGTAACTAATATTGAACTATTAACTGGTGGAGCAGGTTATAGTGATGCTCCTTCTGTTTATATCGTTGATAACAGGAAGGATATTGCTGGAGAACCTATTGGTGGAACTGGAGCAACTGCTGCTGCAACTATTTTTAATGGTGAAATCACTGATATCAATATAACCAGTTTTGGATCTGGATATTCTGATACAGAACCACCTAAAGTCTTTATTGCTGCTCCTCCTGCTCCAGAAGCATCTTGTGACGTTGGTTTTGGTGAAATTACTGGATTTACCATCCATAGTGCTGGAAAGGACTACGAACCATCTGCTTTTGTTAATTGTAAGCGTGGTGTTTCAGGTGTAACGAGTTTTGATCAAAAAGGTAATCAAGTATATTCCAAAGAAGCAGAGACTATTCAAGCATCTCACGAAGTTGGAAGTACGATTGAAAACCTTGATACGCTCTTTGCTAAGGAATTATACAGAAGATATGTAAATCAATATCTACCTAACGCGGAAATTGACTATGAAAAGGTTAATGCTCCGCAGATTATAAAGACTATATCTGATTTTTACGCATCTAAAGGTACGAAAATATCCACACAGTACCTCTTTAAGATGCTGTTCTCGGAGAATGTAGATGTATCTTATCCAAAAGATGAGGTTATTAAACCATCTGCTGCATCTTGGAACGTAGATACTGTTCTTCGTGCGGATCTTTTAAGTGGTGATCCTGCTGATTTACTTGATGCACAGTTAATTCAGTACGCAGACGATGTAGATGCTACTGTTAAAGCCGCATCTGCACTAATTGAGAACGTTATTGCGATCAATACTGGTGTAGGTACTGTATATGAACTTGCTATATCTGAGGAAACTTTGTTAGGTACGTTCTCTATTCCGTACAAAACTACTCTTGTAGAGCAACTTAACACTACAGATTCAATTATTACTGTTGACTCCACAATAGGATGGCCTGAAAGAAACGGTACAATCCTCATTGATGACAGTGAACAGGTTCAGTACAAGGAGAAAACTCTTAACCAGTTCATCGAATGCACACGTTCTAAGAACGGTATTGTAGAAGATTGGGATTCTGGTACTACAATTCACTCAGAAATCTTTGTATATGTTAATCGTGGTCAGTCAAATGAGATAAAAATGCGTGTTTTGGGTATTGCAGATGCAAAATCCACCGTATTGACTGATACTGGTTCATATTACTTACCTGGTGATAAATTAAACGTTGCATCTCTTGGATCTACTTCTGATGATCAACGCATTACTTCTTGGTTGTATAACGTTAAGAAACTGATTAATATCAGTGGTGTTGTACCTGGTGGTCTTAATAATCAAACTGCGACCGTTACTTGTACTAATAAGCACGGGCTTTTGGTTGGAGACTCCGTTACTATCTACGGTGCAAACCCAACTGTATTCAACGGTACCTTTTTAGTTACTTCACGTATTAGTGATTTCATCTTTGAATATAATATTCCAGCACCAGCAGATGCACCTCCTCAAGGTAATATCCTCTTATCTGTTGACTTGAACAAAGGTAAGTCGCCAGAAGAAGGTATAAGCATTGCAATTAGAGATTTTACAACTAACGTACAGAATACATTCTTCAATGAAACGCATTCTTACATAGCGTCTTCTGGTATTCCTAACTATCAGGTTGGTCCTTTTATTGGATCTGCACTACTTCCAGGTAACCAACGTAAGTTAATCCGTATTCCGAGAATAATTAATACAATTTCTAAACGTGAAGATACTACATTTGGACCTATCGGTGCGTGGGTTAATGGTGTATCTGCGTGGTCATATAGATCAGAAACTAAGATTAAGTATGGTGGTGTAACTGGACTCAATATACTTAATGTTGGTCAAGGATATGATGCTGCAACTCCTCCTGTTATTGAAATAACTGGTGGTGGAGGTTCAGGTGCACAGGCAAGTGTTGTTGTTAATGGTGCTCTAAGTGAAATTGATGTCACTTCAGGGGGTACTGGTTACACTAGTTCTCCTCTTGTTAGTATCGTGGGTGGTAATGGATTCGGTGCTACTGCTACCGCTGTTATTACCAATGGTATAGTTTCGAAGATTCTGGTTGAAAACCCAGGTCAAGGATACACTTCACAACCCGATGTTTCGATATCTGGTGGAAATGGTACTGGTGCTACCGCAACTGCTGCTGTACGAGGTCCAATTCAATCTGTATCTGTAACTAATGCAGGATCTTCTTACACTACTTCACCTGATGTCAAACTGAATTCTGGTGAAGGTGCTGTCGCACAACCAATCATCATTAACGGTCGTATCGTTTCAATCGCTATTATTGCTGCTGGTAAGGGATATACCACTGCTCCTGAGATTGTAATCAATGGTGAT
>MDTE01001972.1_pt1 | contig 10183 bp, 11 predicted proteins | sample 811231 | NCBI WGS metagenome assembly MDTE01 (sample SAMN05326651, study PRJNA326480) | marine metagenome | isolation source: seawater | place: Indian Ocean: Red Sea | collected 2010 | reverse complement strand
GATATTACAGATAACAAAGGAAATATATTTAATTTCGATAATTATATATTTGATTTTAAAGGTGAGAAAGTTAAAGCTGGTAATCTAAATTTAATCGATAGCGAAAAAAACAATCTTATAATTAAAGAGGCAATTATAGATTTGGTTAAAAATGAAATTGTTGGTAAAGATGTTGATCTAAACTTAAATAAATCTACTTTTGGAAATGAAAAAAATGAACCAAGACTTAAGGGTAAAAGCATTGTATCTAATGACAAAGAAAGTATAGTTTACAAAGGAGCTTTTACAACTTGCGCAAAAAGAGAGAATGATAAATGTCCTCCTTGGGCAATATATGCTGATGAGGTAAATCATGATAAAAATGAGAAAATTATAAGATATAAAAATGCTTGGTTAGAAATTTATGATAAGCCCATTTTATATTTTCCAAAATTTTTTCATCCTGATCCAACTGTTAAAAGACAGTCTGGATTTTTAGCCCCAACCTTTTATAGCTCAAATAATTTTGGACAATCTATACAAATACCCTATTATAATGTAATTTCTGAAAATAGCGATTTAACTATTTCTCCTAGAATATTTTTCGATAACAATATTATAGTCCAAAATGAATACAGAAGAGCAAATAAAAATTCAAATTTTATAAGTGATTTTAGTTTTAATAAAGAAGATGAGAATTTTAATAGTCATTTTTTTTCAAATTTATCTGGAAGAAAAAACGATTTTGATTTCGAGTTAAATGTTGAAACAGTATCTAATCATAATTATCTTAAAACAAATAATATTCAATCTACACTTATAAATAGTTTAACTGTTCTTAATTCATTTATGGAAATTAGAAAGTCTGAAGAAAATTATGAGTTTACCACTTCAATTGAGTCTTATGAAGATCTTTCAAAACTTGATAATGATAAATATGAGTTTATATACCCAAAATATTCATACTCAAAAATATTGAATAGAGATTTAAATCAAAAAGGAGAGTTTAGATTTTTTTCTACAGGACACCAAAAACATAAAGATACTAACGTATATGAAGGAGTATTAGTAAACGATTTAATTTATAACTCTGATCAATCATTCTCTGAAAGAGGTTTTACAAATAACTACACATTGTTGCTAAAAAATGTAAATACAAATGGGATAAATTCTTCGAGTCTTAAAGAGGACGATAGTTATTCTTTACTATCGCAATTATTATTTGAAACTAAATTTCCACTAAGAAAAGAAAAAGGAGATAACCATAGTTTATTAACTCCTATTTTATCTGCTAGATACAGTCCAAATAAATCGAAAAATATGAAAAATTCAGATAAACGAATTAATTATGAAAATATATTTTCGATTAATAGAATAAGTGAAAACGATACGATCGAGGAAGGTCAATCAGTTACTATGGGTATTGAATATGAAAAATATATTTCTAATAAAAAAATTATCGATTTTAATCTTGCAACAAATTTTTCAGATCAAGCAAAACCGGATTTACCACTAAAAACATCTTTAAATAATAAACATTCAGATATATTTGGTGATTTAACAATCTCACCATCAGATTATCTAAAGTTGGGTTACGAATTTTCTTTAGATAATAACTTGAGCAATAGTAATTTTAATTTAGTAAAAGCAGATTTTGATAATAATCATTTTAGAACTTCATTTGAGTATCTAGAAGAAGATGAAAATGTTGGAGAAAAAAGTTATATTTCAAATAAAACTAGTTTAGTTTTAAATGAAACAAAATCAATATCGCTGGGAACAAGAAAAAACTTAGATAAGGACATTACTGAGTATTATAATTTAATTTATGAATACAAGAATGACTGTCTAATTGCTGCTGTTGAATATAACAAAAATTTTTATTTAGACGAAAACATAAAACCTGAACAAAACTTATTCTTTTCTATAAAAATTATTCCATTTGCAGAAATCAAATCTCCTGGTGTAAAAAAATGAGTTTAAAAAAATTATTTTTTGTTTTTAAAATAATACTTTTAACTTTATTTTTTTCTCAAGGAACATTTTCCGATAGCAATGTATATATTAAATATAAAGTTGAAAATGAAATAATTACGAATTTAGATATCCAAAAAGAGCAAGAGTATTTAATTGCCCTCAATAATAACTTACGAAATTTATCAGAAAGTGAAATTTCAGAATTAGCAAAAAATTCACTAATCAATGAGAAAATAAAAAGCATTGAACTAAATAAATTTTTTGACTTCAACAAAGCAGATGCTTTTATAGAACCTATTTTTGTAAATTTTTATAAAAGTTTTGGTTTTACAAATGAGAAGGATTTTCAAGATTATATGGCCCAATATGAAATAAAAACAAATTCTGTTAAAGAAAAGGTAAAAATTGAAGGTCTTTGGAATAAATTAATTTTTGATAAATATAGTAAACAAGTATCAATAAATGAAACAGAATTAAAAAAAAGACTAAAAGATCAAATTGCTAAAGTTGAAAATATTACAGAATATAATTTAAGTGAAATTTTATTCGAAATAAAAACTGGTGAGGTTCTAGAAAAAAAAGTGCAAAATATTTTAAATAGTATTGAGGAAAAAGGATTTGACAATACCTCTAATATTTTCAGTATTTCGCCAACTTCAAAATTTGGTGGAAAGATAGGATGGATAAAAGAAACACAACTTTCAAAATATATACTAGAAGAATTAAAAAATATGGAGATAGGCAAAATATCTGTACCAATTCAAACTGCTAACGGTTATTTAATATTAAGAATAAATGAGATACGTGAGCAAAAACAAAAAATTAATTTTGAAAATGAATATAAAAAATTATTAAATAAAGAAAGAGATCGACAGTTAGGGCAATTTTCTTTAATTTATTTTAATAGAATAAAACAAAGAACAAAAATAAGTGAAAATTAAACCAATCATAATTGTATTAGGAGAACCGTATAGTACTTTCTCAGAAATAATATTTAAATTTTTAAAAGATAAAAAAAAGAAAATAACAAAAAAACCTTTAATTTTTATCGGATCAAAAGATCTTTTAGAAAAACAAATGTCTAAATTAAATTATAAATTAAAAATTAATCTAATAGATGGTGAAAATTTGAAGCAAAATAGTTTAAAAAGAAATTCTATTAATTTAATTGATGTGCATTTTAGATTTAAAAAAACTTTTGATAAAATATCCTCTAAATCACAAGGTTATATCAAAACATCTTTTGACATTGCTTTAAAAATTTTAAAGAAAAAAAAAGCTCATGGTTTAATTAATGGTCCAATATCTAAAAAGTATTTTTTAAAAAAAAAATATCTTGGAATAACTGAATATTTACAAAAAAAAAGTAAAACAAAAGTTAATCCGACTATGTTGATATATAATAACAAATTTTCTGTTTGTCCGATAACAACTCATTTACCACTTAAAAAAGTTGTAAAAAAAATTAAATTTGAAAAAATTTCAGATAATATTAGGCAAATAAATAATTTTTATAAATATAGCCTAAATAAAAAGCCTGTTATTGCTGTTCTAGGTTTAAATCCACATTGTGAGACAACAGATAAATTTAGCGAAGAAGACAAAATAATAAAACCAGTTATAAGAAGTCTATCAAGAAAAAATATTAGTGTTAAAGGTCCCTTCCCTGCTGATACTTTTTTTTTAAAAAAAAATATAAAAAAATTCGACATTGCTGTTGGAATGTATCATGATCAAGTACTTACACCTATAAAAACTCTCTTTGGTTTTGATGCAATAAATTTGACTCTTGGACTTCCTTTTATTCGAGTTTCGCCTGATCATGGAACAAATAATGACATGATTGGAAGAAATATGTCAAACCCTAGGTCTTTTTATCTGGCAGTAGATTTTTTAGACAGAATAAATGAAATTTAGACCAAAAAAAAGTTTAGGACAAAATTTCTTGGTTGATAGAAAAATTATTAATTTAATATCTAATGTAGTAAAAATTAGCAAAAATGATGTTTTATTAGAAATTGGACCAGGAACAGGTAACCTGACTGAAAAACTTTTTCAGTTTCAACCAAAAAAAATTATTTTAATCGAAAAAGATTTTAAACTAGCAAAAAATCTTAATAGTAAATTTAGAGAAAATGTAGAAGTTATTAATAAAGATATATTAAAATTGGATCTTGAAGAAATTGATTATGAAAATATGATAATTTTTGGAAACTTACCTTATAATGTTTCTAGCCAAATTCTGTCTAGATGGATTAAACTTAAAAATTTAAATTCTAAATGTAAAAAATTTATACTTATGTTTCAAAAAGAAGTGGCTAATAGAATACTAGCTAAAACTAACGGTAAGGATTATGGTCGACTTTCAATTTTGACTTCGTGGAAAATGAATGTAAAAAAAATAAGGGATGTAGAACCAGGATCGTTTTATCCTATTCCAAAAGTTAAAAGCTCAATTTTGGAGTTTGAGCCAAAAATAAATTTTTTCAAATTAAATAATCCAAAAAACTTAGAATATATTACAAGTGTATTTTTTGGACAGAAAAGAAAAATGATTAAAAAGCCTTTGAGTTTAATTTTTAATAATACAATAGAAATATCTAATAAACTTAATTTAAATCTTAATGACCGACCTCAAAATCTTTCACCTTTAACTTATTTTAAATTATGTAAAGAATTTGAAAACCTATCAAATTAAAGTCTTTATGTGCTTTTCAATATTTTTAGAATTGTAATTATTGTCCAGGTTTCTAATTTTAGTATCGATAAAATACATTATTTCTTTATAACATTTTTCTAATTGATCATTTATTACAACAAAATCATAATTTTTCCATTGTAGAATATCTTTACTAAACTGCTTCATTCTTTCCTCAACAATTAATTTATCTTCTATATCTCGATTTAACAAACGCTGAAATAAAACCTCTCTACTTGGGGGCAAAATAAAAAAAGATATAATTTTATAATTTAATTTTTTTTTTTTTATTTGATCAGCTCCTTGCCAATCTATATCAAAAATAACACTTTTTCCTTCTTGTAAATTTTTTATTACATTTCCTTTAGATGAGCCATAAAGATTTTTAAATACTTCTGCATGTTCTAAAAATTCATCCTCATTTTTCAATTTTTCAAATTCACCTTTGCTAACAAAATAATAATCTCTACCATTAATCTCATTTGCTCTTGGCGTTCTTGTTGTATGTGAAATTGAAATTATATAATTATTTGTCTCTGAGATTTTTTTTACAAGGGTAGTTTTTCCAGCCCCTGACGGTGAAGATAGAATTACGATTACTCCGTCATTTTTTGGAGACATTAAGTTTTAAAAATTAGTTTGCCTTGTTTTCTATAAATTTTACTGCATCACCTACAGTTAAAATTTTTTCAGCTTCGCTATCAGAAATTTCTGAACCAAACTCTTCTTCGAAAGCCATAACCAATTCAACCGTGTCTAAACTGTCAGCTCCTAAATCATCTATAAAACTAGACTCGTCTGTTACCTTGGCTTCATCTATACCTAAATGATCTGCAACTATTTTTTTTACTTTACTTGAAATATCTTCGGACATAATTGTTCCTTTTTGTTATTAAAACTTTAATAATTTATTAAAAGCTTTTGTCAAGCCATATACATGCCTCCATTAACATGTATAGTTTCACCAGTGATATATGAGGCATTATCTGAGGATAAAAATGCAACTGTATTGGCTACATCCTCCCCTGTACCAAGTTTCGACATAGGAATTCTGGATATCAAATTTGATTTCATAGACTCTTCAATTTTATCAGTCATATTTGTTTGTATGAAGCCAGGAGATACACAATTTAAAGTTATGTTTTTTTTTGCATATTCGATTGCAAGTGATTTGGTCATACCAATGATTCCTGCTTTAGATGCTGAATAGTTTGATTGACCAATATTGCCTGAGTGTCCAACAATTGAAGTTACATTTACAATTCTTCCGTATTTATTTTTTAACATCTTTTTAACTGAACATTTTGTTAAAAAAAAAGTTGATCCTAAATTAATATCAATAACTTTTTTCCACTCCTCATCTTTCATTCTCAAAGAAAGATTGTCTAAATTTATTCCTGCATTATTTACCAAAATATCAAGTCCTCCAAGTTTATCATATGAATTTTCAATAAATTCTTCTATTTTTGAATGATTTGAAATATCAAATTTTAATATATTAATTTCTGGAAATTCATTTTTTAACTCATTTAGTTTGTTATCTTTTGTTCCTGTAGCTAAAACACTTCCATTTAAAGAAATAAATTTTTTTACTAACGCGTTACCTATTCCACCTGTAGCTCCAGTAACTATTATTTTTTTTCCTTTAAAATTTATCATTTGATATTCTTAATATCTTCTAAACTATTATAAGTCACTATTTCAACTGTTTTATCGATTCTTTTAATTAAACCAGATAATACTTTTCCTGGACCAATTTCAATAAATTTCCTAACTCCTTTATCGATCATATATATAACGCTCTCTCTCCATCTAACTGGGCTTTCAATTTGTTTGATGAGTAAATCTTTTATATTATTTGGATTTTGTTCTTCTTTTGCAGTTACATTTGAAATAATCGAATTTTTGGGAACTTCAATTTTAGCATTATTTATTTTATTTTTCATTATTTCTGTTGCAGAACTCATCAACTTACAATGAAATGGAGCACTAACTGGAAGTTTAATATTTTTAATTTTGTTTTTTTTTAGATCTTCAACTAAAAGATCAATATCTTTATTTTTTCCACTAACAACTATTTGTCCATTGGAATTATCATTCGCTATGTAGCATTGATATTTTTTTTCATTTTCATTTAACAAAGTTGAAATATTATTAATTTCTTCACCTAGAATAGCGAGCATCCCACCTTCTCCTTTTGGCAAAGCATTTTGCATTGATTGACCTCTGGTTTTTAAAAGTTGTATTGTATCTTCAAACGTTAATGAATTAGATGCCGCTAAAGCTGAATACTCCCCCAATGAATGTCCCGCAAAATATTCTGCTTCATTAAGATTTAAAATAGTCTCTCTTTTAATCGTTTCAAAAATGCAATAACTTACAAGAAAAATTGCAGGCTGAGTGTTTTCTGTTAAGTCAAGCTTTTCTTTAGGTCCGTTTAGAATTATTTCGCTAAGTTTAAAATTTAATATATCATCAGCTTTTTCAAACAAATCTTTAATATAATCGTAATTATCATAAATATTCTTACCCATTCCCACTGTTTGAGAACCTTGACCTGGAAATATAACTGAAAACATAAATAATATTGATAATTTTTCGTGTTTTTTGTGTTGTAATTATTTTTTTATAATAGTATATCCTGTTTTTTTTAAAATATAATTATGAACTTATACGAACATACACTAATAGCAAAACAGGACACTAGTCAAACACAATTAAATCAGATCAAGGATAAATATAGTAAATTGGTAAGCAAGTATGAAGGAAATATAGTAAAAATAGAAAATTGGGGATTATTAAATTTATCTTATTTGATAAAAAAAAATAAAAAGGGAAATTACATTCATTTTAAAATAGAAGGAAACGGAAAGACAATAAATGAATTAGAAAAAACTGAAAAACTAGACAAAAATCTTCTAAGATTTTTAACAGTTAGAGTAAAAAAATTTGATTTAGAAACTAATTACTTTCAAGAAAAAATAGAAAAAAGTGAAAAAAAGAAATAATAAAAAGAAGCCCGGTCAAAGCAATTTCGCAAAATTAAGCTTGTTCCAATCAGATAAGTTTAGATCGAAAAAACAATGTCCATTATCTGGAAAAGGTGCTCCAGCTGTTGACTATAAAAATATTAAACTCCTAAAGAGATATACATCTGAAAATGGAAAAATATTATCATCAAGGATTACATCTGTTAGCCATAAAAAACAGAGAGAATTATCTTTATCAATAAAAAGAGCTAGAAATTTAGCTTTAATATAAATGAAAATTGTATTACTAGAAAACTTGCGTAAAATTGGATCTATAGGAGATATAATTGACGTTAAAAGAGGCTATGCAAGAAATTATTTAATACCTCAAAAAAAAGCTTTATTCGCCTCTAAAGAAAACATTGATGAAGTAAATAAGATCAAACAGGATTTAAACAAAAAAGACCAGGAAAGAAAAAAAGAAGCAAAAAAAATATATGAAAAAATTAATAATAAAGAATATGAGATAAAAAAATTAAGCACAGAAAATAAAGAGTTATATGGCTCTGTAAAACCCACAGAAATTTCAAAAATATTAGTTCAAAAAGAAAATCTTGAAATTGCTCCTGCTATGATTCAACCTGATAAAGAAATTAAAACTTTGGGAGTATTTAAGATAGAGATAAATCTACATCCTGAAGTTCAAGCTCAAATTAAAATCAAAGTTATAAACCAAGAAGAAAACAAATAGTTTATACAATCTTTTCCCCAATATAATTTTTTTGTTGTATAAATTGTAGATTTTATAATAATTTGTTTATGGTCAAATCACTAAATATTGTTAAGAATCATATTGACGAGTTCCCAAATAATATTGAAGCAGAACAATCTGTAATTGGATCTATATTATTAACCAATGAAATTTTTGATGAAATAAACATGATTCTTTCAAGCAAAAATTTCTATGATCCTATGCATCAAAAAATATTTTCTGCAATTGAAAACTTAATTTATAGAGGTTTATTAGCCAATCCTATAACCTTAAAAAATCATTTTGAAAATGAAAAGGATGATTTAAACATTCCAGAATATCTCGTAAAAATTACTAAATTTTCAGCATCATCAAGGCAAGCAATTGAATATTCAAAATTAATATACGATCTATATGTCAAAAGAGAATTAATAAAAATTTCTGAAAATATAATTGATACTGCAAAACTAAATGATCTAGAACAAAATGGACAAACCATAATTGAAAATTCTGAAAAGGCGCTTTTTGATTTAGCGGAAAAAGGATCTTTAAGCTCATCTATATTAAAATTTGATGAGGCTATGAGACTTACAATAGAAATGGCTTCAAATGCTTATAAAAATGAAGAAGGAATTGTTGGTGTGCCTACTGGGTTAGTGGATTTAGACGATAGACTTGGAGGTTTACACAAATCAGATTTAGTTATAATCGCTGGAAGACCATCAATGGGTAAAACCGCATTAGCAACGAACATCGCATTTAATGCCGCAAAAAAAATTCAGGAAGAAGGAAAAAAATCATGCATTGCCTTTTTTTCTTTGGAAATGTCATCGGAGCAATTATCAACTAGAATTTTATCAGAACAAGCAAGAATAAAATCAAATGATATTAGAAGAGGAAGAATTTCTGATGAACAATTTGATAAATTTATTGAAACCTCCAAAAATATTGCAGAGCTACCATTATATATTGACGAGACACCTGCGATAAGTATTGCAGCATTAAGCAATAGGGCTAGAAGGATTAAAAGATTACATGGTTTGGATATGGTTGTGATTGACTATATTCAATTAATGAGAGCGAGCAATTTAAGAGAAGGTAGAGTCCAAGAAATATCTGAAATTACGCAAGGATTAAAAGCTTTAGCAAAAGAGTTGTCTGTTCCTGTATTAGCTTTATCACAATTGTCTAGAGCAGTAGAATTGAGAGATGATAAAAAACCTCAACTTGCAGATTTGAGGGAGTCAGGATCAATTGAGCAAGATGCAGATGTTGTAATGTTTGTTTATAGAGAAGCGTATTATCTTGAAAGAAAAGAGCCTAGACCAGCTACTGTTGAGCATGCAGAATGGCAAGCAAAAATGAATGAAGTGGCAAATCTTGCCGAAATTATTATAGGTAAACAAAGACATGGTCCTACAGGTAATATTATGCTTGAATTTGAGGCAATGTTTACTAAATTTAAAGATCTTCAAAATTCTTAATTATAATTATATAAGCTAATAAGCAATGTTAGCCCAAATTTATAAAAAAAATATTATAGAAAAACCTAGGTTTATTTTTTTTGTATTAATTTGTTTTTTCTTGCTATTTAGTTATAATTCTAAAAACTTCAGGCTAGATGCTTCGTCTGAAACGCTTCTAATTGAAGGAGATCCAGATTTAAAATATTTAAATGATATAAATCAAAGATATGGATCAAAAGAATTTCTAATTTTAACATTTACTCCTGAAGAAGATATTGCTTCAGACAATTCTGTAAACAATCTACTAAGTTTAAAATATAAAATTCAAAGTTTAGATTGGGTT
>MDTE01200031.1_pt1 | contig 10184 bp, 6 predicted proteins | sample 811231 | NCBI WGS metagenome assembly MDTE01 (sample SAMN05326651, study PRJNA326480) | marine metagenome | isolation source: seawater | place: Indian Ocean: Red Sea | collected 2010 | reverse complement strand
TGGCTCCCCGGGACGGGCTCGAACCGCCGACCTAGTGATTAACAGTCACCCGCTCTACCAACTGAGCTACCGGGGAACAGAAAGGGGCGCTATGGTACTGAGCGCCCCGTCAGGGGTCAATAAATCTCAGCTGTTGGTGCCGAGCACCTGGCCGATGCGTTCCAGCGCGCTACTCAGGTTGTCATTGCTGGTGGCATACGAGATTCTGGCATAGCCGGGGGCGCCGAAGGCGGAGCCCGGGACCACGGCGACACCGCCTTCATTGAGCAAGTGCTCGGCGAGAGCGATGTCGTCTTCGACGCTGTTCAAGCCGGCGATCGCTTCACGCATGTCCGGGAATGCGTAGAACGCACCCTGGGCCGCGAGGCAGTTGACGCCAGTCAAGTTGTTCAGGCCGTTCATGACCAGGTCATGGCGCTCCTTGAATGCTTTCACCATTGGCTTCATGAATTCGTGATCACCGTCGAGTGCGACCTGAGCGCCGACCTGGGAAACGGACGTCGGATTGGACGTGCTCTGCGATTGAATCTTTCGCATGGCGGCTGCGAGGTTTGCGGGTCCGGCGGCATAACCCATGCGCCAGCCGGTCATGCAGTAGGCTTTTGAGAGGCCGTTGATGACGACCGTCTGGTCATAGAGTTCGGGACAGGCATCGGCGATGTTGCAATAGGGCTCATCGGCCCAAAGGATGTGCTCGTAGATGTCGTCGGAGCAGATCAGCACCTGCGGGTGACGTTTCAGCACGTCACCGAGTGCGACCAGCTCGGCGCGGGTATAGCACACGCCGGTTGGATTCGATGGACTGTTCAGAATCAGCATCCGTGTCTTCTCGGTGATCGCCGCATCGAGTTGCTCCGCCGTGATCTTGAAACCTGCTTCGATTCCGGTGTCGATGAACACTGGCTTGGCCCCGGTGAGCAAGGCCATGTCTGGGTAAGACACCCAATAGGGGGCGGGAATCAGCACCTCGTCGGCCGGGTTGAGTGACGCCTGCATCAAGTTGTAGATGGAGTGCTTGGCGCCGGTCGATACCACGATCTGACCGACCTCGTAGTTGAGGCTATTGTCACGCTTCAGCTTGCGGACAATGGCCTCCTTGAGGGAGACAATGCCGTCCACCGCCGTATAGCGCGTGAAGTTCTCATCGATGGCTTTCTTGGCGGCCTCTTTGATGTGTTCAGGCGTATCAAAGTCGGGCTCGCCGGCCCCGAGACCGATGACGTCATGACCGGCGGCGCGAAGCTCTGCGGCACGCGTTGAGACGGCGATGGTGGGTGAGGGCTTGATGGCTTTGACCCTTTCCGAAAGCTGCATCTCCAAGATGATGATCTCCTCTAAGTATCGATGGGCGCCTCGGGCGATGTATGATACTTGATCAGGGTTCGTAAACGGTACCGATGTCATGCGTGAGTTCCAGCTTTGTGCCGACTACGAGCCCGCCGGTGATCAGCCCGGCGCCATCGAGGCGTTGGTTGATTCTCTGCGAGCGGGTCTCGCCCATCAGACACTGCTCGGCGTAACCGGCTCAGGCAAGACCTTCACCATCGCCAACGTCATACAGCAACTGCAGCGGCCGACGTTGGTGCTGGCGCCGAACAAGACCCTGGCGGCCCAGCTGTATGGCGAAATGCGGGAGTTCTTCCCGAACAACGCGGTTGAGTATTTCGTGTCTTATTACGACTACTACCAGCCGGAGGCCTATGTCCCGACCACCGACACCTATATCGAGAAAGACGCTTCGATCAATGAGCACATCGAGCAAATGCGGCTGTCGGCCACCAAGGCGCTCCTCGAGCGCGAGGACGCCGTCATCGTTGCGACAGTGTCGGCCATCTATGGTCTAGGGGACCCGGCTCAGTTCCACTCCATGGTGCTACACCTCAACCGGGGTGATGTCATTGACCAACGCCAGATTCTGAGGCGTCTGGCCGAGCTCCAGTACACTCGTAACGATGTTGAGCTCTATCGCGGCAATTATCGGGTCCGTGGCGATGTCATCGACATCTATCCGGCCGAATCCGACAAGGAAGCCGTTCGCGTGGAGTTGTTCGATGATGAGCTCGAGGGCTTGTCGTTTTTCGATCCCCTCACCGGCGAAATGCTGCGCAAAGTGCCACGGCTTACCATCTACCCGAAGAGTCACTATGTAACGGCACGCCAGACGGTGCTCGACGCCATCGAAGCCATCAAGATAGAGCTGGTCGAACGTCTTGAGCTTCTCCGGGAGCATGGCAAGCTGCTCGAGGTGCAGCGTCTGGAGCAGCGCACGCGATTCGATCTGGAGATGATGCAGGAGCTGGGTCACTGCAAGGGCATCGAGAACTACTCGAGATTCCTCTCCGGACGCGCACCAGGTGAGGCGCCACCCACGCTGTTCGACTACTTGCCGCCAAGTGCCTTGCTGGTGATTGACGAGAGTCATGTCACCGTTCCGCAGCTCGGTGGCATGTATCGGGGTGACCGCTCACGCAAGGAGACCTTGGTCGAATACGGTTTCAGATTGCCATCGGCGTTGGACAACCGGCCCTTGCGGTTCGATGAGTTCGAGAGGCTCGCGCCGCAGATGATTTTCGTGTCCGCCACGCCGGGTCCCTATGAGAAGCAACACGCCGATGATGTGGTGGAGCAAGTAGTGAGACCCACCGGCTTGGTCGACCCGGAAGTGGAGATTCGGCCCGCTTCGACGCAGGTCGATGATCTGATGTCCCAGATTCAGCTTCGAGTCGAGGCCGGAGACCGTGTTCTGGTCACCACTTTGACGAAGCGCATGGCCGAAGATCTGACCGATTATCTGAGTGAGCACGGTGTACGGGTGCGCTATCTGCACTCCGATGTAGACACTGTGGAGCGTGTTGAGATCATTCGTGACCTGCGTATGGGCGAGTTCGATGTGCTGGTCGGCATCAATCTGTTGCGCGAAGGTCTGGATATGCCGGAAGTGTCACTGGTCGCCATTCTGGATGCCGATAAAGAAGGCTTCCTGCGCTCCGATCGCTCTTTGATTCAAACCGTCGGTCGAGCCGCGAGAAATCTTCGTGGGAAAGCAATCTTGTATGCCGATCAGATCACCGGCTCGATGCAACGAGCCATCGATGAGACCACCAGGCGCCGCGACAAGCAGCTCGCCTTCAACGCGGCCCACGGCATCACGCCGCGGGGAATTCAGAAGGCGGTGGCGGACATCATGGAAGGCGCGTACGGCGGCGCGCCGGTACCGTCACGCCGGCGCTTGCGGGTGGCCGACAAGCAGGCGGATTACGTCAACATGGACCTGGGCAAGCTCTCGAAGACCATCCGAGAGCTCGAGCAAAAGATGTACCGGTACGCCGATAACCTCGAATTTGAAGACGCGGCACGACTGCGCGATGAGATCGAAGTAATCCGCGAGATCGGCTTGGGGCTCGATTCCAAGAAAGCTGGCTGAATGCACCTCAAAGCTTGTCAGCCGCGCTGCATCACAGTATCTTTTGCCCTCTTCGATATATAGGCGCGTAGCTCAGCGGTAGAGCACTACCTCGACACGGTAGTGGTCGGTGGTTCGATCCCACTCGCGCCTACCAATTTTTCAAAGACTTGCTTGCTGCTTGCCCTCGACCTGCTCGCCCCAGGGTTAACATTCGGCTAAATTTTCGGTCACCATTATCCCACCGATGGCCATGGTTTCCCGGCTCACCGCACAGCGCCTCCGTGGCCCAGTTCCGCTTACCGCATTGGCCTGCACGTTGGTTGCGACTTGCAATCGGCTCGTCATCTCGACTTCGTACTCAGTTCTTCGCGGTGCTTGCAACACCGTTCTCAATCACTTCAATTGCCCGGGGCGCTGGACCGGGTATCCCGCGAGTGGGTCTCGTGGTTAGTTACGCTGGAGAGATTGCGGGCTCTGCGACCGCGTCTCGCCGATTATGATCGCTGAGGCTTGTATCCTACGCGCTAGCACCGACCATATAAAATGTCCGCCTGCCGAGGTGCTCCGCCGGGGACGCTTGCGTGAGTGTGACAAAAGCACGTGCACCGGCTTTCCCCGTGCGGTCAAAAATCCGGGAACTCACTCTGCCAGCGTTGGAGAAAGAGTATCTAAACTATTCGAACGCCTGAACCCTGAGGTCGAAGGCTCCGTTGTGGGCTTGTCGCTGGTGCGCTTAATCCTGGAAGGGCGAGGGGGCCGCAATTAGGCGGAGTCACCCGGTCTCGGCGCCGGAGCATCCTTTTGTTTCGTTCTGTCCTATGCTGGGGATGAGACCTCAGGTGACGAGCAGCACCCGGATAGCGTCGAGCCTTAAATCCGCGTTCCCCAAGTAAGCTTCGAGTTCGGTGCTCTCGGCGTCGAAACCAGCGAGCTCGCGGTCGTCCATGTTTGGATTGACCGCGCACAATGCGGACAACCTCGCCCGCTCCGGCTCACGAAGCGTATGCAGTTGCGCGAGCGCACTTTCAACCAGGTCCAGGCGTTTCTGCCTGGCGAGCTGATTCGAGTGCTCCACCAGCTCTCGAATCTGGCCGCGTGCCTGACGTACGATTTCTTCCGCTGTCCTCCGGGGAACGCGCTCAACACGATGCTCTAGCTGCTCTCGAGGCAGTGCGGTGGTGAAATCCGAACCATGATTGTCGACTAGTGTTCGCAACAGGGCCTTGGGTGTGAACCGCTCGACGCGCGCTGACCACGGCGCGACGGTGGAGAACACGAAGAATGACTCCAGCAATACCGTGCCGGCGCGGATACCTGGAATTTCGGCTGCGGACACCGCCGTATTCCCAAACTCACCATGCGCAATTAGATCCATGACGCCGGTCACCATCGGGTGCTCCCAGGTCAAGAAGCTGATGTCTTCTCTCCCGAGTGCTGTCCACCTGTTGTAGGTTGCGGTCAAGCCGTCTTCCGGGAGGCCGGGGAAGTTTGCAAACAGCATCTGCTCCGTTGGATGAATAATGACGCTATGGGCCTCATGCGGTCGCTGCTCGACGCCAAATCGATCGAATACGCGTTCCATGTACCCCGATAGCTCCAGCGGATGAGCACTGGCATTGAGCGCGTCGAGCACCTCGGCAGCGTGGCGTGGATGACAGGAGTTGAGCTCCAGCAAGCGGTTGCGCCCTCGACTCAGTGCTTCACGAATCTGGCCGCTCTGCCCCAGACCCAGCGCGATCACCTGTTCGCGTTTGACCGCGTCGGCTGGTGTTGCCAAGGCTTCGGTCAAGCATGCTGCGACCTCGGTCATGATGCGCTCTCCGCCTTCGCCAGGCATGGAGAACGCGTCCATGGCCTGGTCGTAGAACTCCAGCCACAGCTGCTCGGCGCTGTCGACGACGTAGGGCACGTGGATATCGACGGTGTGGCGTTGACCAATTCGATCGAGCCGGCCGATACGTTGCTCCAGCAGGTCAGGGTGGTCCGGCAGGTCGAACAAGATCAGTTGATGAGCAAACTGAAAATTCCTGCCCTCACTTCCAATTTCCGAGCACAGCAAGATGTCCGCGCCGCCGTCGAGCTCCGCGAAGTAGGCCGCAGCACGGTCACGCGCCAGCAATGCCATATGCTCGTGAAAAGCGGCGGTTCTGAATCCATGCGCCAGGCGCAGGCGAACTTCCAGCTGTTTCACAGTCTCCGCGCTGTGGGTGATCAACAGGCACTTTTCACCTCGGTGGCTGTCGAGCCAGCCGACAAGCCAGGCGAAGCGTTGCTCCAGCCATCCGGTGTCCTCATCCGGAGGGAGCGGGTGACGAAACAGCCGCCGTGAGCCGAAACCACCAATGCTTTGCCGGGTGTTTCGGAACAGCACCCGGCCGGTACCGTAGCGGTCGATGAGCTTTTCAATCAGAGCATCGTGATCGCCGGCATCGATGTGAGCCGCAATCTCCGCGCTTTCCGCATCGCTGAGATCGTCGGGCAGGGCTTGGAGGGCGAGCGCACGCAGTGCTGCGGGCTCCTGGGAAGGAGCGTCGAGCGCATTCAAGAGACGTGCGAGCTCGTGAAAGCCGCGTTCTTCTTCGAGAAACTTGCTCCGATCGAAATATCGATCGGGATCGACCAGCCGCAGTCTTGCGAAGTGACCATCCAGGCCCAGCTGCTCGGGCGTCGCTGTCAACAACAACAGCCCCCGGATGCCTCGCGCGAGTTGCTCTATACGTTGATAGGACAGGCTCGCGTGTGTCTCGCTCCAGGCAAGATGATGCGCCTCGTCGACGACCAGCATGTCAAAGCATGCTTGCAGACACTGCGTATGACGTAGCTCATCGGTGGTCAACAGCGACAAAGGACAGAGCAACAACTGGGCCGACTCGAACGGATTACCATGGCCTTCGGCTTGGGTCTCTGCACAGCGCTGCTCGTCGAAGACACTGAAGCTCAAGTTGAATCGTCTCAGGAGTTCGACGAACCATTGATTCACCAGCGCGTCGGGCACCACTACCAGCACCCGGGAAATCGCGCCGCACAGCAGCTGTTGATGCAGCACCAGCCCGGCCTCGATGGTTTTGCCGAGACCAACTTCATCGGCAAGGAGCACACGTGGCTCCGGCTGTGCGCCGACCCGGTGCGCAATATGCATCTGGTGGGCGAGCAGCTGCACACGAGGACCCAGCAACCCATACACTGGAGAGCTTCGATGTCTTTGCTGATAACCGAGGGTGTCAATGCGCAGATTGAATGCACTGGCGGCATCGATTTGCCCGGCGAACAGGCGGTCCTCGGGCTTGGAGAATTGCACTGCACCGGTGAGACGCGACTCAGGGAGTTCATGCTCCTGGCCGGCGTCATCGACACCCGCGTAGGTGATGAACGCATCTTGATCATGACGCTCGGTGAGGACCAGGCTCAAACCCTCGTCGGTTTTCACGCGCTCGCCTGGGGAGTACTCAACTCGGCTGAGTGGCGCATTGTCCACGGCATAGGTTCGTTGCTCCTCGGCAGCTGGGAACACCAAGGTCACGCGTCGGCTATCGTGCTCGATGACCAGGCCCAATCCCAGTTCGGCCTCGGTGTTGCTGACCCATCGCTGGCCGGCGGCAAACGTCACACTCAAAGAACTGATCCCTCGGCGGTAGACAGGCGCCGGACCGGCATCATATGGCAACTGGGGGCGCGGACAAAGAGGCTTCATTCCGTCGTACGCAAGTCACTGTTTATAAGGATTTCAATGACTAAAGTTGTCAACTGTGTCGCTGTATGGAGATGTCGATCGCTGTGTTCTCACTGGCTGTGCTCATTGTCATTGGCGTCTGTGTTGGCTTGGTACTCGCCGTGGTCGGCTACAAGCGCTCGTTTGCAAACAAAATGTAGGACCGCAGGCATGATGCCAAAGAGCTGCAATTAAAGGCGATGGTGGCCGAGAAAGCAGCTCGGCGCAGCGACGAGGAGATTCCTACGGAGGATGAGAACCTGACGGACTCGGGCATATTCTCGGTGTTGGAGATGATGGATGCCCTTGTCAGTGGCGGTAATCTCGACGAGGCCGAGAAGTTGGCCTTGAACGCTATTCACAATCACCGCGATCGCGCTAATGTGCCGGTCAACCTTGCCGTGATCTACTTCAAAGCGGGCCGTAAGAGCGCGTTTCTCGCCGTGGTGCGGAATATGAGCAGCAAAAAACTCGATGTACCCGAGGATGCCTGGCGTCGACTGGCCGTGATGGGCCTCGAGATTGCCCCGGAGGAACCAGTGTTCTCGGCGCTGCTGGAGTGCGACGGCCCCAGCAACAGCGCGACTTTTCACTAGAGACCAGGCAATTTCTGAGCAAGTCATAACTGGCTATCTCGCTCCCCAATGCACCAATAGGGCATTGCGGATGTGCGCAATAGCGCGCTATTAGGCGCGATTCGCGTGTGGTCTGGTGCTCGAGTGCCCACCCAAGCGGTTTGCTCTCTGGAATCTACCCCCAAACTCAAATATCGTTGTGCACGCCCGTGGATTGCCGGGTGGTATAGATCACTTTCAGGAGATGAGCGGAATGAGTCTGGAGAGTCGGCAATGGGGTATCGATAATGAATACGGACGTCTTAGAGATGTCCTGTTGGGCAAGCCTGAGTACTTCCGGTGGGTCGATGCCGGCCCCATTACCCGCCGAGTTCTCAACAACGCCGAGGAACTCGGTGTCTCCTTCAATCTGCAGACCGCCATGGCGCAGCACGCGGAGATGGTGCGCATTTACGAATCCGAAGGTGTGACCTGCCATTTCATTGATGCCGATCCGGTATTGCATCGAAACTTCTTCGCCCGTGATTCCAGCGCCATGACGCCGTTTGGTGCCATCATCTGCCACATGCAGCTCAAATGCCGGCGAGCGGACTATGTGACGGCGATTCGCTTCTATCAGGAAAACAACATACCGATCTTCAACATGGTCACCGCGGGTCACTTCGAAGGCGGTGACTTCTGTATCGTCGAACCGGGTGCGGTGTTGGTCGGCTGGTGTGGGGAGCGTTCTGAGGAAGCTGGTGCGAAGCAAGTCGCAGGCTGGATGGAAGAGCAGGGCTGGGAAGCGGTGGTGGCGCCTATTCCGGCCCACTTCATCCATATGGATGCACTGGTGGTGCCGATTGCACCAAAGCTTGCGGTGGCCTGTCTGGATGCGTTGGAGGATTGGGTCATCGACTGGCTGCGGGGTCGAGGATTCGATTTTGTCGAGGTGCCGTATCGGGATTGCGCCATGAATCTGGGCGTCAATCTGGTTTGCCTAGGCGACGACCGATTGTTGTCGATGGCGGGCAGTCCGCAGCTCAACGAACGTCTTCGCGCGCTCGGCTTCAAGGTCCATGAACCGGACATGTCTCAGTTCACCCTGAATGGTGGCGGCGTTCACTGTCTGAGCCAGGCCTTGTGCCGTGATACGCTGGCCTGACGACGGGCTGCGCACTTACGCACTGGCCTGTATTGAGCGGTACATAGTGGGGGGCGCATGCTCAACGTAAATTCGGATCGACTCTGGCGCAGTCTGATGGACATGGCGGCTGTAGGGCCTGGCGAGCATGGCGGTAGTCGGCGCCTGGCGCTCACCGATGAGGACAAAGCAGGTCGCGATTTGTTCGTCGGCTGGTGTCGAGACCTGGACTGCACTATAAGCGTTGACCAGATGGGAAACATTTTCGCCCGCCGCGCGGGGAGTGACGACACTGCCGCACCCGTTTGTATGGGCTCGCATCTGGATACCCAGCCTCATGGGGGCAAGTTCGACGGTGTGTACGGCGTGCTCGCGGGTCTCGAAGTGCTTCACTCGCTGAATGACAACACTATCAATACCCAGGCGCCGGTCGAGGTCATTGTCTGGACCAATGAGGAAGGGTCCCGTTTCCCGCCTGCGATGATCGCATCGGCGGTGTTTGCCGGGGCTTTCGATCTCCAATATGGCTTGAGTAGAACCGACAGCGAAGGCCGCAGTATCGGTGAGGAGCTCGCGCGTATCGGCTATGCAGGTGATCTCCCCTGCGGTGGCCGGGCGCTCGGTGCTTTCTTCGAAGCCCACATCGAGCAGGGGCCGATTCTCGAACGGGAATCGACTACTATCGGCATCGTCAAAGGCGCCCAGGGTTCCCGCTGGTATGACGTGGTGGTCAGGGGGCAGGATGCGCATGCAGGCTCGACACCGATGCCCGGTCGACGTGATGCCCTGGTCGGTGCGAGCAGATTGATTGCCGACATCCAACAGCTAGCGCTGTCGACGGCCGAGGATGCTGTCGCGACAGTCGGGGAGATGTATGTGTTGCCCAATTCGCGCAACACCATTCCGGGCGAAGTGCGGTTCTCTGTCGATCTGCGGCATTTCGATGCTGCGGTACTGGAATCCATGGATGTCGGGCTCGGAGCTTTGTGCGAACGCGGCGCAGAGCAGAGTTCGCTGGAGGTGGCGTTGGAGCAAATCTGGTATCAGCCGCCGGTCGAGTTCGATGAGTCATGCATCAATGCGGTCAGCACTGCTGCGCAAAATCTCGGCTTGTCCGCGCGCGCCATATACTCGGGCGCTGGCCATGACGCCTGCTTGATATCCCGGGTGGCCCCGACATCAATGATTTTTGTGCCCTGCAAGGGTGGGATCAGTCATAACGAGTCGGAGTCCGCCACGCCGGAAGACCTTGCAGCCGGTTGCAACGTGCTGCTGCATGCGGTTCTTGATCGCGCAGGCCAGAGCTGAGGATATGTCGTGAAAGTTTCGAATGTGGTGCACGCGGTCGACCTTCATGCGGGCGGTGAGCAC
>MDTE01182801.1_pt1 | contig 10184 bp, 5 predicted proteins | sample 811231 | NCBI WGS metagenome assembly MDTE01 (sample SAMN05326651, study PRJNA326480) | marine metagenome | isolation source: seawater | place: Indian Ocean: Red Sea | collected 2010 | reverse complement strand
CGGTACTCGGCCGAGTGCAGGTCAATCGACGTCCCCGCCCTCGGCCTCTCCGCCGCTGACGCATCACCAAACCCGTCGTCCCCGGACCCGTCGTCGCCGTCGCCGTCGCCGTCCCGTTCGCGGCGCCGACGCTTCACATTCCCGCGACGCTTCACGTCCTGCGCCCGCTCCCACTCGGTCCCACCACCACGTCCCACTCGGTCGCACCACTCCGCCGCGCACGACGACCGCAATCGCGGGTCGAACGCGCGACGATCGCCCGCCGCCGCCGCCGCCGCCCACCCGCACTCCAGGCAGCTCGCCGTGAACACCTCGGGGTCCGTGACGGCCGCGAGTAAGGTGCCGTCGTCGTCGTCGGCGTACACCTCGGTCCCGCCCCCGTCGTCGCGGCGGGGGAACGAGGCGTTCGTCGATTCGTCGATGCGGTAGGTCGCGTCATTGGCGATCGGAACCCCCGCGGACGCGAGGTGGCATCGAATCTGATGGAACCGTCCCGCGCGCTCCAGCCTGCACGCCACCAGGGTGCAATCGTCCCACGGCGGTGGGTATCGCGCGACGGGGTGGACGAGGGTGACTGCCGGTTTGGCGTCTGGGCCGTCGGTCGTCGCTCGGCCGTCGGCGCCGACGGAGAGGGGCGCGTCGATTCGGATCGGTCCGTTCACGGCGCCCCGCACCCTCGCCAGGTAGGTCTTCGTCTCGTTCCCGGGCTTGGCGAGCGCCGCGCGGCATCTGGCGGCGAGCCTGGACCCTTTGGCGAGGATCCACACGCCGGACACGGGCTTGTCGATGCGGTTCACGGCGAACAAGAGCTCTTCGTCGGCTCCGGCGTTCTCGGCGCGGGTCCTGTTGAGCAGCCTGGTGGCGTTGTTCTCCCCCTGCAGCCCCGGTCCACAGCCCGCGAGCGTCGGCACTCCCGCGGGCTTGTCCACGAAGACCAGCTTGGAATCCTCGAGGAGCACGCGCGGCACTTCGCATCCCACGCACGGCTCGTGGACGTGCCTGACGACGCGAAAGAACGAGTCCGGCGGGACCGGCGCGTCCAGCGACTCGGGCGCCGCGAACCACTCGTCCGGGATCTCGCCGCCCGTCGGCAGCCTTCGCCGGACGTCGGACGCGAGACGCACGCGCCCGGACGCGAGCTCTCGCGCCCAGTGCTCTCTGCCCTCGCCGACGCGTCCTTGAAATCGCACCTGCTCGTCGAGGGCGGTGAGCACTGAGGACCCGACGCGCTTTTCGCTGACGCGGATGTCGAAGGTGTGGAAGTAGGGATGGACGTATCGCAGGCCGTTGACCACGACGTAGTCGCGCGGCGCCGGCATCGCGCACCGGCGCGCGCGCGCGCGTCGCAGTGCGCCCGCGCGGGTTGGGTCGTCCACGAAAAGGTTTCGTCTCCTCGGACCAAGACACGGGGTTGGAACGGGGGAACGCGGGGTTCGATTTGATCTAAGTGTAAATCACAATTGTAAGGTTTAGCACGTCGTCCCGGCGGGGGGCCACCCGCCGGACGACCTCACGCACACGCCAGCCTCTCTCTACTAATCAATGAGGACCGCCGGCCGAGTCGCTCCCGATCGTCGCTCTCGCTCGATCCTCGAGTCGACGGGCACTCGCCGCGCCATAGTCCATCTCCGCGCACACCGCTTAAGAGTAGTAGGGGAGGACCTGGGTGAGGAAGTAAGACCAGGCCACGCCGGAGAGGCCGCCGACGAGCCAGCCGGAGGTGAACTTCGCCCAGCCCTCGGAGGTCTGCACCGGATCGCGCGAAATGTCGCGGCCGGAGAGGGTCTTCACGCCGACGACGGGGTCCGTCTGGAAGGCGGTGGCGCCGTAGATGGAGAGGCACGCGGTGAGGATGAGCACGAGGCCGGCGCCGGAGAGGCAGCCGGCGAGCTCGGCGGCGTCGGTGGAGCGGAGCGGGCCGAGCTTGATGAAGGGGCCGGTGAGGAAGAAGCCGTGCGCCAGGCCAACCTCGACGCCGCGGGTGAGGGGGCTCACGCCGGTGCGGTACGCCGGGAGGTTGGAGAGGAAGTTGGCGACGATGGGCGCGGACGTCACGGGGGTCTCGAGCATGCCGATGAAGGGGTCGCCATTGAGGGGCTTGATGACCTGGGCCTGTGACGATTGGGGTTCGGGGGGAGGGCGTGTCGGTCAGCGGCTGTCGACGAGTCGATGATTTCTCCTCTCGGCTACTTCTGCGATCGTCACGCTTTGGCAAGGGGGGGCGGGGTGGGCTCGGGTTCCGCTCTCACCTTCTCGGCGGCGGCGCGCACAACGACGGACCTGACGGCGGGGCTGTGGATGGATCCGAGGAGGGGATGCATAGGGTGAGTGAATCGGCGACGTGCGCGCTTCGATCGAGCGGTCGCATCGCGAGTCGAGGATATCGTCGCAGGAGAGATCCCAACCCTATGGGAAAACTGTGGTCCCCCTAACAACCTCGCGCGACGGGGCGCGATACGATACGATCGGTCGGGCTAACACTCACCGCACGGGCGCGAGGCCGGCGACACCCTTGCCGAGGAAGGAACGGCGGGCGGTGACCTGATGCGGGAGGGACGGAGCGGGAGGTATCGTCAGTTTCCGAGCGAAGGGTGGAGCGCGGGATTTCACAAAGCGGTCCGCTTCAGCTGGCGTCTCATCGCGGAAATATTGCCGCGCGTCCCGGTCGGAAAACGCGACGGGCGCGGCGCGCGAGGGGTCCCGACGCACCTTGGGGGCGGCGACGCGCGCGACGGCGTTGATGGAAGCGATAGCAGCCATTGTTATCGTTCTGTGTGTGCAGTTATGGTCGGCAAAGGGCGACGGTGGTCCACCACCAATCTCGACCGGGCTGTTTTTCTCCCACTGCCAAAAAACGATGAATCCTGATTGGCTGGAGTTGGATTCGGGGCACATCTCGGCTAAGATCTGACTGTTCGCCATACCAAAATGTTTAGGCTATGTTTTGAGAATATGGGTCTCGAAAGTCAAAATCCTCCCGTTGCCGAGAGGGCGGTATGGGACGAATCGAAGGTGCTCACCAAGTGTGCTCCGGGTCGTCACAAAGCCAAGCCATGAGCGAGGAGGAAGCGGCTAACCCCGATGGGGAGGCCGAGGCTCCCGAGGATGCGGGTCCTCCCCCGTTCACCATAAACGTGGCCATCAAGGTGCGCGTCCCGACCCCGCGCCCCCCGCGCCCCGCGACCCTTCGTCGAGCCTTTTTTGGGTCCCGTCGTAGATTGCGAGTCGCTGACCCCGCCCCGCGCCACCTCCCCTTTCCCTTCTCACCCAGGCGGTCTCCCCGCTCGTCGCCCCGTGGGTCAAGCCCGAGGGCGAGGAGGAGGCGGAACCCCCGCCCCCCGAGCCCGTCAAGGTGTCGTTCACCTTTCCCGGCGAGGAGGAACCCGTGGAGACGGAGCCCGTCGAGCCCGGCGAAGATGGCGCGTGCGTCTTCGATTACGTCAAGGCGCTCGAGGGCCGGACGCCCGGCCCCGCGCTCGTGTCCGCGCTCATGGCGACGCCCATGGTCGTCACCGTTCACAGGGGCGAGACCGCGATCGGAACCGTCAGCGTCGACATGCTCGCGTTCACGACCGGCGTCGAGTCGATCGGCGGATCGTACGCGCTGACGAAGATTCCGTTCGAGGGGGACCTGCCCAAACCCGAGCCCGAGGCGCCCGCCGACGGCGACGAGGCCGCCGAGGCCGAGCCCGAAGCCGGCGGCGAGGGTGCCCCCGAGGAGGAGGAGGACACCAGGCCCAAGAACCCCATGCTCGACGGCGCGTCCGTCGAGCTCTCCGTCGCGCCGACGTTCCCGCCCGACGAGGGCCCGGCGCTGGTGTCCGAACACGACGCTCTCCACGGAGGAATCCTGACCCTCACCGCCGTCGCCATCGCGCCCCTGCCCAAGACCCTCATCGACGTCCAGGCTGCCAACGATAACCACTGGGAGTTCGCGGTGGCGATGCCTCTGGAGGGTTTGGACCCCGCGACGATCCGGGGGGGCGAGACTATCGTCGAAAAGGATGACGACGGCGAGATCGTCGCGTCGCGGGTGGAGTTCGCGCCGGAGACGTCGACGGCGAGGGTGTGGATGCCCGCGGCCACGTTCGCGGCGTTCAGGGATTCTATCCGGGGTAAGGGCCCCGCGAAGGCCCGGATGGAGGTGTGCAGGGTGTCCAAGTCGGGCGCATTCGACGCAATCGCCGAGTCCTACAGGGCAATCGCCGACGCAACCTTCGACGGCTTGCTGAACCCCGGAGCCACGGAGAGCACCGAGACCGCGCCGCTTCGCGCGCCGCCTTTCGGGCAGTACGCGGCGTCGTGCGTCGCGAAGCTGTGCCCGAAGGAGAACCCCGGCGGCGGCGAGGGACCCGCCGAGGAAGCCGCGCCCGAGGGGCAGGTGCACTGGGTGGCGACCCCGACGGAGTGCGGCGTGACGTTCGAGGTGACCGTGTCCGCGCCCGTGCTTCCGCCGTGGCGCGCGCCGCTCCCGCCCAAGATGGCCGTCGCGGACCTGCTCCCGGGGCGCGACCCGCTCGGCCCGCACGAGGCTGACGTCCGCGCGACGGAGGCTTTCCGAGCAGAGGTTACCAAATCCGCCGCGGTGCTGTCGAAGGAATACGCCGCCATGTTCACCGGAGAGCCCAAGGATGCCGACAGCAAGGCGACGCGTCGCAAGTCCCTGGTGTTCGAGCTGAACCGCAGCGGTAAGTACCACGCGATGAAGGAGCGGTTGAAGTCCGCGGCGAGCGCCATCATCGCGGAGCGATTTCACAAGGGGGGCGAGGGTGTGCAGGGGAAGTACAACGAGCTCTACGTCCACCTGGTGCAGGAGATGCACGCCGCCCTGAAGAAGCTCGGGTCATCCGAGGAAGAACCGGAAGATCCGAGAGACGGCGTGGACCACGCCAAGCTGGCGCGGTTCAAGGCGCTGGCTGACGAGTACGAGATTGCGGGAGACCAATCGAACGCGGACAAGTGGCACCGCGAAAGGCTCGTGCTCACGCGCCGGCTCCCGGAGATCTGGGCGGAATACGGAGCGTTTTTGGCGCGGTGCGAGCGGTACGGCAAGTCCGAGGAGGCGTACAAGGAGGCACTCATGCTCGACGAGGGACACGTGCCCTCGCTCATCGCGCTGTGCGCGCTCATGCTTCACGACGAGGAGTACGAACGAGCGGAGGTTTACGGCCAGGCGGTGACGTCGCGGGAAGAGGGCGACCCCGTCGCGTGGTCGCTCCTCGCCGCCACGTACAACGCCATGGAGCGCGACGAGGACGCGACCAACTGCAACTACGAGGCGCGCCGCCTCGCCGCCGAGGTCATGTCCCGCGTCACCGCCGGCTCGCCCGGCTCGCAGCCGGAGAAGCCCCCGGAGGCTTTCGTCTCGACGTCCCTGCTACTTCTCGACATGCACATGCCCGCGGAGGCTTGCGCGATCTTGGAGCAGTCGCGCACGCACGCCGCGTTCATTCGATCGATCTGCCTGGCTCGCGCGGCGATGCTCGAGAGCATGCCGCAGAACGCGCACGGCTTCTTGATGGACGCCCTGGCGGTTGACGCCACCGATCCGAGACCCTTCGAGCTCCTGGGCGACCTGCACATGAAGGAGGGTGCCTTCGCGGATGCCGTGGAGGCGTACACGCACGCGATGGCGTGCACCGGCGAGGCGAACGGCCGTCCGCCCGCCTCCCTCAAGCTCATCCTCAACCTCGGGAAGGCGTTGACGGAGAATGGCGATCTCGCGGATGCGAGGGCGACGTTTGAAGCCGGGTGCGAGATGTGCCCGTGCGCGTCGACCTGGTTGGGCGCGGGGATCGCGATGCTCAGGCAGGGCGACCTGGAGTCCGCCGAGGCTGCGCTCGCGGAGGCGAACATCCAGGACCACACCAACGCGCGGGTGTGGGGCTACCTGTGCCTCGTGGCGTTGCTCTCGGACAGGGCTCCGGAGGCGGAGCAGGCCATCGGGTCTGCGTTTCGGTGCGGCTTGTCCAACGACGAGTGGCCCTTACTGGGGGAGATCGGGAAGCTGTTCCTGGAGCACGGGCGATGGAAACACGCGGAGGGTGCGCTGCGGCGCAGCGTCAAGCACGGCGGCGGCGCGGACGTGCGTTACGCGCTCGGTCGCGCGCTTCACGAGCAGGGCGACGCCGCCGCCGCGAGGGATCAGATGCTCGCGGCTGTCGAGCAGGCGGAGGAGGCTGGGGACGCCGAGACGAAGCGGCTGCTGCTCGAGTCGCTCAGGGCGGTGCACTCGGAGCTCGGGGAGAACGAGGCGGCGGCGGCGGCGGTGGGGAAGCTCAAGGTCATGGGCGTGCCCACGTCGCCTCCGCCCAAGAAGTGGAGGGACTGCTGAGTGGGTGCGAAAAAATTGTGAATCGAATATTTCCACGATGCTTTTGGCGCGCGGCGCTGTGTAAACTCTCAAAAATTCACCAAGCTGGTTTTTTAACCGCCATCGACCAATCGCGGCCCACGAACAGCAGGGCCTCACAAATTGTGGATTGCTTTTTGGGGCCGGCGCTACTTGCGAGGATTGGTCAGCCTCCCGGCGCGCATTCTGCCACGCGCGCGACGGTGTATCAAGTATCTCCACCTAAAATGGCGATGCCCCAGCAGCTGGTGCAGGCGTGGACCGCCTGGGACCAGAAGGTGTCCGGCACCACCTTCGCGGTGCTCAAGGTACTTACGCCGATTCCCCCACCGCCTTTAGCCTCAAAATCACCCGACGATCAAGAGGGGTGTGATTTCCAACCAATCACCCGCCCGCCCCCTTCACGCTGACATCTGCGCCCCCTCCCCAACTCACAGGCGATCAACTGGGACGTCCACCCGCTTAGTCCCGTGACCAAGGACTGGATCGCGGTCGCGTCTCCTACCATCCTGCTCACGTCCCTGATGGCCTACTTCATCATCGTGGGCACCGGCGTGCGCGTCCTGAAAGACAAGCCTAAGGATCCGACGAAGAAGGATCCCGCGTGGGTTCGCGGCCTGGTGATCTTCCACAACGTCTTCCTCGTCGCGCTCTCGCTCTACATGTGCGGCGGCTGCCTCCTCGAGGCGTACAAGAACGGATACAGCGTGTGGGGCAACGAGTACAACCCAAAGGAGACCGCCATGGCGCACTACATCTGGGTCTTCTACGTGAGCAAAATGTACGAGTTCCTCGACACGTTCATCATGCTCATCAAGAACAACCTGAAGCAGGTGTCCTTCCTGCACGTCTACCACCACGCGACGATCTCATTCGTGTGGTGGATGATCGCCCACAGGGCTCCCGGCGGCGACGCTTACTTCTCCGCGGCGCTCAACTCTTGGGTGCACGTCTGCATGTATTCCTATTACCTGCTCGCCGTCTTGGTCGGCAAGGATGAGAAGAGGCGGAAGAAGTACCTGTGGTGGGGCCGGTACCTCACGCAGATGCAGATGTTCCAGTTCTTCCTGAACCTGTGCCAGAGCGTGTACCTCCTCGCGTACCCGTCCTACCCCAAGTTCATCTCCCAGATTCTCTTCTACTACATGATCTCGCTCCTCGGACTCTTTGGACACTTTTACTACTCCAAGCACGTGTCGCCCAAGGCCATCAAGGCCAAGGCCGCGGAGAAGAAGAAACAGTGAGGAGTCGATACGGCAAAAACACACAAAGTTATTAGGGAGGGGGGGGGCACGAGAGGCGACAGGGGTTTTCGGCGTCGAAGCGTATAATGAAAGCAAAACAACGAACGTGTAACTAGTCTACGACTCATTCCGTCCCATCACGCCGCCGTCACCGTGCCGATGGCGGCGGTCACGCACGCCGCGATCTCCGGCCGAAGCCCGTCGTTCGCGATTGCCGCCTCCACGAACGCCTTTACCCCCGCCCTCAGCGAACCCTCGTACGTTCGCTTCCCGGGATCCGACAAGGCCGCGGCGGCCTGCGCGGCGGCGCCGATCATGAGGCCGAGGCGCCCCACGCTCTCGTGGAAATCGGCGCTGCCCTCGCTGATCTTCTGCGACTTGATCGCCGTCTTCGCATCCCTCGCGACGTAATCGAACACGTCCCGCGCGCCCTCGCCGTCCTTCTCCCGTCCCAGTCCCGCGATCATGATTCCCGGCGCTTGCCGCGCGACCACGCACTGTCGCAGCGCCGAGCGAACCAGCCGAAGCCGCCTTCGCGCCACGGACGTCGTCCCGCCGTTCGTCGCGCCGCCGCACATCGACGCCATGAACGCGCGCTTCGCCTCCGTCTCAATCAGCGCCTCCGGGCGCGAGGCGCCCACGAGCCCACCGGTGCACCTCCAAAACTTAGCCGCCGCCTCGTCCACGGTTTGCCTCAGCTGCGTCAGCCTCCTGTCCGACGTCCCAGACGCGGGCTCCATGAGGTCGAGCAGGTCGCCGAGCCTCGAGAGGAACAGGTGCGCGCTCGCGCCGATGGCGTCGACGCCCGCGTCCTCGCATCCGGGCGGGGGATCGCACGGTGGGTGATCCGCGGACGAGTTATCCGAGTGACGTCGAAACGCGTTCTCCGCCGCGAACCCGGCGAGCTCGAAGATGTCCTGGATCAGCGCGGCGCCCTCGGCGGGGGTGGGCGCGAGGCCCACGAGGCGATACAGCAGCGAGTTCTGCAGGACGCCGAGCGCCCAGTTACCCCGCGCGTTGAGGTCGACGGGCGGCTGTTTTTGCGACGGCGTCCCGGCCGCGTCGGGCGACTCGGGGACGACGTCGCTGTCCTGCGAATCGGGCACTTGTTTATCCGGGGACAACGGCCCAACCCCCGGGACGGAGGGTCGGCCGAGCCTCGACGGCGTCGGTTCGTCAGATCGTTCGGTCGACTTCGCCGCCGCCGCCGCCGCGTCCGTCTCGTTCTGCATCGCGACCCTCCGCTCGAAGACGGCGATCCTCGCCGCCGCGTCCGCCGCGAGCACGTCGACGGAGTGCTGGAAGAGCAAACAGGCGCCGAGCCTCGGGGGGACGTACCCGGGATACGGGCCGGCGTCGGCGCCCTCGGACGCCGCCGACTTACCCCCCTTCTTACCCTTCCCCTTACGACGCGCGAGCGCGTCCCCTCTCTCGTCCTCCTCCTCGTCGTCGAGGTCGTCGAGGTCGTCGCCAGCTGTGTCGCCGTTTTTACGAGACGATCGCCGCGTCGACTTTTCCTTGGCTCCCAGGCACAGGACGTCGAGCATCGCGGGGTCGCCGCCCACGCACTTGACGAGCGCGCGGAACCTGCGCCAGTCCGCGCCCCCGCCCCTCGCGGTCACCTCCTTTCCGATCCCGATATCCTGCGACGTCTGCGCGTCGAGTTGAACGTCGGCGTGCGACCCCGCGCGCTTATCGCTGTCCAACGGCGTCCACGTGGCGTCGCAGGCCTCGACGTACGGGATGGGTTCGCCGCGCGGCGCGGACCCGGTGGCGGCCGGGATGTCGACGACGGCGACGCGCGCGGTGGGATGCTGGCGCTGGATCCGGGCGAAGACGTCGGCGGCGGCGCGGACCAGGCGCCTGTCCTCGGCGGGGGAGCCTCGGCCGGGGGGATGCCGCGGGTCGTCCGCGTCGTCGCCGTCGCCGTCGTCGCCGTCCGCCGTCTCACCGAGGTTGTCGTCGAATCGCATCGCCTCCCTCGGGCGGACGAGGATGGAGAGGAGGCGCTCGTAGAAGTGGTGCGGCGGGACCTGGTCGCGCTGGTTCCGCAGGAGGTCGTCGAACGCGGAGACAAACTCGGCCTCCGATCGACGGGTGTCCTCCTCGGTCGCGCCCGTCGCGTATCCCACGCCGCATTTGCCCTCCGTCTCGATGAACTTCACGGTGAAGGTGTCGTATCCGGCCCTGCGTCGGGCGGGCGCGGAGGTGAGGAGAGTGCGCGTCGGGTACGGCCGGTCGAGGGTCGACTGTCCTCGGTGCATCGAGCGGACGGAGGGGCGGGTGCTGTGCTCACCTGGACTTGCTGTATTCGAGGTGGATGTCCCCGCCGGCGGACTTCCGGCGCCGCTTGGACGGAGTGTCCCGCTGAAAGGACTCGAAGAGCCCCAGCTGGCGGCCCTTGCCCGCACTGCCGGGGGTGGGCGGCTTCTTGCGTGGCGGCATGGCGCTGGAGCTATGGTGCTGCCCAGAGGTGAGATCTCGTTTTTCAAACGCTGAAGGGAGAAAAAACTGCCCCCGGCAGCCGCTGCCAGCTGGATTCGTTTGCATCGTTTGACGATCGAGGTGACGTGGTTCGCCTTGAAGCG
>MDTE01148164.1_pt1 | contig 10184 bp, 4 predicted proteins | sample 811231 | NCBI WGS metagenome assembly MDTE01 (sample SAMN05326651, study PRJNA326480) | marine metagenome | isolation source: seawater | place: Indian Ocean: Red Sea | collected 2010 | reverse complement strand
CTAGGTATTTTAGACAGTAGGCGACCGCTTCCGTGGGCTGTATTGAATGGACATAGCGGCAGTATAATGAGAGTCTGTTGGGCGCATGATGGCGCGAGTGTTTTCTCTACATCTGATGATCGCACAGCTCGTGTTTGGATCGTTCCAGCTAGGCGCATCCTAACCTCACCAGTGGTTTTCCCTGGCAATGGCATACAATCTTTTGGAGGCAATCTATCCTTGCGTGGTCATATGGGACGCGTGTGGGATTGCCACATGGTTACCATGGAAACATCCACTATTTTAGTAACTGCAGGAGAGGACTGTACGGTAAGATTATGGGTCTCGCCGCCTGGATTTTTAAAAGGAGAGAAGCATCAACAAAGTAAGGACGATGGATGTGTCGGCCAACCTGCCGAAATATATCTTGATGAGCCTATAGCCGTGCTGCGTGGCCACAAGGGTCGCGGCGTGTGGCGTGTCATAAGTATGCATTCGCCCTTGGGCGGGAGGGCACTTGTTACAGCGGGTGCCGATGCGTCAATCAAATTGTGGGATTTAAGGGAGTTTTGCCTGAGTGTAGAACGAGAGAGTCACACTTCCCATGGGATATCCGCTTCAGGTATTCAAAACAATCATTGTTTCAAGCTCTTTGAAGGCCCGATCCTACCTCTATCATGTTACGACATTGACGCTGAAACTAAATCCGATGTAAACGGTAAGTTGAGATGCTCTAGTGGTGTCAACGCCACTCAGACGAAACATGCGCCTAGGAATTCGAAGGGACACAGGGGCGATAGCAAAGGTGAATATGTCCGAGTCATCTACATATCAAAACCTTCGATAGTACATGTGGCCACAAACAAAGGTGTTCTTTACAGAGTCGAGGTGCTGGAGGGTGCGAAAAACACGTGGTGTTGGCGAGAAATCTACCGCATCGATCCATGTGGGCCAATTGTCGCTCTTACGCATGTGAAGTGTGGCTCCTCAGCTGTTTCTGATACCGCCAATAATCTGAATCATTGCGCAATTGTACTCGGCGACATCCATGGTCAAGTTTCTGTCCTTTTTATTGACGGAAGTGTTGACAGAGTGGCTAATCAAAGATGCAGGGGATACTCAACTCGGGTTATGCAAACATGGCACGCGTGTGAGCCACGACGACTCTTGGACTTGTTTCGAGAGTCTGGTGACAATATCAATCACCGTCCTGAATATCTGTTCACTTCTGAAGTTGGCGGTGTCATCAAATGGTGGAAGAGACAGCAGGTTTCCCATGCATGGCATGATGATGCCAGTCACGGATCAAAATGGACATTTGCAGGAGTAGCTCCCATGCCGTTTGGCCAGCGTGTTTTGGCAGTGAGCTATCACCAAGCCTCTAGGGTGATGCTTTGCGGTGATCAAGCTGGTAATATCGCTGCGTTTGACGGACCTGGGATGAATAATCACAAATCTAAGTACAAAACATTGGTTTCGTTGAACACGGCAAATTTACCGATTTTGGCAGCCTCGTGCAAGGCCAACAGTGCAAGCAGTGTTACATTCGCAGAAATCCGCGACGCAATTAATTTTCATTTCGAAACTGATCACGCAGACCAAATAAGGGCATTGAAGTTTTACACTGGTGGACGGGATGGTTGTTTGAGAACATTTATTCTGCGTCAAGTTCTACCAAGTAGTTCTACAAAGTTGGAACAGACGAGCTTCATTAATGGCTCAATCCAGCTCAGCAATGAAAGTAGACGTTTCAGCCTGTCAAACCTGGACAACTTTCAAGGAGAGAATGTGCTGAATCGCTCCTCAATATCGCATGGACAAATATACCTTCGTACTGCCATTCGCCCACGTGAAGAAACTTTGTCCACGATTCATGCGAATTTTGGTTCCACGCCATATCAGTTCTTATGCTTGGCGAAGAGGCGTTTTCCCAACATTTCAACGATGCGAGCATTGAAATGGAGTGTCGACGTCGGTTTTGATCCAGGGAAGAAGGTTGCAATGGGCGAGTCTTTATCTATTGTAGCTGGGTTCAAAAACACCGAATTCATCGTAATTGACGCATCAACAAATTGTGAGCTTCTTCGAGTGCATTGTGGAGGATGGCACAGGCCAATTTCTTTGCTGATCGGGGAAGGTGACTGCAGCGGTATATCGTTTGCTTTCTGCCAAGGCGCAAAGCTGACTCTACTTGAACGACTCCCCTGGAATATCACTTATCGCGATCCTGCTGCAAAATATAATTTGCGTAACTTAAGTGGCTCGTCCCATGGGTAAGTCATCGCACTCTAACTAGGTATAGATATTGCCCCAAAACTACTACTTGTCCTCCGGTTGACATGTTAGATTCTCGGTCCAAACGAAATGCCCATATCTTATTGACAAATGTCTGTAACCCTATTGGCTTACGACACACGCAGGCGTGAAATTCATACAATCAAAATTCTCCCGCATCCAGAAGCTAGTAGCCATATTTTTGGATTGTTAACCGGTTCTGAAGACGGCACCATTATCTGTCACCTATACATCACATCTCAATCGGGACGGGCATCTCGTCGGTTCATAGAGGTGGGAACCCATATAGGAGGCACGGCGGTTCGTTCCTTATGTCTTTTCCCAGAACTTGCTGGTGGTGGGCTCGGAATTGTTGCCAGCAACCATCGCTCTTACATCCTCATTTCTGCTGGTGCCAAGGAGGTTATCATGGCATGGCGAATTGAATGGATGCAGAACATCGATTGTAATTTATCATCAGAGGAGCATCCATGGGAAATTAAAACCACTTTTTTGGCAGCGATGGGTAGAATGGACAAGCGTGATGTTTCCAAGACATGGAACACGGAGAAATCAATAATTGGTTCCAAAACATCTGATCAGAGGTGTATGGCTATTGCTGGCTTTGTGCCTCTATGTTCTAGAGGAGATACCTATCCTTCTGGTCATTGCGTAGCACTGACAGCGATGTCAGAAGGATCACTGAAGGTGATTATACTCGATTCTGCAAGAAAGAGCGATGACACATTCGGACGTATGCTTCCAGTTGCTGAATTACGATATCATGTCCGACCAATACTTTCTCTGGCAACAATCGCAGTACCCGTTGATACGCAATTGAATAACAGTGTCATTTTTGCATGCAGTGGTGCTACTAACGGAGAAATTGGAATATGGAATCTCACCGAACTCAGTGAATTCGTTTTGAGAGCAAATACTCGTGGTTTTGGCAACAACTTGGACAACCTGCCTGTCATTAAGAAACCTGTGACTTCCATTCCTCTTGCGCATCATTCAGGCGTGAACAGTCTCGCATTAGCGCATGGTCCCAGTGGAATGCCAGGGCGTTTTATCATTTCAAGTGGTGGCGACGACCAATCTCTTCGGGTGACGCTCCTTTCCGTGGACAGGGCCTTCACATCACGCAGCCAAAAAGCACTTTCTGTTTCAGTGATAATGTTGAGAACGCTTGTCATTGATTTTGCACATGGATCATCAATAAAAGGGGTCTGGATGAACCATGAAGGAATGGTAGCCACTACCTCTAATGATCAACGACTTCGGGTGTGGGCTGTACATGACGATGGTAGCTCAGAATTATCAATTGAATCATTTGCAGGAAGTTTTGTTGAATCTCCAGAGCCCGAAGCTTTGGACGCGTGTTCAATATTTCATGGCAAAAATGTGTTACGTTTTGTCGTTGCAGGACGGGGAATACAGATACATGATCTCATTTGAGTGGGCAAAGTAGACAGTGCACCGACGCAAATTGATATTAGCTAAGGTGGTATTGGATGGATCCCATCTGATCAGATTACAGGGTACAAATAATTTTGGTGCCATACAGGTTCCCTCAACTGCACTCAGTGCGGGCTGAGGAGGTGGAGGCGCAACATGGACTTTCAAACCTTTTCAATTTTGGCCGAGCTTTGAACATCAAGCTAGCTAGTCAACCTGATCAGAAACTGAGCAACTGGATGACGGCACATTCTGTAGCCACTTTTCGCACAAGTACATTTTATCAAGGTACTACTGTATATCACTTCTGTCATCATATGTTTGGTAGGTATTGATGTGTTCGTGTTGTAAAGAGTGTCATGTTTTATCGAATAGCCCTACATAGGCATGCCTGATCAATGATCCGGCTAGCTGGAGCGAAGCTATTAGGAACAGTCCATGTTCATTTTGCGAAGAAAAATGAAGCCCCGAAGAACAACTTTTCGTGGGCATTTTCATCAACAACAGCTACCCGTCTCCCATGAGTGAGAAAAGCAAATTCACTTGCCTCACGCGCCCTTCATGGTTTGCAAAGGCGTCGAGATCAACCCATGAAAGATCGAGTGGTTCAAGCCGGTCTTTTAATCGGATGCCTTCGCCTGACTTCAATGGCTCCGAGGGGCTGTAGGCGCGTAATCTTGAGTCTGTTAGATTGTACGCGTGCTTTATATGTAACTGAAGTGTTCGAGTGATTGTCATGATTGTTACGAGCTCTGTATCCTGTCCCATAACAGGGTCGTTTGCCTCTGCTGATGTTCGCATAGTCATCTGATCGCTTGAAGATGCGATATGTCTTTGGAGTGAGTCAGGGAGTGAGGATGCTCGGAGCAGCACAATTCGGTTTAGGTGGTAGGCTGTGAACAAGACCTCATCGTGTGTGGAAAAGGGAATCGTTGCAATTATGTTGGCAAGGAAGCATACGTATGGTATATGTGCTGCACTGTTAGAATCTTCAAATCTTCGCAATAAGCTCATAATGAATTTGAAGCGCGCGGCACGAGTCTGATTTACCAGCTTGTAGATGTTTTGAATCCCATAGTCGATGTCGTCTGCGCTGACTAATTTCTGTGCCTTAAGAAAAAAATGGTGAGACTCGATCATAATTTGTTTTAGAAGGTTAAAAAGGAAGCTGAACAGACCTGGATCTCATTGGTGGAATCGACCTTTTTGTCCCAACTCTGTGCCCGGCGGGCACCTGAGTGCAGCCTTTTGCAGAAAACGAACATGAGCTCAACACCAGCGCAAAATTGATTATCAAAGAAAGTTGGATGTTTCTGATATTGACGCCTAAGCAGCCGAAATGCCAGTTTCCGCACAGTAACCAAAGGGTCGACCTGTAAAGCAATGAGAGATGGGAAGGAAGACATGGGATGTACAAGCCCATGTCGAAGAATTATCTCAGTAAGATGCAAAGCTTTGAGACGAACAGATGGCTCGAAATCAATGCAAAGGGCGAGGATGTCGGGCCAATATCGTTGTGCCAATGCATTCGATAAGTTGCTTTCGTGTTCACCGTTTACCATTTGAAAGTCTCTAAGACCCTCAGCGCTGCTATATTCAAGACACTTTACCATATTGATATGTTGTTTCTCTCCCGCACTTAGTGTCTGAGAGTCAGGACGTTTTATGTCATAAATATGAGGAATCGTGCAGGGAGCACTCGCAATCCGTTTTAGGGATTTCTCTTCTTCTCCATGCAAATACTCATCGATGATCAGTAATGCTTGTTCTTTGATACCTCTTTCGGCAGACACGTCGAGTGCCGCATGCATGATTCCATCAATAGATTGATAGTCCGAATTCCGGTTTGAAGATAGTAGCATGTGAGGGCGAGAAATAAATATGTAACCACACGCTTGCAAAGCTCTTCGTTTTATGCCAAAACCATACCTGCCTGTGTGCTCCAGAAAATTCTGGAACAAGCGCATCAACGACACTAGCGAGATACCCTCTTCATGGGAGGTCTGCAAAACATCGGCTCCGTACCTTGATAGGTTTCCAAGGACAAAAAGAGCGCGCGAAATATGGGCAGTATTCTCTTGAGATGTGTCATATTTTTTGTGTACACCGCCCAAAAAATTGGCGAACCGTCTTGAAATTTGCAACGCTCCTGACGACGCGGAAGATTCGGGCAATTTCCTTGCAATGGTGCACAAACATCGAGAAGCATGGTATAGAACACCGTGATACGTGCTGCGCAAAATAAGCACGCGTAAATCCTTTTCTATTTCAGTTGCAATACATCTTGTAATTGTGCTCTCGGCGATGACAGCATCCACGACTGATATACAACATTGTAACTGCATTGAATTGATTGGATTGTTTTCGGCCATTTTCAAATATGGATGCAATGCCACAGCAAACTCCATGGGATTGTTTGTTGGAACGCACAATCGTCGATCCGTTGCACAAATCACGTGGACGCCAAGAGCATAACGTACTGCCATTGGAAACATGCCTATCCCCCGTTGACGTGACTCATCACCTTCTGTATCTTTCGAACACATCTCGACGCCGCCCAATGCAAGAGACCGACTTACAGTCTGCTCTTCATGATGCAGAAAGAGATTCAGCACAGCACGGCACAATTGTTGCGCCCGATCGATCATCCATACATTATCTTTGTGCAGGTCGATGCCATCAACATTCTGACCACACCAAATATTCTGGCTTACTTGCGTGCAAATGACTCGCCTCAAAATACCAATAATTGGAAATGATGGCAGAAGGGGAAGTCTGGCCAATCCTGTGCAACTGACGCTGCAATAAGTCTTCCAGACTACTTCCACAAAACTGCTCGCACATTGTGCTGCGGACTTACCAAATGTTCTGACTGACTTTTGATTTGGTGTCTGTTCCTCTTCATCAAATTGAAGCCATACTTCGCGGAATATGCCGATAACAAGCTCTTGGATGGAGGAATCGTCATCAAATATGCGGAAAGCAAGGCGACCGAGAATTCGAATGTTTTCACCGGGTATATCAGACGAGCAAAGATACTCTCGCAAAACATGCATTGCTCGTCTCCGAACGCTGACCCCAACATCAGATAAACGTTCAACAATAGAGTCGATATATATAGATGCAACGCCCGCATCTCGCACAACGTGTTTGCCGAGTATATCGACGACGGTGGCGCGCACCATCGTGCCGTTATCTGACAATCTTCTCGTCAGTATTAGCCGCATTCTGTCAGAGGTTAACAATTGAGGATCAGCGTCCATGACGCTGGCAAGTGCACGCACTGCAGCTGCCCGGACTGAAATTGCGGAATCCTCAAGAGCTCCAATTATTCGACAAAAAAGTAGGTCAGACTGTCTCGCAAGCGGAAACCTTTGCTGCAAAATTCGGCATAGACGAATTGCAATTGGACGCGACAGTTTCGTGCCGGAGGTAGCTGTACTGGGATCGTTTATCACACGGCTTTCATAAAAGTCATACAATTTACGATACACCATGGAATCTCCACCAGGTCCGCCGAATCCTGATCGAAATCCCAGCTCACACCGTTCAGACTCTCTTGTAAGCTGTGCCAGTGAAAATGCCAGAGACATAAATTCCATTCTGTGAGATATTGCTTCCCGCATGGCAACTTGGCAAATGTTCCAGAGATGCATACATTCAAAAACAAGCATATCAGGGTCGGCAACAATATTTTGTGAATGTTGGACATGAGAGCTGCAAGATGTGATGCGCAAGAAACATGCATCCTGACATGCCAACTCCCAAGCATCGCTGGTGGATTTTGAGACTTTAGTGCCCTGTTCGTCGCTCATCTTGGCATTCGTGAGTGACTGTAAAAGGTTATCGCGCTCGCATGCGACACTATCTACTCGCACCTTCGCGGCAATCTGCCCGAGAACGTCCAGTGCGGACTCTCTGATCTTTATTTCAGGACAACCGATTCCACGACAGGACAAAAGTTGCGCAGAAAGACTTAAAAGCACAATGCCAGCAGCAGGCCACTCCGGCAAATTCAAAACAGCAAGCAAATCTGACACGATATTACTAAGCTGACCTTTAAAATCAACTTCTTGCACCTTCGCGGAATGCCAGGTCGAGAGAAATTCTTTCCAGAAATAGTGGCTCCAATGGAAAGCGGGCCCGCAGCCAGTTTCGGAGTCAGGTAAATTTGCCATGTCGATCTCAGCCTCTGATTTCAAGTTTGGATGAAATGCGACGCTACATTCAATACATCTAACCAGCACTGCAGTCATGACATGGACTGAAACACAATCATCGTCCGGCAGCAATAGGCGGCGAAATCTACGCCTGCTCAATGGCATTTTCAAAAGTGTGGCCAAAATATCATCCAAAATAAAGCTGCGATGTTCGGGGTAGTTCTTGAAGGCAGAGACAACTACCTCCGCGGCATTAGGATGTATTAGATCAATTCCATCGACGGAAAACGATATCATACACAAGTTTGTAACCTGATAAACATGCGAAGAAGATAGTTGCGTAATGATTAAAAGATTTGCAAGTTGACGTAGGATTGTCGCAAGCGAATTGACTAAGATTGCAGAGGCCTTTGCTTGTCTTCTTTGCTTCAAAATCACGCCGACCTCTTCAACCCAGGACTCTGCAGCGCAATTACTTTTTGTACTGACCGAATTCCCATCAAAACCCTCATGTGTTGTGCCTCGTTGAAAATAAGTTGGCTTTCGAGCTTTATGTGACTTTTCTGAGTCCGAAGAGAGCGAGAAAACATTATATACGAGAAGATACTTAATGGCATTTATCAGTTCCTCGATAAGATCCTCCCGATAAATTTCCCTCGACATACCACTTGAGGTTAGAAAGTGCATCGCAAGGGAAATAGCATCCAATGCGCTCATAATTTCATTGATCTTGGGGTTCCCAGAGTGCTCAGCAGCAGCGATTTGAAAGGTGCCACTCGATTTAACTAGATCTCTTATGATGTGCAAAAGTTGCACAACATCAGTTGACCTCACATATCGCAAAAGACCAAGACTCGAAATGACCTTTACCTCATCAAATAATTCACGAAGATTATCGGCAACTAAAGGTCCATTTATTGATAGATGACACTGCAGTTCCAGAATTAGCAACAGGGTTTTTCGAGAAAGATTATTTGCGTCTCACCTGTCCAAGAAACACCTGAAGCGAATGTTTGAAGTCATCTGCGGCCAAATTGTTATTGTCTCATGCCGCAAATCGCCGTCTTGACATCATCCAAGGCTACGCACCTAGTAAATGCTTTTCACTTTTGTTGCAGGCCACCCTCCCCCTACTGACTATACAGATTGACTGGGACCAGTGTATAGCCTGTGTATGCAACCCATGCCGAGTTCATAACTGTGGGTGGAGCACCGAGAGATAGATTACCTTTGATAATTTGCCGGGATCGTCATTCACGATCGGTATATTGTTTTGATCTTTACCAGCAGTTTCACCCTGGATGCGCGGAGGATTTGACTTCCGCAAAGGTCGAAGGGCTGGAGAGAAAACCAACATGAGATAACAGATAGCAACCGCGTACTTGACGAACTCAGCCGCGTTGTTCTGAAAAAGTAAATAAACTTACGATTGATGTCATATCGGCCACGCTGTTTGTTGAACACGGCTTGGCGGAAGGTGGTTCCGAGCGAAAGATGAGTGAATAGCTTCAAAGAACTCGATCTGCAAAGTTGAAAGCTTACTCAGTTGAAAGTTTTTGACTGCCGATTTGAACAAAAAAACACCCACAAATACGAAACATCCGACTGGAGAAGAAGTCGTTCAACGTTTATCGCGAGTGCAGTGGAGCATTCTGGCTGTTGGACTTGCGGCTTCTGAAGCAAAGGTGACACGCGGACAGCTGGAAGAGGCATGATTGGGCCTGCGAGAGTTGGAAGATTGGACAAACGCAAAACGCGAGTGCGCTCCTCGGTGACTGCCGAAGTCATCGTGTTCGTCGATTCCGCTGCACATACACCGCGTTTCTCAGTAGCTTGAGGACAAATATGCTCGTCGCAGAGCAGCTTCCCGGCACGTTTTTCAGCTTGCTCCGTCACGCGTGGATCATTTGGTGATGTATTTCGTAACCGCTGGAACGGGCCGAGGCCAGGCCGTGCTTGTAACACTTTCGAACTACGAAGGTACCTTCGTACGAAGGAGCGAAACTTACCATCATAGACCAGCAGTTTATCAATCTTCGTAATTCATTCGTATTTACCGGGTTTACCGTGGGGGGGACGAGTATATATTTTAAGCTTGAACGAACGAACGAAGTAAGAAGGTAGTCTACCGAACGAAGGTAAGAGGTACCTTCGTACGAAGGTAGAAGGTAGAAGGTACAATAAATTACGATACGTAACACCGAAGGTAATAATATATACGAAGGTATTCTGAATAGACCATTCTCCCTATATCGTTGACTTTCGGTCGGCCGGGTGGTTACCATACGTTTTCAAATACCGACATGCGCTTCG
>MDTE01065776.1_pt1 | contig 10184 bp, 12 predicted proteins | sample 811231 | NCBI WGS metagenome assembly MDTE01 (sample SAMN05326651, study PRJNA326480) | marine metagenome | isolation source: seawater | place: Indian Ocean: Red Sea | collected 2010 | reverse complement strand
CAGTAAAATTTCTTTTTAATGTAAATATAGTTGTTGAAAAAAATGAAAAAAGTACAAATGAAAATAAACCCACTCCTGAAAAAAGAAAAAAAATACCAAGAAATTCCCCATGTACATGTGGTTCAGGAAAAAAATATAAACATTGCTGCGGGAGGGCAGCTTAAGTTATAAAATATATTTATGGCTGAAAAGTTTCCAGATAAAATTCCAGTTTTTCCATTAAGAAGCGCTATTTTTTTTCCGGAAACTAATCTTCCATTAAATATTTTTGAGCCAAGATATTTAAAAATGGTTGAAAAAACAATTCAGAGTAATGGTGTTTTAGGAATGATTCAATCTAAGGAGATTAATGGAGATGTATTTGATGTGGGTTGTCTGGGAAAGATTAATAGTCACAAGAAAACTGAAGATGGAAGAATTCTAATAAACCTTTACGGCCTGACACGTTTTAAGATTAATAAGGAAATTAACAATGATGAGCCTTACAGAGAGTTTTTGGTTAGTTATGATGCTTTTAGAAATGATTTAAATCAGAACTATTCTATAAATGATAGTTTGTTTAATAAAATAAAAGAAAATTCGAAAAGATTATTTGAGAGACAAGGTATGGCATTAAACTGGGATCAACTTTCAAAGTTGAAAAGATCTCAGCAAATTTATACCTTAGTTATGATTTCTCCTTTTTCGGTAAGTGAGAAACAAAAATTATTAGAAATTCCTAGAATAGATGAGATCGGAAAAACATTTGTAGATATAACTAACTTTTCTTTTTTTGAAGACTCCAATAGAGAAGATACTATACAATAATTAATTTTCTCTGGTGTTCTTATTAAATGACTCTGTAAAAGGAACTGGTACTACTGTGGCCATAACTGGCTTTGTAGAGTATTTTTTTGGTAAGTGAATTTTGTATTTCTTACCGAAGTTACCGGTTGGAAAACCATTATTATTCAAGTTCCCTTCAAAAGGAACATATCCCATTGCGATATTTTTTTTCTTTTCCGGGTGGTACCAAGGAGATGTCACATATCCAACTGGCTTGCCCCCATTAGAGTTTGAAATTAACCAAAAATCATTTGCATAATCTTCTATCGGCTTTCCTCCCGTTAGTTCTAAACCCACAAGCTGAAGTTTGTAAGGTTTTTCTCCATTTTTAAGTTGGCTTTTCATTTTTTCTAAAGCCTCCTTGCCAATATAATCAGACTGTTTGCTCCACTGTCCTTTTCCAGACAAAGAGACTTGATATCCTAAGTTACATTGAAATGGGTTATGTTGATGATCCATATCTTGCCCCCATGACAATATCCCAGCTTGGATTCTTCTGTGGTGCGCAGGAGCTATCACCATCAATTTATGTTTTTTTCCAACTTTGAGGACAGTATTCCACATATCTTCTGCATATAAAGTTGCATTTCTAAGATAGATTTCATAGCCAGCCTCTCCTGAAAATCCTGATTGTGAAATTACACAGCTTCTGCCGCCTACTTTGGCTTCTGCTAATCCATAAAATGGCATGTTGTCTAAATCAACTTGATCTCCAATAAGATCATTCATTAATGCCTTTGACTTGGGGCCTTGTATTTGAACTGGACAAGCATCAATTTCATCTATTTCTACATTGAATCTTCTATCTGCATTTACTCCTTGTAAATAAATACCAATATCAGAATCTGACAAACTAAACCAAAACTCATCATCTGCCACTCTCATTAAAACAGGATCGTTAAGAACACCACCTTTGTAGTTGCACAAAACAACATAGCGTCCTCTCATAGTTGAAATTTTTGTGGCGTCTCTTGTGATTACATAGTCAGTAAATTTTTCTGCATCTGGGCCCTTTACACGAATTTGTCTTTCTACAGCAACGTTCCACATTGTTACGTGTTTTTTTATTGCTTGATATTCAACCATAGCACCGCCTTTTTCTGGTCTCACATAGCCTCTTGGATGGTAAATACGATTATAAACAGTGGCTCTCCAACAACCAGCTTTCATAGATAGATGCCAATAAGGTGACTTTCGCACTCTTGTAGAAATTAGCATATCTACTTTTGTTGGTCCACTTTGTCTTAAATTATATGGTACTAGTCTATCCGATTGGTCAACTGATGTTTCGTGTCTTACTTTATCGTAATTAACTTTTTCAATCTTGTAAGAATTTGGAACTTTCTTAGGCATAGTTATTATTTTCTAACCATTTGTTAGTTTCTTTTAATCCTCCAAAAGTATAAATATGAAAATAATTTGTTGATCCTTTTACCTTGTTTATTAGATCGTTTGGGTCGGATGGCCTCAATAAATCTAGTGCCTTTGTTGCATTAGATTTGATGAAATTAATTGAGTTTTTCGCACCTACAATGTTGGCAAATTTTATTAGACTGGTAATTTTTAATGGACCTGTAATTCCTACATGCACTGGTAAACTTTGTTTTGAAATAAAATCTTTTATAGGGTCTGGATTTAAAAGCCACTGTGTGACAATGTAATCTGCGAAGGGCTTTTTGTCTTTCATTGCTTTCTCCAAATCTGATTCCGATATATCAGGAGACCCCTCGGGGTGTCCAGCAATTCCTATCTTGAAACCATCAAATAATCCTGTCTCAAGTATCTGCAAAGAACAATGATAGTCACCTATAGGTTCGGCACTACCACCGATTACGAGAGCCTGTTTTACGCCAAAATCTTTACACATTGAAACATAATCTTTTAACTCTTCAAAATTTTTAATTGACCTAGCTGGAAAATGAGGAACAGGATTAAACCCGGATTGGACTAGTTCTTTTGCTTTTTTGGCAACTTGTTTATAATCGTTGCCCGGCAACATTGTGATGTATACATCTTTGACCTTTGGCAAAACAGACAAGTCTGTCTTCATTGTTATCTCTAAAGAAAATTGCATATTTCTCGGGATATATCAGGGGACCCCTTGGCATGTCCAGAAAAATCAATGCAAGAAGAGTTTGACTTTGTATCACTATAATAGTCAAATAAGTTCAAGGAAAAAATGAAAGTACTTTGCGTATTATACGACGATCCTAAAGGGGGAATGCCAAAAAGCTACCCGGTAGCAAGCTTGCCTAAACTGGATAAATATCCTGATGGCATGGCATTACCAACACCAAAAGCTATAGATTTTAAGCCAGGTCAATTATTAGGGTGTGTTTCAGGGGAATTGGGTTTAAGAAAGTTTTTAGAATCTAATGGTCATCAGTTAGTTGTAACTTCAGACAAAGATGCTAAAGGCTGTAAAGCGGACAAAGAATTAGTTGATGCTGACGTAGTAATATCACAACCTTTTTGGCCTTATTATTTAACAAAAGAGAGAATTCAGTCAGCTAAGAAATTAAAAATGGCAATAACTGCTGGTATTGGTTCAGACCACGTTGATCTACAAGCAGCAATGGAAAACAAAATTGATGTTGTGGAAGTTACTTATTGTAATTCAAGATCAGTAGCTGAACATATTGTAATGATGATTTTATCGCTGGTTAGAGACTATCACAATCAACATAATATTGTTAATCAAGGTGGCTGGAATATAGCTGATGCGGTTCATAGATCTTACGATGTAGAGGGAATGCATATTGGTACTGTTGCTGCTGGACGAATTGGATTAGATGCATTAAGAAAAATGAAGCCTTTCGACGTACATCTGCACTACTTTGATAGACATAAATTACCTGACTCAGTCGAAAAAGAACTTAATTTAAAATTCCATGACTCTGTTGAGTCTTTGGTCAAAGTTTGTGATGTAGTAACCATTAACTGTCCCCTTCACCCAGAAACTGAAAATTTATTTGATGATAAGTTAATAAGCAAAATGAAGAAGGGTGCTTACATTGTTAATACGGCTAGAGGAAAGATTTGCAATAGAGAGGCGATAGCTAAAGCTCTTAAATCTGGTCAATTAAGTGGATATGCAGGGGATGTGTGGTTTCCCCAACCAGCTCCGAATGATCATATTTGGAGATCAATGCCAAACCATGGCATGACACCTCATACTTCAGGAACTTCTTTATCTGCACAATCTAGATATGCAGCTGGTGTTAGAGAAATACTAGAATGTTTCTTTGATAAAAAACCAATAAGAGATCCTTATTTAATTATAAAAGATGGTCAATTAGCTGGCATGGGTGCCCACTCTTATAGCAAGGGGAGTGCGACTGGCGGTTCTGAGGAAGCGGCTAAATACAAAAAGAAATAAATCTTAAAAAAGACCTTCGATTTCTCCTTTTTTATTTATTTTAATGGAGCAAGTAAAAAATCTACCTGCTCCATATGACTATATAATTTAGGTAAGTTTATATTCTATTAATACCATAGTTCTCCAGCCATTTTTTTCTTTCAAGATTTTTTTATGAAGAACTCGGTATCCAGCAATTGTGACATCGATTAATTGGTTGTCCGCATTCATCTCATAACTTTTAACAAGGCCTTTCTTGTTTTCCCTGTGCATTACTTTCTCTGAACGCACCATTGTATGAGATGTAACATCAGCGATTTTAAGTTTTGCACTCATTACCGCTTTAGATTCGGAAATACCTAAATCTTTGCTCCATGCTGATCCGCACATTAATATCTTTTTGTCTGTAGTTTTGTTTTTTTCACACCAAATATTTGTAAATTTTTGTAAATCATTTGGGGAATTAATAATTTTCTTATTTTTTACATAACTACTTGTACAATTGGATAAAAATAGTGCTGCAATTATGATTAAGACTATTCGCATTTGTTTCCTCCTTTCTATATATTTTCTAATATTGTTATAAATAACATTGTTGCCGATTGCTGCCATTTAGGATCTGTAAAAAATGTAACAAAAAAATTTTGATTTTTTTCTTCACACGTATAGTGTTCTTTTTTATTGATTAAGTTACCGTTTACAACATCTGCTTCAGAATAATATTTGCATTTACCTTTACCTAAGACAGGTGTAGTTAAGAGAAAAAAAATCATTAAGATTTTTACCATAATTCCCTTTGGCTTAATTTAAATCTAGCCTGATTAAGAGCTGTATCTAATAAAGAAAAAAAAGCGGTACGAGCTTCTTGTTCAAAAATTTGTTTTTTGCATCCAGCAGTATTACAATTTGTCAAGACATTAGTGAGTACTGCCTGATAGTAAGCATTACTTTTGGCAAATGTGTGGGTTGTAAAAAGCAGGATAAATAAATAAATTATAATTTTTAAAGCCTTCATAAAATAACAGCATGCTTAAAAAATTATGGAATTGTAGTGAAAAATAAATGATTATTTTTCACCTAGAGTTTGTTAGAGTAATCTAAGATTTGCTATGACAAAATTAAGAAAACCCCTATCTGTTGAGTTTGTTTTAAATCAGGCTATTAAAAAACTAAATGGGGAGGAGATTAAAAAATCTACTGGAAAATCAATATCTCACTTTAGAAAGTGTGGAGATGAAGATGACAAAGATCATAACATCAGTTTTTCTGACGCGATTAAGCTAGATGTCCTTCTCCAACAAAAAAAGTTAGGGACACCTTTCCTTGACTGCTTTAATTTTAAAATTGAACACGAGCTAAGAAAAACCAATGAATTTGAAAATATATCTTCAGCTTTAATTAACATTGGAGGTCGTATAGGATATTTAATGGATACAACTCAAGAGGCTATTGATCCTAAAGGCCCACAAGGAAGTATAATTAATGATCAGGAAAAACAAAAAATTTTTAAAGCTGTATCTGAAGTAGAGGAAAAAATTGCTAAACTAAAAATATCAGTAAAATAATTAAGCCTATTCATTGGAAGATTATATTTGAAAGAAATAAATCTTAAAATAATCCTTCTATTTCACCTTTTTTATTTAATTTAATATTGTCAGCTGCTGGAACTCTTGGCAGTCCAGGCATAGTCATTATAGAACCACAAACAACTACTACAAATTCAGCTCCACTGGATAATCTTACTTCTCTTATACATAATGTGTGACCAGAAGGAGCTCCCTTTAATTTTGGGTCAGTGGAGAAGCTATATTGTGTTTTTGCTATACAAACTGGAAATCTTCCGAACCCCGCCTGCTCTATTTTTTTAACTTCTTCTTTAATTTTTTCATCTACCTCAATCACATTTGCATTGTAAATTTCTTTAGCTATTTTTTCTACTTTTTCTAAAATTGGTGTTTCATCAGAATATAAATACTTAAATTTAGATGTATCGCTCTTCTTGCATATTTCTACTACATTTTTAGCTAAATCCTTTGTTCCGTTTCCACCATCTGACCAATGTGTGCAAAGACTTACTTTAACACCAAGTTTAGTACATTGTTCTTGGATAATTTTAACTTCCTTATCTGTATCCGTTATAAAGTGATTAATTGCAACTATTACTTCTAAACCAAACTTTTTAATATTTTGTATATGCCTTTCTAAGTTAGGCATACCTTTTTTTAATGCATTGAGATTTTCTTTCCCAAGATCATCTTTTTCAATACCTCCATGCATTTTTAAAGCTCTTATTGTAGCAACAAGAACCACGCAACTTGGTTTCAGTCCTGCTTTTCGACATTTAATATTTAAAAATTTTTCAGCTCCAAGATCTGCCCCAAAACCAGCCTCTGTAATAACATAATCAGATAATTTTAATGCAGTTTTAGTGGCTAGGATTGAATTACACCCATGAGCAATATTTGCGAATGGTCCGCCATGAATAATTGCAAGATTATTTTCCAATGTTTGAACTGCATTGGGCCTGATTGCTTCTTTCAACAATACTGTCATAGGGCCATTTGCTTTTAAATCTTTTGCATAAACTGGTTTTTTATCTTTCGTATAAGCAACTGTAATATTTCCTATTTTTTCTTCTAAATCTTTAATGCTGTTTGATAAACAAAAAATAGCCATCACTTCTGAGGCAACTGTAATATCAAAACTATCGTCTCTTGTAATATTAGCTTTTAATTTCTCAAGATTTATTTTTATTTTTCTAAGGCTACGATCATTTAGGTCAACTACGCGTTTCCAAACTATGTTTTCTGGATCTATATTTAGTTTGTTTCCCCAATAAATGTGATTATCAATTAAAGCTGATAATAAATTATGTGCCGAAGTTATAGCGTGAAAATCTCCAGTAAAGTGTAAGTTGATTTGCTCCATTGGAACTACTTGGGCATGTCCTCCACCAGCTGCTCCACCTTTCATTCCAAAAGATGGTCCTAGACTTGGTTCTCTCAAACATACGATTGATTTTTTTCCAATTTTATTCAGACCATCATTTAACCCTACCGAGGTAGTTGTTTTACCCTCTCCTGCTGGTGTTGGTGTAATTGCTGTTACCAAAATTAGATTACTTTTTTTTTCCTTTAATTTATCAATATATTCAAAATTTAATTTTGCAATATGGCGGCCCATTGGACTAAAAGAAAACGGGTCGTCAGGAATATTAAATTTACTAAGAACATCTACTATTGGTTTCATTTTAGATGTTCTGGCTATTTCAATGTCTGGCTTAATTTTGGTCAATAGTTTACCTGCGTTATTTTTGGCTTGGACTATGCCACAAAACTTAGTTACTTTAAATTATGAAAAAAATATTGGTAATACTGATTTTATCATTTCAAGTCTCACTACAAGCGGCTGATAAATACACAAATTTTTCTTTGTCAAGCTTGGAAAGTGCTAAAAATGAGGGGAAGACTATTGTGATTAATTCCTATGAACCATGGTGTTGGTCATGTAGAAAACAGGACAAAGTACTAAATGATGCAAAAAGCGAATTTGGCAATGTAGTTTTTTTAACGTACCAACAAGGTAAACATAGAGATATTGCTGAAGCGTTAAATATTAGCATGAGGACAACTATAGTTGTTTTTAAAGGTCAAGTAGAAGTTGACCGGATTATAGGTCAAACCGGAAAGCCAGAGATTTACGCCGCAATTAAAAAAGGTATTTAATTTCTTAAATTGAATGTGTTAAATATATAACTAAGTAATAGTTATATGAAAATTTATCTCACCCACGAGAAAGACAAATAATTTTTGTGAAATCAAATTATTACAGACCAGAAATAGATGGCTTACGTGCAATTGCTGTAATGGCAGTAATATTTTACCACGCAGATCTTACGATTTTTGGAAATAAATTTTTTGAGGGTGGATTTATCGGTGTTGATATTTTTTTTACAATTTCTGGTTACCTTATTACTTCAATAATTTTAAGAGAATTAAAAGAGACTAGAAAATTTTCATTTATAAATTTTTATAAAAGACGGGCAAGAAGAATACTACCAGTTTTATTCTTTATTATGATTGTCTCCTTCCCTTTTGCATATAAATATTTATTGCCAAATTTTTTCATCGATTATTCAAAATCTATAATTTCCTCAATTGGCTTCGCATCTAATTTTTATTTTTGGTCTTTAGGTTTGGGATATGACCAATTGCAAAACTTGCAATTTCAACCTTTCCTTCACACTTGGTCCTTATCAGTGGAAGAACAATATTATTTTATTTTCCCGATATTATTATGTATTTGCTTCAGATATTTTAGAAAGTATTTAAATTTTCTTTTTATATTAGGAATATTTATAAGTTTATTATTAGCTGATTGGATGAGCCAAACGCATGCTTCTTTTAACTTTTATACCCTTCCTTCAAGAGGTTGGGAGCTTTTGGCTGGATCATTATTGGCAAACATTGAACTAAAAATTGGACGAAAAAACCCTAAAATTTTGAGTAGTACTTTGCCAGTTTTAGGATTGTTGTTAATTATTTTTACATTCATTTTTTATAATGATCGAATGTTTTTACCATCCTTTTATACTTTGCCATCAATTTTAGGAGTTTGTATGATAATTTGGTTTACAAGTAACAATTCTTTTACAACAAAAATTTTTTCTAATAATTTTTTTGTTGGAGTTGGATTAATTTCATACTCGCTTTATCTTTGGCATTATCCAATTTTTATTCTTTTTGCAGAAATAAATAAATACTATTTGATAATTATTACCTTTATTCTTTCTATAATTTCATATTATTTTATTGAGAAACCTTTCAGAAAAAAAACTTTTAATTCAAATTTTTTTAATATTAGAACTATTGTGTTTTCTTCATTAATTATTTTGTCGATTAACACATTAGTTATATATAATGATGGTTTTTATAATGCATCCCGTTATCCAAATATAATTGATAATATTATTTCAAGAAAATTTACGAGTAATAAAAACCTAGTTATAAAACCATCCGTGGATAATCCAAATAAAAGTAATATTTATGTTGCAGGTGACAGTCACATGAATATTGTTTACAGGACTTTGTTAAAGCATCCTAAGATTGAAGGATATAATTTGCATAAATTAAATTATAGAGGATGCTATTACATATTCGGATTTGATAAAACACAAAAGTATTCTGGAAAAATCGAGAACTACTGTGATCAAAAAATACAAAATGAGAGAAAAAGAAAGTTTTTATCAAAAAAAGATTCTATAATTATCTTGGGGGGAAGATTGCCAATGTATTTGTCCGGTGAAAGATATGATAATTTAGAAGGTGGAAGAGAGGGAAGAGAATGGCATATATTTAAAAATGAGAACAACAAAGATGTTTCTCTAGGCGTAAGGAAATCAATATTAGATTTGTTAGAAAATAATTTAAAAGTGATATTAGTTTATCCTGTTCCTCCAGTTGGTTGGTACGTTCCAAAAAAAATACTTGATGCATATACATGGAACAAAGGTGACTTTGAAAATTATTTAGACTCAAATCCTGTTACAACATCTTACGAAAGTTTTATTAAGTACTCTAAAAAAAGTTTCGAAACATTAGACGGAATAAAGCATCAAAACCTTTATAGAGTATATCCACATAAATTATTTTGCGATAATCAAATAAAAAATCGTTGCGTTACTCATGATAATAAAAATATATTTTACACAGATAATAATCACCTATCTGAAACAGGAGGAATACAGTTGCGGAATGAAATAATAAAAAAAATTGATCAAATAGAAAAATCTACAAAATAATAAATTTTAATTGCGAAAAACTAAATTAAAGGTGGCCTTGGTTTGAATCGCACAAACGACACATACCTTTTCAGGGTACTGCTCTACTACTGAGCTACAAGGTCATAGTTTTAAAATCTAAAAGTAATCCTGCCTTTAGTCAAATCATAAGGTGTCATTTCAACCAAAACTTGATCGCCGGCTAAAACTCTAATTCTATTT
>MDTE01008398.1_pt1 | contig 10184 bp, 7 predicted proteins | sample 811231 | NCBI WGS metagenome assembly MDTE01 (sample SAMN05326651, study PRJNA326480) | marine metagenome | isolation source: seawater | place: Indian Ocean: Red Sea | collected 2010 | reverse complement strand
ACATCCTCCGCGAGATCCACCAGCGCCTGCGCTATCGCGTGAGCCTCGATTCGGTGGGCAAAGCGACCCTCAACGCAGAAAAATCCGCCGACGGACTCATGGCACTCAAGTGGTTCAAGGAAGGACGGATGGACTTGATCGAAAAATACTGCCAACAAGATGTAGAGCTAACCCGCGACCTCTTCTACTACGGTCTCGAAGAACATTTTCTCCTCTTCGATCGCAAAAACGAAGGGCGGATGCGGATTCCGCTCGATTGGAAGCTCGACGAATTAGTTGAACGAGAGTAGAAATCGGCACCCCATGCAAATAAGGAACCCCAGCTCATGCTGAAAGATGCCCCCCAACTCCGCAATCAGCTTATAAACGAGGGCTACTGCCATCTGCCGGGCATCGCTCCGAACGAGTTGATCAAGGCGACCCGCCAGGCCGCCGATCGAGCGGCCGAAGAGATACCGCAGGAGCAGAAAGATCGGCAACGCCTGCAGGGATCGCTCATCAATGTCTGGGACCATCCGCAAATGGCTCCGCTGATCGGTCTGCCCAATGCGATCGAGGCACTGGGAGCCCTCGGCTTTCCCAAGCCCAAATTCTACACCGGCTTCATCATCAGCAAACCACCCGAAAAAGCACCGGCTCTGTTCTGGCACCAGGACGGGATCGGCTGGAGCGAGGCGGTTAATTATACCGACACGCCGGTCCAATTCTTTCTGATGTACTACCTGATCAACACCAATCGGCACAACGGCTCGCTGCGGGTGATTCCCGGCTCGCATCTCAAGCGGCATCGGCTGCACGGCCTGCCTCCCGCGCACACCGATGAAATCCAGAAGGCTGACGAGAGCCATCCAGCCCTGCAAGCCGATCCGGACGAGATCGACGTAGCGGTGCAGGCCGGCGATCTGGTGATCGGCGACGCGCGCCTCCTCCACGCAGCACACCCCAACCGTTCGCAGGAGCGGCGAACAGTCATCACGCTCTGGTTTTGCCCCACCTACGACCAACTCCCGGAAACGATCCAGGCCTTCTACGGTGAACCGCGCGACAAACCCGAGCACTGGAGCGAGGCGGATTGGGCTCTGGTCGAACCCCTGCTGGGCACCTATCGAGGCGACGCCACGCCTTTTGTACCCAACCGCATCCCCGACGAGCGGTTCGTATAGCCTGGAACCCAAACCATTCCGAACCAGCACATTGAGAGGATGGATAAAAACGATGATCCATACACCTGCATATCTGATTCTCAACACCGCTGATTCTGGCGGCTCAAGGCCGCGTGCCAATCACTGCAACCCATATTTTTTGCGGGGAGTACTGGTCTTAATCGCCCTGTATTTTTTGAATCCCGCACCCACCCAGGCCTCTGAGCTGGGCCGAAAAATCGGTCCGATGCTAAAAATGACACTCAGCACCGAAGAACACGCCGAGGGCGCAGCTAAGAAAACCGCAGACCGCAGCTCTATAGCGTTGATCCTCAAAGGCGATACGGCCAAATTAGCGCAAAAAATCGACGCACTCGGCGGCTCGGTCGGAACAATAGCAGGCGATATCCTAACCGCACAGATCCCCCGCCATGCCCTGTCTGCGCTAATGGCCGATCCGGCGCTCGAACGGGCCGAGGCGGAGCCCCGTCTGAGACCGATCAATGACGCAGTGCGCAAGCAAACCAACGTCGACCATATCCACCGCGATGAGGCCGCGCTAGGAGCGGCCTATCGCGGGCGCGGTGTAATCGTCGGCATCGTCGATAGCGGCATCGATATCTTCCATCCCGATTTCCGCGATCCAGCCGATTCGACCCGCTCCCGGATCCTGGCGATTTGGGACCAGCTCGATGAGAGCGGCCCCCCTCCGGCCGGGTACTCGTACGGCACACTCCATACGCGCGAAAGCATCGAGCGCGCACTCCGCGGTGAAGAGACCATCTCCGCCACCGACGAAATAGGCCATGGCACCCACGTAGCTGCTACCGCGGCTGGCAATGGACCGGTCTATGCCGGCATGGCTCCCGAAGCCGACCTAATCATCGTCAAGCTGCTCGACGACGAAGAGTTTGGCGAGGAGATACCCGAAGAGGCTAGCTTCTCAACGTTAATGGATGATTTTCGCGGCTCGCTGATCGACGCAGCGGCTTATGTTTTCGCGCAAGCAGAGCAACACCAGCAACCGGCAGTGATCAACCTAAGCCTCGGCACCATTGCCGGCCCGCACGACGGCACCGGCCTAGTAGAACAAGGGTTGGATGCGTTGCTGGAAACACCCGGTAGGGCGATCTGCGCAGGGATGGGCAACGAAGGCGGGGCCAAGACGCACTGGGGCGATTTCGAGCTGGAGCCCGATTCGCTGTGGACCTACTATTACATGGACACCAATGTCCTGCAACAGAAGTTTCTAACTGATTTCGCTCTATTCCTCGAAGGCGAGATCAGCGAAGCCGAAATGGAATCCAGAAATAAAGTTCTGGAAGCGGGCCCGGCCATCGATATCGTACTCTACGGCACGATCGAAGGCCCCGGTACCGAGGAGGCCGCCATCGCCCTCGGTGCCACCGTGGCCCGAGGCGCGTTTTTCTCGCTCGAGCCGCGTGAAAACCTGGACAATACTCCGTGGTACGAACTCTCCGTTCTGGCCGAGCAGGCAATTTCCGTTCGCGATACCCTGAATTATTCCGACGGACGCGAGGCGGGCATTATTGAACTGGCCGCACAATACACAGCCGATGATCGCCTGGAATTTTTCGTCATCATCCGCGATACCGGGCAGACAGTCGATATGGCCAATTCCCGAATCAATGGCGGCGAACTCTTCCGCCTCATGGCACGGGGCGGTGGTCGGATCCATGTCTGGACCGCTACCGGAGCAGGTATGAACGGCGCCAATCCGCTATTAAACCTGGAGAGTTCCGACCCTCGCTACCGCCCCGGTGACGACGCCTTTACCACGATGATTCCGGCGACAGCACGGCGGGTGATCGCCGTCGGATCGCACGACAATCGAAGCTCAGTACCACTTCAGATCAACCAGGGGACACTCTCTGCATACTCCAGCCAGGGGCCCACTCTAGATGGTCGAATCAAACCCGAGATAACAGCTCCGGGAAACGCCGTCATCTCAGCCCTCTCGCGCGATGCCAGAGGCTTGAGGGCCTTGAATGCATTCATGCAAGCCATGCTCGAATCGGAACTCGAATTCCCTCTTTTAACTCCCGATGAAAAACACGTCTTCAATTCGGGGACCAGTATGTCGACGCCGGTGGTAAGCGGCAGTGTCGGATTGTACCTGCAACGCAATCCGCAGGCCTCCACTGAAATCATACGCCACGCCCTGTTGAGCCATGCGGTGCAGGATTCCTCAACCACGAGCCACGGCACCTTACCCAATAATCACTGGGGGCATGGAAAGCTGAATATCCTTGCCGCGATGGGGGGTATCGTCACCCAGGTCGCCTTACCCGATGCCGCGGCGATCACCCATTTGCGGCTCTTTCCTTCTTATCCGAATCCGTTCAACCAGAGTACCCTGATTCCATTCCAATTGGCAGCTCCCGAGTTGGCGCAGATAACCATCTACAACCTGGCGGGACAGCGGGTCAGACAACTCCTCGACGACCGCCTCAGTGCCGGAAAATACACGGTGTCCTGGAACGGATTGGACGATATGGGTCGCCCCCTAGCCAGCGGAGTATACCTCTGTCGATTGCAAGTCGGGCAGCAAGAGCGCACCAACAAGATGCTGCTGGTGCGCTGATCCAGGCCTATACTCGTCCGAGTTCGAGCACGTTCCCGCGATCAACCGCCGGACTCTTTTGCACTGCTCTTTGCCGGATCGACTTCCAGTCTTATCGCATCGTACATCAGGCAGCCGGGGCCAGAACCGCGTTCCCCTTTTTCCTCGCCTGCAGCATAGCGGTCTGCCAGGATGTGTCGCAGCGAAACCACATTCTCACCGGGGCGCAAAAGCCCCGCATCGAAATCTAGCTCCCGCACACTGTAGCGCGTCGACTGCCTCGCGCTGCGATAGCTATCGCCCCCCGTACTGGCCACGCTGAAGACATCCACCTGTTCATCGTTGACCCAGACCCCTACTTCGGCCGCCCGACGATTGTCGCCGAAACCCCGTTCATTAGCCCCCCTGGCACCAGCAATACCCAGGGTTAGCCGGGCAACACCGCGGAGGTTTTGCTCCAGATCGAAGACGATATTCCAGGCATTGTCGCGGCTGTACCAGTTCCAGTGGGCAAAATTCCAATCCTCGCGCTCCTGGCTCTGGCCAATGATAAAACGGATATCCTGCGGAAAATCGATTGGATAGCGCCGCCACAATCCCCAATGGTGAAAATCGTCGCCATTGGCGTATTCACCGGTCGAGCGATCTGCGATCCCGAGCTGCCATATCCGTCGACCATGCCGCATCCGCTGCCAAGTCAAACGACCCACCGATACCTCTTCGCCAGCGCTGAGTTCGATCCCGTCCTGCCTGAATTCGTAAAACTGATCCGCGCCCAGTGCAAAAAGCGTATAGCGCCCCTGACGCACCTCCTGCAAACGAAAACGTCCTTGTGCATCGGTTCGGGTCCAGAAATGATAGCCTCTATTCTCCATCGACCAGTGGCTTCCTTCCGGCGCGAGTATAACCCACGCATCGAGTGCAGGGGTACCGTCTTCGAAGTCGAGGCGACCCGACACCTGGCCCCGATTGAGCGGAAACAAATCGTGCTCCATCCAGGCAAACGGCCACTCCTGCTCGAGCCCCGCGACCGCAGTTTTAGCATCGCTCCACATCTCATCGTAATCGCGACCCTGGTTGAGATAGACAAATGCAGGCCCGTAAATTTTCTGCCAATTCGTCTCGTCGGCAGGAGGAAATTCCATTTCATAGCCACCGCGATGGACGCAGTGCACCTGCCAGATGATAATCGGCGTCTTAGCCGTCTGGTGACTGGTCAGCAACACCCGGAACGGTGCCGAGCCATAATACTCCCCACTGGCCTGCATAAACCACACCCCGGCTTGAGAACCCGCCCAGCCATAGAGCCCAAACTCATCGTCTTCGATCGCATGGCAATAATTGTATTTGCTGACTACTCGACCGTCGGCAAGAGCAAATGTGGCATCCATGAGCGCGTCGGCAGCAGCCTCTTCTTCACAGGTGTGACTCTGGTGTCGACGCATATCATCGACAGCTATATAGTCAAAATATTGCGGTTCAAGACGAAGGTTATAGGCATATTGCGTGATATCGCCCGCAGGCATCTGCGCATCGTGAGCCGCGGTCATGAACAAATAGAATCCCGATTCGCCCCGCCGCAGTACATAGTGCAGTGCAGTGCGAAAGAAAAAGGGAGCCGCGGGCTCGCGAACGAAGGCTACTTCTACTAGATCCGCAGATTGGCGCACGACACGGACTCGGCCTTGTAAAATCGCGAATTGCGGGGCAACCGCTGAGCCTGCTGCATCGTATCCGTTGCCATTGCAATTCCAGTAACCGCGAGTGACCAGATTGGGACCATCGCCTAAATAAAGCTCATGCAAAGTCCCATCTTCACCGATCCCCAACGAAACTATACCGTTGTCGAGAATGATACTCTTTTCGAACTGCAAAGACACCGGTTGGCTCAGATCGCTCGCCTCCGCAATTGTAAAGACGAAGGCTTGCAGACAGATGATCAGTAATTTCATCTCTTCTCCCAACTATTTCAGCGAGTTTTCCAATTCGATTTTCGGATTTCGAATTTATTATACCAAATACCAAACCCCGTCCAGTACACCATCATCTTCGCTCTGCTAGCTGCCCTGGATTCAACTCGAATCGGCATAAATTGACCGCTCAAAAGCCGCCAAAGTACGCAGCACTTTAGGGTCGACAGGCGGAGATATCTGCGTCATCAGCACCCCACAAATATCGCTGCATGGATCTATCCAGAAATACGTATTCAATATCCCCGCCCATGACATACTCCCTGCAGCTCGTCCCCCAGAGGAAACCTTAGTATGAAGCTGAAATCCCAGGCCGAAGCCATCCGCGCGTGCAAAGTTCGCATGCTTAGACCCGGCGATGAAGGCATTAAATGATTCGGCTACCTCTGTGCCCATATCCGATAAATGATTCACCCCCATACTACGCACGGTTTCCCGCCGCAAAATGCGCTTGCCATCTAATTCTCCTTCCCGCAACAACGCCCGTATAAAGCGCAGATAATCCGGGACCGTTGAGAACAACCCTCCAGAACCGCTGAGAAATACGGGCTTCTGCACTCTCGCTTCTCTCAGCGCAAAGGTACCATCCGCCTGCCGATGTCGCGGCAACATCAAGCGATCTATTTTTTCATCGGGTAAATCGAAATGGGTGTCTTGCATATCCAATGGCGCAAAAATCCGTTCGCGAAATACCTGATCCAGATTTTTGGCGCGAATTTTCTCAATCAACAAACCGAGCCAATCCGTACCGATGCCATACATCCAGCTCGTACCCGGTTCGAAACGCAGCGGCGCCATAAGGAAATCGCGACTCTCGTCAAAGACACTGGGGATCAGCCCTAAACGTACTCCTTCCCCAAGCAATGGATCGAATAATTCAGAGCCAAAGCCGGATGTATGCGTCAACAGGTGGCGCAGAGTAATCTCCCCAGTGGGCTGCTCCAGAATCAGGGTCTGCGCTTGTCGATTGATGCCCGCAAGTATTTTCAAGTCTCCAATCTCAGGCAGGTACTGCTCAACCGGCTCTTCCAAACCAATAAGCCCTTCCTCTACCATCTGCATAGCAGCCACAGAGGTAATGGCCTTGGTCATAGAATAGATCCGAAATATCGATTCGACCCCCAGCTGGCGGGTCGAATCGAGCATGCCGAAAGCATCGGCATACAAAATTCCCGAGGCCTTCGCCGCGCCGGCGACAACCCCGGGCAAAAAGCCGTCAGATACGGCCTTGTGCAATATCGTCTGAGCTCTAGTAGTTGCACCGATATTCATTTTCTTGCCAACCGAACCCGAGTGTCATACCTTCGATTCATAATGACTCCAATACAACGCGATTCCGTACCGTTTCATCCCTCTTTCAATATAATCTGAAGCGTGGAAATCATATGTTTAAAATGATACATCCCGCAGTCGATCTTGGCATTGTCTGCAGTGATTTCGCAGCATCGCTGCACTTCTACCGCGATCTGCTTGGATTTGCAGAAGTCCTCGACATCCAGATTCCGACCGAGATCGCAACGGGTTTGGGTCTAGCCCCAGGACCATTTCGCCAGGTGCGCTTACAAGCCGGGGCAACTAAGATCAAACTGATGGAAATCGACTCGCCGCCACCCGAACGCTCGCTCGAATTCCAGGCCGGAGTGCGCTGGCTGACCTTCATCGTCGACGATGTACCGGCCCTGGTGGACCAGTTGCAGGCACGCGGAGTCGAATTCATGTCCGAAACCATTTCCGCCCCCGATGCCAAACACGTCATTTGTGCTAAAGGGCCTGATGGCATGCTGATCGAGCTAGTACAGCTGCACGATACCGACCGGCCATAAATCCCTAGCGAATTATCACTAGACCATTTAAACTCCACCCCACGAATTCAGCACACCATGTCGGATATATCATCAAGCGAAAAAATCCTGGACCGTTCGATATTTACGGGCATGACGCCCGACCAGCAACAGCACTATTTTGCGCAGTACGGCTTTGTCCTGCTGCCCAGAATAGTCTCTGCCTCCCAAATAGAGCGGGTCGCGACCGAAGCAGGTGGCCTGCAGCGCTATGATTATATCGAGCGCTGGCCGGGTCCTGCTTTGGAAGAGCTCATCACCAACCCCAAGCTTTTGCAGCCTCTTCAGCGCGCTTACGGCACCGACCTCCGCTTTTTCAAATCGGTCTATGCCGAGTGGCGCGATGCCGACGAGCACAAAAAGAAGAAGGGCCGACAGCCCCTGCACCGCGACTACGCGCCGGAACCCGAGAATGGCGACTATCGCAACAGTTGTGCCTCCTGGTGCAATGTCGGCCATTACCTGATCGACCTCGAGGTAGATGAAGGGCCGTTGTGGATCGTGCCCGGCAGCCACCGCTTGGACTGGGGCCTCGGGCGCAGCGACCTGGAGCATTTCGCCGACGCTGCCCGCATGGTCCTGGCCAAAGCAGGCGATGCAGTGATCTTCCACAACCGCACGATGCACGCCGGCGGCGTCATGCACTCTGGCCGACCGCGGCCCAGTGTATTCCAATCCTACCGTCCCGGCTGGGCTGCTCCGCTCGGGCCAGTCCCCGAATGGCCAGATCAGGTCATCGATCGAGCCTCAGCGGAACTGCGTCAATTGCTGATAGGACAAAACGACGGCGTGCGCGTCGATGCCTATGGCATCGCCCAGAGCTAAACTCCGACCTTCCCTCTACATCGCTCACGACCGGCACCAAAGGGCATTGAGCCGAATGCGTACGCACTCGGCTCTCCTTTAGATCTGTTTATTTTCAACATATCAAAAACCTGATATAGTACTGAATTTGCCTGCAGCCCATTGCCCTCATATATTGAGCCGCAGCACAGAGACGAGATCCAATATCACAGGCGCAAAGTTTTACCATTGGAGTCCTTTGATTAACTCTTTGCACTTAGCTGAGGCAAACTAAATGAAGCTAGCAGAAGCGTTGATACTCCGTGCGGATATCCAAAAACGTCTTGAGCAGGTGGGCCAACGTCTCTTGCGCAGTGCAAAAGTCCAGGAAGGCGACCAGCCGCCCGAAGACCCCGGGGCCCTTATTGAAGCGCTGGAGAAATTGGTATCGGAGCTCACGATTCTTATCCAGCGAATCAACCGGACCAACAGCACATCCGAGCTCGAACCCGGAGTAACGCTCTCGGATGCGCTGGCAACTCGCGACATCCTAAAAATCAAACACTGTGCCTATCGCGATCTTGCCGAGGCCGCAACGGTAAAGCAAGATCGCTCCACCCGATCTGAGATCAAATTTCAATCCACCGTCGATGTAGCGGCGATTCAGGTCGAAGCAGATCAAGCAGCTAGAGCGCACCGGGAAATCGACACAAAAATTCAGGCGGCCAATTGGCAGATCGATCTGGCTGATTAATCATTGAGGAATGAAAGTACCCAGTATTAAAAGCTGTCTCGGCAGGGGCGTGTATACCCGCCAACTGGGTCAAGTTGGATCTTGGTAGATGCGTGGGGCCGCATCGGGTGGGTTCGAGTCCCACAATCACTTCGTATGCCCAGTACGCTGACAAGAGTACCGCGCACGCTTTACCGTTACTACCGCTTATACAGACCTGCCGAGGCAGCCTATCCTAGTGGACTCGACGCAATAACCCATATCACCGACCTGGCCCCCACAAGCCCAGGCTACGCCCCAATCCACCGCAGTCACGTGCTAGCAGGGTCTCAAGCCTCGGTTCGGCCACCGGCATACATTCCATCAAGCGACCAGTACGATTCGGGATTGGGGCGGGCAACAATCCATTTGCCATTGGTGAAGTCTGGAAAAGCTACGGGTTGGCTGCCGCAGGCGACCGACTCCTCAGACAGGGCGGTAATAGCCATCCACGCGACCGAATCGTAGACATCTATCGGGGTTTGAGATCGCTCTTTTATAGACTCGATAAAAGCCCGCTGGACCAGATAATCCATTCCGCCATGACCGCCCTGTACTCCATCGGCAATGAAATCTTTCCACACCGGATGCTCATAATCTTTCAGGTAATCAGCCATATCCGCCCACTCTTCCCCGGGAAAATCATCGAAATGCAGAGCATTTTTGTCCTCCATCCAGATCCCGCGCGTACCCTGGACGCGCTGAGCTCTCGAATAAGGACGCGGCAACGAGCAATCGTGGATCAGCATCACCGTCTCGCCATGCGCACACTTGATCATCGTAGTGGTAATATCACCCTGGGCGAATTCGGTACCGTACTCGCTGTGCTCTGAGCCTAACTCCCTAACGGCATAGTCATGCAGCCCCCGGCTCTTAGAACTCATGGAAACCAGTGAAATAAAGCGGTTGCCCTTGTTGATATTGAGCATTTTAGCGATCGGCCCCACACCATGCGTGGGATAGAGATCGCCATTGCGGTGGACAAAATTGTTCAGGCGATAGTGGCGGTTTTCGTTGCCACGGGTTATTTCGGAGCGCAGATCGTGTTGGTACCCGCACTGGCAGTGAATCAATTCGCCAAAAAGTCCTTTT
>MDTE01015452.1_pt1 | contig 10185 bp, 10 predicted proteins | sample 811231 | NCBI WGS metagenome assembly MDTE01 (sample SAMN05326651, study PRJNA326480) | marine metagenome | isolation source: seawater | place: Indian Ocean: Red Sea | collected 2010 | reverse complement strand
GTTGGGGCTTGGGATTTTAAATGATTTTATTTTTATTTTTTTATAACTCTCAACCTTTGTCGATTATGACATTTGAAACACCCACCCCTAAGACATATCCTTGAGGGTACCTCAAACCAAAGCCTATTTTAGTAATTACTACTGCTCAAATATTTTGGTTTGGAAAAGAGTAATCAAAACTTTGATAATATTATTATAAAATTTATGAATTGATGTTTCTACCTGCATCATCAAATTCATAAAGTTTGCCTTTTGAAATATTTAATCCCACCGTATGACCAACTGGTGTATTATCTTCCCCTGATACTTTTACAACAATTTCATTTCCATCTTGTATTTCAAGATAAAGTAAAGTCTCTCCACCAAGATGTTCTTTTACTTTTACTTGAGCATCAATAATACCAGTTCCAGCTTTTTTTATTTCAATATGTTCAGGTCTGCAACCTATATGGATACTGTTTGCATGGGGATTAAAGTTTCTAAATTTTAATTTAGAATTAAATGTATTCATAGCTGGCGAACCTATAAATTCAGCCACAAATTTGGAATTAGGCTGATTATATAATTCCATTGGATGTCCGACCTGTTCTATTCTACCATCGTTTAAAACTACAATTTTGTTGGCCATAGTCATAGCCTCTACTTGGTCATGTGTAACATAAACCATTGTAGCATTTAAATGTTTGTGAAGATTTTCTAACTCAACACGCATCTGAACACGTAGTTTGGCATCTAAATTTGAAAGTGGTTCATCAAATAAAAATACTTTAGGATTTTTCACTATAGCACGACCTATTGCTACTCGCTGTCTTTGACCCCCAGATAATTGGGATGGTTTTCTATCCAAATAATCTTCTAATTGTAAAATTCTAACAGCTTCTGAAGTTCTTTTATTTCTTAAGTCCTTATTATAACCGTTTACTTTCATACCAAATTCTAAATTTTCTCTTACGGTCATGTGTGGATATAAAGCATACGATTGAAAAACCATTGCAAGATTTCGATCAACGGGTTCAGCATTAGTTACATCAATACCATCAATCTCAATATTTCCAGCATCCGCATTTTCAAGTCCAGCTAAGGTTCTTAATAATGTTGATTTTCCACATCCTGATGGGCCAACAAATACAACAAATTCTCCGTCCTTTATATTTAGATTTATATCAAAAAGAGCTTGAACAGAGCCATAGTATTTATTCAAGCCATTAATTTTAATATTGGCCACACAAAACTTCCTTTACTAAATTCATATTAACTATACCTTAAAAAATTTTACATTGATTTTCAATGATCAATATGTTTTGCTAATCCTTTAACAGATTTACAATTAAATCTAAACTTTAATAGGAGGAGTTATTTCGTGAAATATATAAAAAATTTGTTTTTTTCTATTATTGCAGCTTGTCTTTTATCAACAGGAGCTTATAGCTGGAGTTTAAAGGATGCAGCTGCGCCTTATGCTGGTACTACAGTTGATGTAGTATTCCTACTTAGACCTGGTTATGAAGCCATAGAAGCTATGTTGCCACAGTTTGAAGCTGAAACAGGAATAAAAATTAATATAATTAAGCACCCATATGAGAATGCATTAGGTGAACAAGTAAGAGATTTTGTAGCTGGAGGCGATTTAGATATCGCTCTTATCGATTTGGTTTGGATCGGAAATTTTGCTGAAAATGATTGGATTCTTCCATTAGCCGATGTTCAAGCTAAATTTCCTGAAGCAGTTGATCCGGCATTGGATATTGATGACTTTTTTCCATTAGTGCTAAATGCCTTTGGTGGATGGAATGATACAATTTACGGTTTACCTTTTGATAATTATTCTGGATTGATGTTTTATAACAGATGTATGCTAGCAGATGCGGGTTTTAGTTCTCCTCCATCTACATGGGCTGAACTTAAAGATGTTTATGGTCCTGCGTTAACCAAAAATGGTAAGTATGCTTTCGCTCTACAATCAAAGAGAAATGAAACTCAATCTGCGGATAGCTTTGCAAGAGTTCTTTGGCCATTTGGTGGTTCATTTTTAGATAAAAATTTTAAATCCAACTTAATGAGTTCTGAAAGTCAAGCTGGTCTAAAGTTTCGTCAAGATCTTATGAAGTATATGCCAGAAGGTATAGTAGCTTATGATCATGCAGAAACAGTAAATGGGTTTTCACAAGGTGATATTGCAATTATTACTGAGTGGTCAGCATTTTATTCATCAGTAATGTCTCCTGAAACATCAAAGGTTGCAGATTGTGTTGAGATTGCACCAGAACCCATGGGACCAGCAGGCAGAAAACCAGCTTTAGGTGGTTTTTCTCTTGCTGTAGCAAGCCAAGCTAGTGAGGCGGAGCAAGCAGCAGCTTATCTTTTTATTCAGTGGGCTACTTCAGCAGCTAATGCTCGTGAATACTTAGAGCGTGGAGGTGTTCCAGCAAGGCAATCTGTTTACAAACAAAGTGGTCTTGGTGATTTTAAGTTTGTACCTGCTTTAGTTGAAAGTTGGCAAGATGGTGTTCCAGAATTCCGTCCAAGATTCGCTGAGTGGCCAGAAATTACAGAGATTGTTCAAGAGTGGGGAACAAAAATGATGCTTGGCGAGGTCTCTACTGAAGAAGGTGCTAAAGAAATTGGAACCCGTATGGAATCCGTTTTAGAGGATGCAGGTTATTACTCTGGTGAGAAACCATTAGCACAATAAATTTATAATAATCTAAATACTAAGGGCATTTGATTATGCCCTTAGTTTTTTAATAAGTAGGATTTTTAGAGATGAGGGGAAAAGTAAGCAAAAAAACTATTTTTGCTTTTATTGGACCAGCTGTCATTGGTCTTGCAATTATAGGAATAGCCCCCTTATTATTTGCTCTTTGGACATCTACACATTTCTATAATTTAACAAAATTAAAAAAAGTAAAGTTTATTGGATTTGAAAATTATCTTACAGTAATTACTGATGAAGTTTTCTGGCAGGCAATGGGACGTACTTTTTTTCTTCTTTGTACAGCACTTCCTATCCAAATTGCTCTTGGGTTAGGAATCGCTTTAATTCTTCATCAACCAGGCTTAAATATCTTAAAAACTTTAACTAGATTAAGTTTAGTCTTACCAATGGCTACCACATATGCAGTAGTTGGGTTATTAGGTCAGGTAATGTTTAATCAAAAATTTGGTGTCATTAATCAATTGCTTGGGAATACTTCAATTAATTGGATTGGTGATCCTACTAATGCTTTTGTAATGATAATTTTCTGGGATGTATGGCAATGGACACCATTTGTAGCCTTAGTTTTATTAGCTGGATTATCCATGGTTCCTGTTGAAATAGAGGAAGCTGCTAGGCTTGAAACTAAGTCTAAATGGGTAGTACTAAGATATGTACAATTACCTTTTTTAGTTCCAGGTCTTGTAGCAGTTCTTATTTTAAGGACTGCTGATACATTAAAACTTTTTGATATGGTATTTACTCTTACACGTGGGGGTCCTGGATCATCCACAGAATTTGTTTCATTAATGATCCAAAGAGTTGGTTTTCGAGGTTTTGATCAAGGTCTGGCATCTGCCCAAGCCATTATACTTTTGATTATTACCATAATTTTGGCTCAAATATATATTCGTATATTTTATAGAGAGGTTTAAATCGTGAAGTTAAACCGTTTTTTTTGGTACCAATTTTTTTTGCTATCTATAATTATAATAATATGTGTTTTCCCCTTTTATTGGATGGTGACAACTTCATTAAAGACACAAATTGTAGCTTTAGAAGCGCCCCCAGTTTGGCTTTTTGAACCGACTCTAAATAATTACAGAGAGGCACTTTTTAAAGATGATGTTTTAAGCACACTTATAAACTCATTGATTGTAGCTATTTCAACTACTATTTTAGCTCTTCTTTTGGGAGTTCCAGCAGCATTTGCTTTAGCTAGATTTGAATTTAGGGGCAAAAAGGATCTTTGGTTTTGGTTTATAACTAATAGAATGGTCTCACCTATAGTGCTAGCACTTCCTTTTTTTTTAATAGCCAGAAATTTAGGTGTTTTAGACAAACACATCACCCTCATTTTAATTTATCTTACTTTTAACCTTCCAATTGTTATCTGGATAGTCACTGATCAATTTCGAGGGATCCCTTATGATTTAGACGAGGCAGCTCTTTTAGAAGGAGCATCACAATTTACTATAATGAGAAAGATTTGTTTACCCCTTGCCATGCCTGGAGTGGCAGTTTCTGCTATTTTTTCTTTTATATTTTCATGGAATGAACTCATGTTTGGTTTAATTTTAACACGTACTGATGCAAAAACAGCACCTGCAATGGCAGTAAGTTTCATGGAAGGATATAATCTGCCTTATGGAAAAATCATGGCTACATCTACACTTATTGTTATTCCAGTTCTTATTTTTGCCCTTATCGCTTCTAAACAGCTGGTGAGAGGTTTAACGATGGGTGCAGTTAAGTAACTTTGAATTTTTAGATTTAGGTATATTATAGTTTTTTTTGTTTTAATTTAAAATTCTAACATAAATGTAAAATAAAATATTCAATTACTAATATTAATTTTTGACATAATAGTGAATTTTTTTTTATCATCCTAAGGAGGAGATTATTTAATAAAACCAATATTAAAAAGCTTTTATTTTAATTCAGATATATAAAAAATTATATTTAAAAGCTGAGATATCTTTTTAATGATTTAAGTTAATATTTTAGAAAATAATATGTGAGGAAAATATGGCAGTTGCTTTAGTATTGGAGGAAGCAAAAAAACTTTCAATTAGAGAAATAGATTTACCAGATTTTGTTGGTTCAGAAGATGTGAAAATTCAAATTAATACTGTTGGTATTTGTGGAAGTGATGTACATTATTTTGAGCACGGTAAAATTGGACCATTTGTTGTATCAGAACCAATGGTATTGGGTCACGAAGCTTCAGGAACAATTACAGCAGTTGGTGATTCAGTAAAAAATTTTAAAATTGGTGATCGAGTTTGTATGGAGCCTGGGATACCTAATCTTTCCTCAAAAGCTTCAAAATATGGTAATTATAATGTTGATCCATCAGTAAAATTTTGGGCTACTCCTCCAATACATGGATGTCTAACACCTTCAGTTATACATCCTTCTGCTTTTACATATAAATTACCTGACAATGTTTCTTTTGCCGAAGGTGCAATGGTTGAACCTTTTGCTATTGGTATACAGGCTGCAAACAAGGCAAAAATAAAACCAGGTGATATTGCTCTTGTTACTGGAGCTGGCCCTATCGGTATCATGGTGGCTTTAGCTGCTTTAGCTGGTGGATGTTCTAAAGTTTTTATTTCTGACTTAGTAAAAGAAAAACTAGATATTGCTGCTAAGTATGAAAATATAGAAGCGTTGGAGATCAACAAGCATGATCCTTTGGAAATAATCAATAAGGCTACCTCAGGCTGGGGAGCTGATCTTGTTTTTGAATGCTCAGGTGCTGCTTCAGCTATTCAAACTTGTTTACAAAGTATTTGTCCTTCAGGGTGTTTGGTTTTGATAGGAATGCCAATAAATCCAATTCAATTCGATATAGTACTGGCTCAATCAAAAGAAATTAGAATTGAAACCGTATTTCGTTATGCAAATACCTATGAAAGGGCAATTTCGATACTTTCAGCGGGAAAAGTTGACCTTAAGCACTTAATATCAATGCAATTTCCCTTTTTAGAAAGTATCTCTGCATTTCATAGAGCCGCTGAAGGTAGGCCTTCAGATGTTAAACTACAAATTGTTATGGAATAATAATGATTACACAAGATGTTATAGAAAAACTTTTTGCTGAACTAAAACCTATTTTATCTCCACAAGTTTTAAAACAAGTAAGCAAATTGTCTAATTTATTAATTCAAGGAAATAATATAATTTGTCATGGTGTGGGACGCGAAGGGTTAGTTATGAGAGCTCTAACCATGAGATTATATCATTTAGGCTTCAATGCTCATGTGTTAGGTGATATGACCTCACCACCAGTATCTGCAGGAGATGTATTTTTTGTAAGTGCAGGTCCAGGATACTTCTCAACAGTTCACGCATTAGTTAAAATAGCAAAAAAAAACAAGGCAAAGACTATCTCTATAACTGCTGAGCCAGAAGGAAAGATTCCAAAAATGGTTGATTTTATTGTTTCTATTCCTGCTCAAACTATGGCTTCAGACACAGCTAATTCTTCTAGATCTATACTTCCAATGGGCTCCCTTTTTGAAGTTGTGATGTTTCTTTTTTTTGAATTATTAGTGATAGATTTACAAGAAAAATTAAATATTTCTAAAGAACAGATGAGAATAAAGCATACAAATATGGAGTAAGTAGTGCCAAATTGGGAAAATCGGTTTTGTCTTAATAATAAAATAGCTTTTATTACAGGAGCATCTTCTGGTATCGGATACGAGATTGCAAAAGTTTTTTCAGATGCTGGAGCTGATATAGTTGCGCATGGTAGGGACAATTCCAGATTATCTGAACTTGGGAAGCAAGTTGTAAAAAAAAATAAAAAATTTAAATCAATCATAGGTAATTTAGATTCAGATAAAGAAGCTGAGGCTATAGCTTTAAAGGCTTTAGAGGCATTTGGCCGTGTAGATATTCTGGTGAATTCTGCTGGTATAGCTATAACAGGCCCTTTAACTACTTATAGTATTGCAGATTGGAACCGTACAATTTCGGTAAATTTAACTGCACCTTTCATAATCACAAAAATTCTTCTACCAGATATGATGAAACGCCGATGTGGGAAAATTATAAATATTTCTTCTCAAACAGGAGTTATAGCACTTAAAGATCATTCAAGTTATGCAGCATCTAAAGGAGCGTTAAATGCATTTACTAAAGCTGCAATGACAGAAGCGGCTCCATTTAATGTCCAGGTAAATGCTATCTGTCCAACTGTAGTTTTAACTAAAATGGGAAAAAAATTATGGTTAGAACCAAAAAAAAAGGATCCATTTCTATCAAAAACACCCCTTGGACGATTTGGAGAACCAGAAGAAATTGCTGATATGGCACTTTATTTAGCATCACCAGCCTCGGATCTTGTTAATGGAGCATTGATGATGATTGAAGGGGGATATTCTAGTGTATAACTAACTTATATAAGAAAAGTGAAGTTAAATTTGAACTATGTAAGGAGTAATCAATGGGAAATCTATCAGGAAAAGTAGCCGCCATAACAGGCTCAGCCTCTGGAATAGGATTGGCGTGTGCTAAAGCACTTATTAAAGAGGGAGTTAAAGTCGCTTTGGTGGATAAAGATAATGATAAACTTCAAATGCTATCAAGTGAATTGGGGGACTTAGCTATCCCAATCCAGTCTGATTTACTTAATCCGCATAGCCTATCCAAGATGCTTCCTAAAATTATACAAATATGTGGCAGGCTTGATATTTTTCATGCAAATGCCGGAGCTTATGTAGGTGGTGCGGTAATTGAAGGAAATCCTGATGATTGGGACAAAATGCTTAATCTAAATATTAATGCAACTTTTAGAGCTATTCATTCTATCTTACCTCATTTTGTTGCACAAAAATCTGGAGATATAATTCTTACTAGTTCAATTGCTGGAGTGGTACCCGTAGTTTGGGAACCTATTTACACAGCATCTAAGCACGCAGTTCAAGCTTTTACTCATTCTCTTAGAAGACAAGTATCAAAAGAGGGTATTCGAGTGGGCGCAATCCTACCAGGTCCAGTAATTACTGCACTTTTGGATGACTGGCCTAAAGAGAAAATGGATGATGCATTAGCAGCAGGAAGTCTAATGGAAGCAAAAGAGGTAGCTGATTGTATCGTATTCATGCTTAAGCGACCCAGTAATGTGACAATACGTGACTTAGTTATTTTACCAAATGCAGTAGATTTATAATATCTTATTATTAAATATTTTAATTTTTTAAAAATTGATCTTGGTATTTTTTTGTTGTTTGATAAAAGATATTGATATTAAATAAATAGTTGATTTTTAATAAATAAAATTCGTGCAAAGTTTAAAAACTTAAAGATAATTAATTGATATGTACTTAGGATTAGATTTAGGCACCTCTGGACTTAAAGCACTTCTTGTTAATGAAAATAGTTCTGTTATAGGCTTAACTGAAATCCCTTATAAAGTTTCTCGCCCACGAAAAGGATGGAGTGAACAAAATCCAAATGATTGGATAGTTGCATGTAAGGGAGTTTTTAAATTTTTCAAATCTAATTATCCCTCTGAATTTGCTGCACTAAAAGGAATCGGAATATCAGGGCAAATGCATGGAGCTACATTATTAGATCTAGATGGAAAAATTCTTTATCCATGCATCTTATGGAATGATACAAGATCATATATGCAGGCAGATCAATTAGATAAAAGTAAAAAAGTTAGAGAAATTTCTGGAAACATTGTATTTCCAGGCTTTACTGCGCCTAAATTAATGTGGCTAGCACAAAATGAACAAAAAATTTTTTCTAAAATATCAAAAGTGCTTCTTCCTAAAGACTACCTTAATTTTTGGTTAACAGGAGAGTACAGTTCAGAAATGTCAGATGGCTCAGGTACCTCATGGTTGAATACAAAAAAGAGAAAATGGTCTGAAGATTTACTATCATCTAGTGGTATGGTTTTAGATCAAATGCCCAAACTTCATGAAGGAATTGACCCTGTTGGCAATCTTAAAATTAATATAGCAGAAGAATGGGGTTTATCAAAAAATGTAGTAGTAGTTGGTGGAGCTGCAGACAATGCCGCTGCGGCTTGTGGTATTGGTGTAATAAATGAAGGTGATACATTTATTTCATTGGGAACTTCGGGTGTTATTTTAACTGCCAAAAGTTCTTTTTCTCCAAAACCAGACACTGCAGTTCATACCTTCTGTCATGCAATACCTAATCGTTGGTTTCAAATGGGTGTGATTTTGTCTGCTACAGATAGCTTAAATTGGCTTTCAAAAAATCTAGGTAAAGATTTAGAAAGTCTTTTAAACTCATTAGGAGATAAAATTAAAAAACCTAATTCTGTATACTTCTTGCCATACCTTTCAGGTGAAAGAACACCACATAATGACAGTTTAGTTAGAGCAGCTTTTTTAAATCTAGACATTGCAACTACAGAAAATGACCTTACACAATCGGTACTTGAAGGAGTTGGTTTTGCTCTTCGAGATAATTTGGAAGCTTTAAAAGCTTGTGGTTCAAATATTACAAGTGCAATAGCAGTTGGTGGCGGTTCTAAGTCTTTATATTGGCTTCAACTTATTGCGAATATATTAAATGTTAATTTAAAAATTCCAGAACATGGTGAATATGGTGCTTCACTGGGAGTGGCTAAACTTGCTATTATAGGAGATACAGGAGTTAAACCAGAAGACAAATTAAATTTTCCTACTATTTCAAAAACTATCTTTCCTAATAAAGATTTATTATCGTCTTATGATGATGCCTACAAAAGGTATAAAAATATATATCCAATATTATCATCAATCAGATAAAGTCATTTTCTATAAGCAAATTTTGATAATCTAACGGCAGGTAAAAGGTTTAGTAGAAAAAGTAGTGAGATAATAATTTTTTGTAACTAAATCAATCGTCTTACATTTTTCCTATACTCATTATATTTGTTACCAAAAAGTTTCTCCATTGCCTCTTCTTCTGGAATTATTTGAAATTTATTTATATACCAAACAAAAAATATTAGAGTTGTTATACCAATCCATGAATCAAAGAATAAAATTGAGCTAGAAATGACTAACAATAAACCGAGATACATTGGATTTCTGGTTAATGAAAAAACCCCATTTGTAACTAAAGTTGTAGATTCTTCTGGATTAATAGGGTTAACCGTTGTTTTATCTCTTTTGAACAAAAGAATTGCCAATAAAGCTTTTGCTAATCCAAATAAAAGAATTAATACCCCAATAATTTCAATTTTTGGAAATTTAAAAGGATTAATTAAATAAGTAGATAAATGATTTATAACAATACATGTAAAGGCAATAATTGGGGATGGTATTTTTGTTTTCATATTATTATCAACAAAAATTTTATCTAAATTAAAGTAATAGTATATATCTAATATTAATTTTTGTGAGTATATTCAGTTTATATACTAAAGAACATCTAAACAATAAGTCATCTAGATTTAGCATAAAAAGCTATTCTTCTTTCTAACATCTCAACTAATCCTATTATGGTAAATG
>MDTE01085123.1_pt1 | contig 10186 bp, 10 predicted proteins | sample 811231 | NCBI WGS metagenome assembly MDTE01 (sample SAMN05326651, study PRJNA326480) | marine metagenome | isolation source: seawater | place: Indian Ocean: Red Sea | collected 2010 | reverse complement strand
TTGTTCCGTAGGCGCCATCGCTTCCACGTTTCCGCCGGGGAAGGTCGCCCTTGCGGACCAGTACATCGATTTCACCGGTGTCTCAACCACGTTTCATGACGGTGAAGCGACCTTTACGTCGGCCACCGTTCCTTTCAGCCCGTCGCTGAACGAGCGGTTGGAAGCCATTCTTCGAACGCAGCAACCCGAGTTTGCGGATGGTCCGTTCCGCTACATCTACTGGTTAACCCAAGGTCCTCAGTTTGAAACCGTCGCTGAGGTGGACGCCATTGAGCGATTGGGCGGGGACATGGTTGGCATGACGATGCCCAGGGAGGCCAAGCTTGCGCTGGAACTTGACCTTCCCTACGCTGCCGTGTGCATTTCGTCGAACTGGGCAGCAGGCCGGGACCCCACTGACAGCGAAAAAGCGCTTGACCATCTCGATGTGTCCGCACAGGCCAACGACCGCCTCAGTCCCGTCTGGGCCTGCATCACGGGCTTGCTCACGTGACACAAACATGATGGACGGAAGGCGCTGAAACCCTGCCATGAACGGTCGTTCTGTGGAAGGATGGATGGCGCACGAGCCGGCGGACGAATGGGACGTCATGATGAAGAAAGTCGCGGCGTTTCATGCAAAACATGACTTTGCCGGCCAGAACGGCCACGATATGGGCTACCGATTGGCGTTGACCATCGAGGAGTTGGGTGAACTGGCCGCCGCAGTCACGAAAGGAAAACCGCTTGAGGAGTGTGCTGAGGAAATGGCCGACGTGCTCATTCTCCTGATGGGGCACAGTTTGGCGATGGAGTTGGACTTGAAAGCCGCTTTTGAGAAGAAATATGCGCGCATCATGAAGCGCGAGGCGCTCCAAGGACGACTTGGTGTTCGAGTGACCGAATATCGTCCGGAGTGATCAAGCGATCCAGTGCTGAAACGTCATGGCGTGCTCGTCCCGTTCACCGGGTTCCACGCGTCGCTCGGTCAGGAGATAGAACTCGTCGGTGTTAATCGCCGGTGCGTAGGTGTCAGCGTCCTCCACGACGGTGTGTATCACGGTGCGGTGGATTTCTTTGGCGTAGGGAAGAAACAGGGCGTAGATTTCGCCTCCTCCGATGATCATCACGTCATCTTCATCTGAGAGCGCCATCACCTCGTCAAACGACATCGTCTCCACCTCGGCCTCAACCCCTTGACGAGTCATGACCACGTTGCGACGATGGGGAAGCGGACGGCCAAGGCTCTCCCATGTTTTTCGCCCCATCACCACGACCTTGTTGAGCGTGGTCTGCTTGAAGTGCTTGAGGTCAGTCGACTGCCGCCACGGCAGGTCCCCACCTTTTCCGATGGCGCCGTTTTCGTCGCAAGCGAAAATCATTGACAGCATGGGAACCCCTCAAACGGAAATGGGCGCTTTGATGTGAGGGTGGTGCTCGTAGCCGACCACCTCGATGTCGCCGTAGGTGAAGTCGTCAATGTCCTTGATGGCCGGGTTCAACTTCAGCGTTGGGAGCGGCAGAGGCGTGCGCGTGATTTGCAAGCGTGCTTGGTCGAGGTGGTTGTTGTACAGGTGGGCATCGCCCAGCGTGTGGACAAACACACCCGGCTCAAGGCCACACACCTGCGCCATCATGTGCGTCAGAAGGGCGTACGAGGCGATGTTGAAGGGAACCCCGAGAAACACGTCGGCGCTGCGCTGGTAAAGTTGACAGTTTAACCGCCCCTCAGCCACGTGGAACTGGAAGAAGGCGTGGCACGGCATCAGCGCCATCTCGTCGAGTTCGCCAACGTTCCAGGCCGACACGATGATTCGACGGCTGTTGGGGTTGGTTTTGATGGTCTCAATCGCCTGTTGCACTTGGTCGATGATCCGGCCGTCCTTGGTCTCCCAACGGCGCCATTGTTTTCCATAGACGGGCCCAAGGTCCCCGTTTTCATCAGCCCACTCGTTCCAGATCCGCACGCCGTTGTCCTGAAGGTACTTCACGTTGGTCTCGCCCTTGAGGAACCAGAGAAGTTCGTGCACGATGGAGGGCAGGTGGAGTTTCTTGGTGGTCACCATCGGGAACCCCTCTGCAAGGTCGAACCGCATTTGGTAACCAAATACCGACTTGGTGCCGGTCCCCGTCCGGTCGCCTTTGTCGGCGCCTTGGTCGAGGATGTGTCGCATCAGGTCAAGGTAGGTTTCCACAGGACCACCTGTCTCAAACCAGCGGAGGAAGCACTTAGGCGTTGTTCAAGCCCTGAAGGCGTCATCGGGGAGGAACAGAAGATCGCTGGGGACACTCGGCCGTTGAGCGTAAGCGACCAGCGCCTCCGGAGGGACCTCGGCAAACAGAGGAGCCGTGTATCGTTTGACAGCTTCAATTTCCATGCCTTTGCAGGTGTAGCATCGACGGCAGAAGCAACACAGCATGTCAATGGCGGCCTGCGGAATCCCCAGGGCCAACGCTTGTCGGATGTCTTCGATTTCTTCGATGTCTTCGAGGGTGAGGTCGATTTTCCCCAAGCGCAATCGACGTGCTCGCTGTTCAATTTGGGCGGCCTGAGCAAAATCTCGCAGGGTGTGGGGCGTCGCACCGTCCGGCCAGTTGGCTTCGCCCAACAACACCAAGGACACCAGGGCGTCGGCGATGGCACAACCTGGATGGTTCATGTTGTAGAGGACGCAGACTCGCTCCACGGTCCCGACCGATCGATTTCGTCCCCGGTGGATGTGGACCTCGAGATGCGGGTCGCGTCTGATGAGAAAACCAAGGATGGTTTTCACCACGTCGATGCGGAGTTCGAAGCCGTCCAAGCCGGCGACGAGGTTGGTGTTTCCGGTGAGGGCACACACTTCACGACTCCATGTTTTGGTGCCGCTGACGACCTCCTCCAGCAGGTCCAAGCCTCGTAGTTCAGCGCTGATCCGGTCGGCGGTGGCCTGATACCCACCGTCCTCGGGTGCTGAGATTTTTAACAGGCCAAAGGGGGTATGGTGCAGGCTCACGGTGTTCATGGCTTGCGACCGTATTTCTACTCTCAAGGTGCGCCGAGCGCCGTGAGCGAGGCCATGAGTTGGTCGGTGAAGGTTCGGTACATTCGAGCCAACTCCGAGCGGACTTCGTGGTCTTCCGCCTGTGCCAGGGATTGAAGCGAGGCAGGCGTCATGTTGCCGCCGTCGGCGGAACCCAACCATTGCAGCCACGACACCCCTTCGCCAGCGTTGACGTCAAAACGTCGATGAAGGCGAGGCCATTTGTGGTGCTGCGGCTCCATCACTTCGCGAGTCCCCACCAGAGCAATCGGCACAACGACAGCGTGCGGGTGAGCCGCAGCGAGTCGTGCGACGCCCGTTTTTCCAGGCAGCAAAAACGGGGCTTCCTTTCGCTTTGAACGGGTGCCTTCGGGAAAGATGCCGAGCGCCTTCCCGTTGATGAGAATGTTAGCGGCGCCTGCGAGCGCATCGCTTCCGCCCGCCTCACGATGGGTCTCAATTTGGCCCGTAGCGTGCATGACAAATCGTGTCATGGGGTTGCTGAAATGCCCGTCCTTGGCGAGGTAATGTGTGGTTCTGCGGGCGGCCGCGATGACGGCGATGGGGTCAACATGGGAGAGGTGGTTGGCTGCAAGAATGGTGGCGCCCGTTCGAGGTATGCGGTCGGCCCCGTGAATTCGCCACCGGAGCAACGGTCGAAGGGCCGGGGACAAAAACATCCTCAGGGCGGAATACACGGGTGTTTTGGGAAGAGGTTGAGGACTTGGCTCGATGGCCCAATGCTCCCGCAACGCCGACCACGCCGCTTCGAGTTCCTTCGTGCTGCTCACGTTGAATGTTCTTCAGGTGGGGGTTTTGATGTTTATTCAGTGCATCCACCCTCTGCGGCTGATTTCACGGGTGATGAGTGGTCCGAGGACAAGCGTGAAAGGGCAAGGGCAGGAGCGTACGCCATGGGCAAGACCCAACGACAGAGTCTCTCGGTCTTTTTGGGGTTCCTCATCGTATCGGTGGTCGCTCACCCGGTGGCTCTTGCAGAGGCTGCTTGGGAAGAGGACGGGTGGCTTCGGACCTCGTTTGCCAAGGAACGACTTGACCTCGGCGACGAATTTGGATGCTACGGCATGCCGGGGCTCTCCTGGTCCAACGACCCCGGTGCGGTTGCCAACGCATGCAAGACCTACATCGAAGAGCGTACCAACGCCAGCCGTTGGGGCGTTTCACCCCTCTCCATCTTCACGCCCCCTACGCTCACGATGGCCGATCACACCAAAGTAGCGAGCCAGGGGTTCGTCGTTCACGGGGACGAGACCGGCCTCGAAGACACGGCATGGCACGATGAAACCGACCGTCCTGCTGACCTCTGGGAGTGGTACAACTTGGGCCGTCGAGGTGGAAGCCTCGAGAAAGGCATCGCTTCCCTTGAAGACCTGCAAACGGAGGTTGAAGCCGGTGGTTTGGTGAACCTCTACTGGATCGGTCGCGTGAACGACGCCACCGTCCGGCACGACCGTGATGTGCTTGCCTACCTGGACGAGGCTCCCAACGTTTGGCTGACCACGTGGGGTGAGGCCTGGTCTTCTTGGTCTGGGAAGCGATGCTACGAATACCAGCGGGACGTCGCCGAAGTTGAGGGGAAGACGGTCATCACCTTCGAATCAAAGGAAACAGAGGTTTGTCGTTCGGTGTTTGACGAGTTGCCGTGGAACGTTCCCTCGACCTGGCTCATCGACGTCGAAGGTGCATCGGTCTCCGAGGTCTCAACCCACGGCACTTCCTTGCGACTTCCCTCTATAGAAGGAGAGAAAGTGGCCAAGGAAGGGTGGAGGCAACAAGCGGACGGGACGTTGGTGCTGTCCGTCCTCAACGGGCATGCCGTGAACATCACGGTAAACGCCACCGGGATTGAACACGACATCCTCGCTCAGACCGAGTTCTTCAACAATCATTCAGCGGCCGTCACGGTCGCTGGCCACGAGACGACGGATCTGTTCAAATGGGCCAAGCGATTTGTTGACGACACCGATGTTCGGTTCACTTGGTTGGTTCAACCGCGGCCTGCCGAGGCCGCCGATGCTTGGATTCCGTACGCCGTGATCGGTGTTAGCGTTTTGACCGTGTTCATCATGCTGGGTGTCCTCGGACGAGAGGGCCTCGGACCCTGGTCAAGTTTGGCGAACCGAAAGGGGAGCAAAAAGGCGTTCTCGGAGGAGGAAAACAAGCGAAGCCTTGATGCTGACGAGGAAGCCGAGTAGGTTTGGAGGAAGCACACATGGCTCAAGACGACCTCGTCATTGATCCTTGGGGCAGCGCCCAATCCACCGATTATGATCGAATCATCGACCGGTTCGGTCTCACGTCGATGGAGGGCGTCCAACTTGATTCACCGTCCAAACTCCATCGACGCGGCATTGTGTTCGCTCACCGAGACGTGGACCAAATCCTCGAGGCACAACGCACAGGAGCTCCCTTCGGTGTCCTCACGGGTTTGATGCCGAGTGGCCAAATGCACCTTGGCCATTCCATGGTGGTTGAACAGGCCAGGTGGTTCCAGGAGCAGGGCGGCGACGTCACCATCGCCGTGGCTGACCTTGAAAGTCAAGCGACCCGAGGTGTTTCGCTGGCGAAGGGGCGCACCGTGGCTCTCGAGGAGTACATTTCGCACTATGCAGCCTTGGGCCTCGATCCAGCGAAGACCAACGTCTACTTCCAATCCACGCGCCCCGTCGTTCAGCGCTTGGGCTTCCAGCTCGGTAAGCGAACCAACCTCAGTGAATTTGAAGCGATTTACGGGTTTGGTGGAGAAACCAACCTGGCGCATGTCCAAGCCCCTCTTGTCCAAGTCGGTGATATCTTACACCCACAAATCGACGAATACGGCGGTCTCCGACCCATCGTTGTGCCCGTTGGCGTTGACCAGGACCCGCATCTTCGCTTGACCCGCGGTCTGGCCTCCAAAACCAACTGGTTCAACCTGCGTGAGTCCTCGTCAAGAGGATGGCTCGTCAGCCTCTCGGTGCACGATGAGAACGCCGAGGTGTTCGGGCAACTCCCCAACGGTCGGGTTGACAAAGCCAAAGTTGCCGCCGTGTTTGACCGGGTCGTTGAAGCCGTTGCAGCCTTGGGTTTCTCTGACATCATGTCCAGTCCCAAGCAAGGCACCGTTCACATTCCATCAGCCACCTCACGGGACAAGCACGCCCTTCGCATGGCCCTCTTGCGCCTTGAGCGGTCCTTGGGCGGTCCGGGGTTGATGGCGCCTTCATCGACTTACCATCACTTCGCTGTGGGGATGACCGGAGACAAGATGAGCAGCAGTCAGCCCAAAACCACCTTGTTTCTGCGGGACGATATCGCCACGGTCGAGAAGAAGATCAAGCGGGCGTTCTCCGGAGGCCAACCCACCGTTGAGGAACACCGTCGTTTGGGTGGCAACCCCGACATTGATGTTGCCTATCAGTACATGATGTACTTCTTCGAGGAAGACGACGCCTACCTCGGTGAAATCAACGCTGCGTTCAGAGCCGGAAGGTTGCTGGCAGGTGAGATGAAGCAACTTTGCATCGAGCGGGCCACGGCATGGATGGCCAACCTCCATGAGATGCGCGACCAAACCGCCCATCAGGTGTCAGCGTTCCTCGCAGAAGATTCACGCTGAGGTCGTCGTGTCGTCGGTTGAAAACACCGCAGGGTCAGGTCCAACGGGAAGGGTGGCCAACTCGTCCTCCGTCAGCGGTCGCTCCTCTGCATCGGGGTGGAGAATCATCGAATGCCCGTGCGGATCGAGGAGCAAGAGGGTTACGGGTTCGGCCTCGGGCCCACCCAAATTGGCGAGGGTCAGGGTCATGTGCTGCAGCGTGGCCATCTGCTCCATCAGGGCGTCGCGTTCCGTTCCTTCGGCTGCCAAGAATTGGTTTGAGAGGTCCCGTTCCACCATGTTGATGATCTCTTGAAACCGGTGCAAGACGCCCTCGACGTTGGAAACATAACCGGTGGAACTCGTTCCGGGGTTCACTTCCAGATCCAACTCGGGAACGGACACGGTGCAGGACGATGAACGGACGACACGCGCCCGGAGTTTTTCCTCTTCATCGATGACCATCGACCAGCCACCTGCTTTTTTCCCCTCGGCGGGAATGAAATCGGTTTGCCTCCACCCGCAGTCGTGGCACAGGATGGTGACCTGCGTGTGCTCGCCAAAGTAGGGGATCTCATCGATGTGGGCGATCATGTTCACGTTGCCCGATGAGGAACAAATCGGGCACGGGAGGTCGATCGATTGCTCCTTCATCCGTACACGTCCTTCAGGTCGTCGGCATCAACGGCGAACCCTTCCATCTCCGTCCCTCTGATGCCCCGACAGCCCTGTGGGAGCAGCAGCAGACGGGTGTCCGTGATGCGAATGATTTGACCTTGAACGTCCCCTTCCACAAATTGATGGAGCATGGTCAGCGCCTGGTTAAACTCCGTTGTTCGCTTCATCATTCGCTTCAACTCCACCACGCATCCGTGTCCGTCGGCCACCCAATCCATCAGTTGACCGCACCCCGTCAAATCGAGCAGCGTGGAATTGTGCAGCACCATTTCTCCCTCGTAGAGCGGGACCGGGGCGTTCGGGTACAACTGACCCAAGTTGTGGTACGTCACCTCACCCCTCGGCATTCGCGATGCGGGTGTCCGAGAGGCGCTCGGCATGGAAAAACTGCGGGGGCCAAGACCGGCCTTGGGAGCAGGCGCCTGTGCAACCGTGGTTTGGTCCAGTTTGGCTTCTGCAGCCTCGAGGAGGTCGAGGTCCGGCATTTCAGGAACCGACGGTTTGGTCGGTGGTGGTGAAGCAACGGGTTGTGAAAAGGCATCGAGCGAAGACTGGGCTTCGTCTTTTTCTTTCCGCCTTCTTCGCCGCACAGCTGACGGTCAAAGACGAGGCTTCTTCAACACTCCCCCGCTTTTTTAGAACGGCACCGGATTTGGTTTGTGGATGGCTTCATCCGTTGCAACCAGACCCTCAATGCCCAAGGTTCAAGAAGTGTCGGGAAAGTGAAGGGAACATGTCAGAACACCAGACCGTCATGAAGACGGGAACCAGCACCGTCGGTATCACCTTCAAGGGAGGCGTCGTGGTTGGTGCCGACCATCGTGCCACCATGGGGCACTTCATCGCCAACAAGAGCGTGCAGAAGTTGTTCAAGATCGGGCACAACCTCGCCCTGACCACGGCCGGCTTGGTCGGTCATGCCCAGTCGTTGTCCCGGACCCTTGCGGCCGAAGTGGCGCTGTTTGAATTGCGCCGCCAACAGCCCATGACCGTGAAGGGTGCCGCTACCCTGACGGCCAACATTCTGGCTGGACGTCCCCACTGGGTCCAACTCCTCATTGTCGGTGTGGACGACGACGGTGGCCACGTCTATTCCATCGACTCCGCTGGCGGGTCGATCCCCGACGCCTACTGTGCCACTGGCTCTGGCTCTCCTTACATGTACGGTGTCCTTGAGGACGGTTTCAAGGAGAACATGACGCAAGCGGAGGCGTTAAAACTGGCGGCGAGAGCACTTCATGCATCGGGACAGCGTGATGCGGCGTCCGGCAACGGCATGGATTTGGCCGTCATCACGCCCGATTCCGGCTACCAGCAAGTCTCCCAAGACGACATTGCAAAACTCCTGAAGTGAGTCTCATTCTCCCGCGGCGCTGCCGCTTAACGCCCCTTTCGGGGTGTGCTGTGGTCCATGTTGACTGCGGGAGCCAGAGGTGAACATCATGCAAATGACCTACCGGGAATTGAAAGACGAGATTGCGAAGATCATCCCTCGCAACATTGAGTACGAAGTGGACTTGGAAGCTGGAAACATCGCCATCATCACCACGAACATGAAACCCTTCACGGGGCAGGACGGGCTGATTGGAAAGATTGCGCGTCGCATCAAGCGGAAGATCGTGCTTCGAACGCCCATTGACGCCATGATGGACATGGACGAGGCCAAGGACGTCATCAACGACATCATCCCTGAGGATGCCGACATCACGGAGATGTATTTCGATGCCTGCTATCGTGAAGTCACCATTCAGTGCCGCCAACCCGGTACCGCCATCGGTCGCCGAGGACAAAACAGCAACGCTATTCGGGACAAAACCGGCTGGGCCGTGAAGGTCGAGCGTACGCCGCCGCTGTTCTCGAAAACGGTTCACGACATTCGCATGTACCGCCAAACCCACGGGGACGAGCGACGAAAATTGTTGAAGGATTTTGGATTGAACATCCACCGGCCAACCCGCCCAGGCGGGACGTGGGCACGGGTTACGGCTCTCGGTTCGTACCGTGAGGTCGGTCGCGCCTGCCACTACGTCACCACCAACGAATCGAGAATCATGATCGACGTCGGCGTGAACATCGCGTCAGACACCGACCCCATGCCGTTCTTCAACGCCCCGGAAGCGCTGCCGCTGGACAAGTTGGACGCCGTCGTGCTGACCCATTCTCACCTCGACCACGCCGGAATGCTTCCGGTCCTGTTCAAGTACGGCTACCGTGGACCGGTTTACTGCACGCCGCCCACGCGTGATTTGATGTTGCTGCTCCAAACCGACTACCTCAAAGTTGGGGGGGCTGAAGGCAAGCGAACACCCTACGACATGGAGGACATTCGCATGTGCATGAAGCACGTCGTGGACGTTGATTGGGACTCGACCACCGACATTGCCCCGGACGTCAAGCTGACCTTCTCCAACGCCGGTCACATCTTGGGTTCCTCCGCCGTTCACCTCAACATCGCAGACGGAAAGCACAACGTCGTTTTCAGCGGCGACCAAAAATACGAGAAGTCATGGTTGTTTGACGCCGCCAACACTCGCTTCCCACGGGTGGAAACGTTGGTCATCGAATCCACTTACGGCGCCTCGGGCGACTACCAACCCTCACGCCAAGAAGCCAACCAAGAACTGCAGGACATCGTTTCACGCACCCTGATGCGAGGAGGCAAGATGATTTGCCCGGTCTTTGCGGTCGGACGGAGCCAGGAAGTGATGATCGCCATCGATGAATTGTTTAGATCGGGTACGGTGAAGCCAGTGCCGGTTTGGCTGGACGGTATGATTCAGGAGGCCACGGCCATTCACGCCTCGCACCCCAACTACCTGACAAAGGCGCTGAGCAAGTCGCTGCTCAAGGACGACGGTGAAAACCCGTTCACCAGCGAGTGGTTCCGCCCGGTCAAAGGTCGTGAACT
>MDTE01076139.1_pt1 | contig 10187 bp, 7 predicted proteins | sample 811231 | NCBI WGS metagenome assembly MDTE01 (sample SAMN05326651, study PRJNA326480) | marine metagenome | isolation source: seawater | place: Indian Ocean: Red Sea | collected 2010 | reverse complement strand
GCGTCTGGAAATCTTATTTCCATTCTTGCAGCTTTTGGATTCATGATTACCGGGATTCTACAAGAAGCGGATCTATTTCTTGCAGAGTAAGCTAATATTACGGGTGCTTCGAAACCAGGAATTAATCTTTTATAACTATTTGTTGTTGCATTAGAGAAAGCGTTTATTGCTCTCGCGTGCTTTAAAATTCCACCTATGTAATAAAGCGCCTCTTTGGATAAACCTGCGTATTCTTTTCCCATAAATAATGGTGTGTTACCTTTCCAAATCGATTGGTGACAGTGCATCCCAGAACCGTTATCGCCTTTTACAGGTTTTGGCATGAATGTAGCAGTTTTTCCGAATGAGTGCGTTACCATTTGAACTGCATATTTGTACAATTGAACATTATCTGCTTGGTTTGTAAGAGTACCGAAATACATTCCTAATTCATGTTGACTTGGCGCTACCTCGTGGTGGTGTTTTTCAACCTTTACTCCCATGTCTTTAAGAGCTTTGAGGTATTCACCTCTCATATCCTGTGCACTATCAACAGGTGGCACTGGGAAATAACCACCTTTTATTCCAGGACGGTGCCCCATATTTCCGTTCTCGTACTCTTTACCAGTATTATAAGGACCTTCAGAACTATCGATTTTAAAACTGGTTTCGTTCATATCATTTTTAAAACGTACATCATCAAAAACAAAAAATTCCGGCTCTGGACCAAAGTAAGACTTATCTCCTATGCCAGTTTTTTTTAAATATGCTTCAGCTTTTTTTGCTGTTCCTCTTGGGTCTCTTTCGTAAGGATCTTTTTTTACCGCATCTAAAATATCGCAGAATATATTTAATGTTGTATGAGAATTAAACGGATCGATAATTGGTCTGTCTAAATCGGGTTTTAAAATCATGTCAGACTCGTTTATAGCTTTCCACCCAGCTATTGAAGAACCATCAAAAAACACACCTTTGTCCAACATATCTTCATCAACTACTGTCGCATCCATAGTTAAATGCTGAAGTTTACCTTTTGGATCTGTAAATCTTAAGTCGACAAACTCAACTTGTTTGTCTTTCATAAGTTTTAGAACGTTTTTTGAACTCATTTTGCCTCTTAAATAAATATAATTGTTTTTAAACTCGCAATGAACATATATAACGAAGTTTTTTAGAGTATAACTAAAAATATATACCTGGTATGCAGATATTACATAAATACAATCTCAACTTGAAATGAGAGAAGCTAACACTTTCGACTTATTTTTGCTAATTTTATTAGCAATTATTTGGGGGTCGTCTTTTTTTAACATTAAAATTGCGACTTACTCATATGATCCTATTACTTTAGCTTTGGTAAGAGTAATTTTTGCAAGCATTCCACTTTTAATCTTATGCAAAGTTAAAGAAATCAAAATTGAAGCTTTTGGAAAAAATTGGTGGTGGTATTCCATTATTGGTTTATGCAACATTTCTATACCTTTTGTATTAATTGCAATCGGCACGTCAAAGATAAATAGTTACCTAGCTGCAATTCTAATGAGCACTACTCCTTTAAGCGGATCAATACTTGCTCATTTTTTTACCAAGGAAGAAAAACTATCTTTATTGAAATCTATAGGAGTTCTTATTGGATTTAGTGGAATTGTTTTATTGTTTTTTGATAAAGTCATAATTAATAAGGATAATTTTTTATACGCATTAATCACAATTTTAGGTTCCACATTTTACTGTATTGGTGGACTGCTTACATTAAGATTAAGGAATGAAAAAAATGAAAACGTAACTACATCTACAACTTTGTGGTCAGTGATTTTTTTACTTCCATTTTCATTAATACTTGAAACTCCTTGGGACTCGAATCCTAGTTTAGCGTCAACTATATCTTTACTTTATCTGGGTGTTGTAGCAACAGGCATGGCTTGGTTAATAAGATTTAGAATTTTGATGGTAAATGGCTTGGTATTTCAAACACAAGTAGCATATTTAATTCCTGTCTTTGGAGTTTTTTTTGGATATTTTGTGATGGATGAAATTATTACATGGAGAGTTCTCTTTTCATTGGTTATAATTCTTACAGGGATCTATATTTTTAAAAAAAATAATAAAGGAATTGAAAAATAAATGGGCACAGAGTCGATTGAAGCAAGTTTTCTATCAATATTTGCTTTAATAAGTTTTTTCACATTTTTAATAATAAGCAAATATTCTCACAAAATCTTTAAAGGATTATTACTTGACGATGATTTTTTTAAACCCCAGTCATTTCATAGTTTGCCTATCACACGTAGCGGGGGTTTAGCATCAATGATTTCTCTATGCTTTTTCTTTGGGATTTACTACTTAATATATAATGAAATATTATATGATTATATTTTAATAAGTTTATCAATGTTTCTTATAGGCTTTTTAGACGATTTAAAAATAAACATCTTACCATCCAAAAGACTATTACTTATGATTTTACTTTTATTTGTTCTTATATATTTTTTACCATTAAAAATATTAAATATCGACATTGGTTTTTTAAAATTTTTAACAAATAATCATTTGTTTTCATCAATATTTGTTCTGTTGTGTTTCTTATTTATTATAAATGGTTCAAATTTAATTGATGGATTTAATGGTTTGTTGGCAATCAATTTAATAATGATAAATTTGGTATTAACTTATATAAATCTTGAAAGAGCTAATTTAGAGTTTACATTTATTGTTGTCTCTCAAATAATAGTTCTTTTATCATTTTTATTGTTCAATTTTCCAACTGCAAAAATTTTTATTGGTGATAGCGGAGCTTATCTAATGGGATCCATAACTGCGCTTAATGTCATCACCACCAATAATCTAAATCCAAATATTTCTTCATTTTTTTTCTGCACATTGCTTTTTTATCTCTTCTTTGAGGTTTTTTTCTCATTTTTTAGAAAGCTTTATCAAAAAAAATCACCTGTATATCCTGACGATAAACATCTTCATATGCTTGTTTATTATAAAATTTCCTCTCAATACGGGAAAGATAGAGGAAATTTCTTAAGCTCTATTTTTATTAATTCTTTTTATTTAATACTTGTATTGCCTGGTTTATATTTTTTAGAAAACCCAATAATTAGTAAATATTGGTTTTTTACATTATTACTAATTTATATATTTATTTATTCGAGACTTTATCGTTTAACAAAAAATTAAATTGTTATATAAAGCATCGGTAATTAAAAGGGCAAGTGGCGGAATTGGTATACGCGCTGGTCTTAGAAACCAGTGCCGCAAGGCTTAAGAGTTCGAGTCTCTTCTTGCCCACCAAGTTATTATGAAAGTTGAAGTAAAATCAAAAAAAGGTCTGAGAACAATTTTATCAGTTATAGTTGATAAAAAAAATATTCAGTCTAAAATGGATGCAAGACTTAAAGAGCTTCAAAAGGAAGTGGCTTTAAAAGGTTTTAGACCAGGAAAAGTTCCTCCTAAAGTAATCAAAAGTCAATTTGGAAAATCCATCTACGGAGAGGTTGTAGATAAAATTTTAAGAGAGACTACTACAAAAGCTATAGATGAAAAGAAATTAAAAGTAGCTGGCCAACCAAAGATTGATTTAAAACAGTTTGGAGAGGGAAAAGATCTAAACTACGAACTCCAGATTGATTGTCTACCAAGTGTTAAATTAAAAAATTTAGATAAATTTAAAGCTACAGGTTTTAAAATAAAAATTGAAAAAACAATAATTGATGGAAAATTAAAAGATATTGCAGATCAAAACAAACAATTTGAGGATAAAAAAGAAAACGAAAAAGCTGATAATGGAGATCAGGTCACATTTGATTATTCAGCAACCATAAACGGAGATAAATTTGAAGGAAGTGAAGGAAAAAGTTTACAATTAGTATTAGGAAAAGATCTCTTTTTGAAAGGTTTTGATGAAAAATTAATTGGAGTTAAAAAAAACGATATAAAAATTATAGAAGCCACTCTTCCAGAAAATCATCCGAAAAAAGAGCTTGCAAATAAAAAAACGAAATTTGAATGTAAAATTTTGCAGGTAAAAAAACCCAAGGTTACAGAGATCGACGATAATTTTGCTAAATCGATGGGTGCTAAAAACATTAACGATTTAAAAAAATTAATTGAAAAACAGATTTCTAGTCAATACTTGCAAGCATTAAATTCAATTACAAAAAAAGAAATTTTTGAACAACTTGAAAAAAATCATCAAGTTGATTTACCACAAAATTTAATTGATCAAGAAATTTTATTAATGACACAAAATCTTAAACCAGAAGAAAAAGAAAAACATAAGATTGATAACGAAAAGTTAGCTAGATCAAGAATTAAACTTGGTCTGTTATTAAATGAATATGGTGAAAAAAATAATTTAAAGGTATCAGATGATGAAGTAAGAGAAGAAATACAAAAGCAAATAAAAAGAATGCCCGGACAAGAGAAAATGGTATTTGAATACTATCAAAAAAATCCTAGTGCATCTCAAAGTTTAAAAGGATCTTTGTATGAAGAAAAAATTATAGAACTTATTAAATCAAAAATAAATCTCATCTCAAAAGAAATTAATACAAAGGAAGCTGAAAAAATAATTGCAGAGTTTAATAAACCAACAGCAACTACAAAAAAATCTGAACCCACTCCATATAAATCAACTAAGTCAAAACTAAAAAAAATTAGTAAAAAGTAACTAATAGTTGTATAAACTTTAAATGAGTCGCGATTTAGAAGATAAAATGAATAGTCTCATCCCGATGGTGGTTGAACAAACAAGTAAGGGAGAAAGAGCCTACGATATTTATTCAAGGCTTTTAAAAGAGAGAATTGTTTTCTTAGTTGGTCCAGTAAATGATGCTGTAGCTTCGCTGGTTACCGCTCAATTATTATTTTTAGAATCTGAAAACCCTAACAAAGAAATTAATTTTTACATAAACAGCCCTGGAGGCTTAGTAACTGCTGGATTAGGAATATATGACACTATGCAATATATTAATTCACCTGTGTCCACTCTTTGTATTGGTCAAGCTTCTTCAATGGGTTCTTTTTTATTAGCAGCGGGTGAAAAAGGAAAAAGATACTCATTACCTAACTCTAGAATTATGGTTCATCAACCATCTGCAGGATTTCAAGGTCAAGCCACAGATATACAAATTCATGCTAAAGAAATCTTATCCTTAAAAGAGAGATTAAATAAAATTTATTCTAAACACACTGGCAAAACAGTTAATGAAATTTCCGATGCTCTTGAAAGAGATAACTTTATGACATCTGAAGAGGCAAAAAAATTTGGTTTAATAGACTCTGTTGTGGAAAAAAGAAAATAAATCACAATATATAGAAATGTCTACAACTTGAGCTTGATAACTTTATTCATGATATTTATATTAATAACATTGATTCGTTATGACAGATAAAAATAATAAAAACATTCTATATTGTTCTTTTTGTGGAAAGAGTCAGCACGAGGTTAGAAAACTTATAGCCGGGCCTACAGTGTTTATTTGTGATGAGTGCGTAGAACTTTGTATGGATATAATTAAGGAGGAGAACAAGAGTTCTTTCGTTAAACATCAAGATGGCGTTCCTTCACCAAAAGAAATTTGCAATGTTTTAGATGATTATGTTATAGGGCAAAAATTAGCAAAAGAAATTTTATCAGTTGCGGTACACAATCATTATAAAAGACTAAATCATGATACAAAGAATAATAAAGATATCGAACTCTCAAAATCAAATATTTTATTGGTAGGACCCACAGGCTGTGGAAAAACTTTGTTAGCGCAAACTTTAGCTAGAATTCTTGATGTTCCTTTCACTATGGCCGACGCAACAACTTTAACTGAAGCTGGTTATGTTGGCGAAGATGTAGAAAATATTATTTTAAAACTTTTACAGTCAGCAGATTACAATGTTGAAAAAGCACAAAGAGGAATAGTTTATATAGATGAAGTCGATAAAATTAGCAGAAAATCTGAAAACCCCTCAATCACTAGAGACGTTTCCGGTGAAGGTGTTCAGCAAGCTTTATTGAAAATAATGGAAGGGACTGTTGCTAGCGTTCCACCTCAAGGAGGCAGAAAGCACCCGCAACAAGAATTTTTACAAGTAGACACAACAAATATTTTATTTATATGTGGAGGAGCATTTGCAGGCTTAGATAAACTTATAACAAGTAGAGGCAAAGGTAGCTCAATAGGCTTCGGGGCTAAAGTAAAAAATTATAAAGAAGAATCTCTTACTGAGATAATGAAAATGTTAGAACCAGAAGATTTAATTAAGTATGGATTAATACCAGAGTTTATAGGCAGAATGCCAATAATAGCTACACTTGATGATTTAGATGAAAATTCTTTAATAAAAATTTTAAAAGAACCAAAAAATTCTTTAATAAAACAGTATCAAAGATTATTTGAATTTGAGAATGTTAAATTGGAATTTAATGAGGATGCTGTTTTAGAAATTGCAAAAAAAGCAATTATGAAAAAAACAGGCGCTAGAGGTTTAAGATCGATACTAGAAAACATATTACTTAAAACTATGTTCGAATTACCTGATATGGAAAATGTTATAAAAGTTACCGTGGATAGGGCATCAGTGAAAGGCTCCTCAGAACCCATTGTCACATACGGAAAAAAACCATCAACATCCGTAGCTTAAAGCTAAATTGTTCCTTGAAATCAGTGTATTTATAGCCATATTATAATTATGAAAACTAGTTCAGTAAAACCACTATTGCCTTTAAGGGATATAGTTATTTTTCCATCAATGGTGGTGCCTTTATTTGTTGGTAGAGAAAAATCCATAAAAGCTCTTCAGGAAGCAATGAAATCGGATAAAAAAATTGCTTTAGTTACACAAAAAAATTCAGAAGTCGATGAACCTGAAAGTAAAGATTTATATCAATATGGCTGTTTAAGTAAGGTGCTTCAACTTTTAAAACTTCCAGATGGAACTGTTAAAGTTTTAGTTGAGGGAGAAAAAAGAGTGAAACTAATAAATTATAAAAAAGAAAATTCTGATTTTTTAAATTGTGAGATTGAAATAAAAGAAGATACAAACATTTCTAAAGATCTTGAACATCTAGCTGGTGGATTAGTCAAAAAATTCGAGAGATTACAATTACTTAACAAAAAAGAGCTGAATGATAGCTCTAATAATTTTAGAAATTTGAAGGACCCTTTGGTAATAGCAAATAATATTTGTTCGAATTTAAACATTCAAATCTTCGAAAAACAAGAACTTCTGGAAATAGTTGACTTAAGAAAAAGATTAGAAAAAATAAATTCTTACATAGAAAAAGAGACTAGTGTTCTATCCGTAGAAAAGAAAATAAGAGGTAGAGTGAAAAATCAAATGGAAAAAACTCAAAGAGAGTATTACTTGAATGAACAACTTAAAGCAATTCAGAAAGAATTGGGTGAGATTGACGAGGGTAAAGATGAGCTCAAATCTATTTCCAATGCAATTTCTGAAGCAAAAATGCCTAAACAAGCTAAAGAAAAGTGTTTATCTGAGCTTAAAAAATTAAAATCTATGAGTCCAATGTCCGCAGAGGCGACCGTTGTAAGAAATTATTTAGATTGGATGACCGAGTTACCTTGGTCAAATAAATCGAAAATCAACACTGATTTAAATAATGCTCAAAAAATTTTAGACGAAGATCATTATGGACTTGAAAAAGTCAAAGAAAGAATAATTGAATTCTTAGCAGTTCAAAAAAGAATACAAAAAATGAAAGGTCCTATATTATGTTTAGTTGGTCCCCCAGGTGTTGGAAAAACATCTCTGGGAAAATCAATCGCTAAGGCTACCAATAGGAAATTTATACGAATTTCATTGGGCGGTATCAGAGATGAAGCTGAGATAAGGGGTCATAGAAGAACATATATCGGTTCTCTTCCAGGAAAAATAATACAAATGATGAAAAAGGCTGGTACAAAAAATCCCTTATTTCTTCTTGATGAAATAGATAAAGTTGGAAATGATTATAGAGGAGACCCTTCATCTGCTTTATTAGAAGCTTTAGACCCTGAGCAAAATAAAGAATTTAACGATCACTACCTCGAGGTTGATTATGATTTATCCGATGTCATGTTTGTTACAACAGCAAACACATTAAATATTTTACCACCACTCCTTGATAGAATGGAAGTGATAAAGTTATCAGGCTATACAGAGGACGAGAAGTTAAATATTTCACAAAAATTTTTAATACCAAATCAAAGTAAAAACAATGGATTAAAAAAAGAGGAATGGAATATTGATGAGGAAATAATTAGAAAAATTATTAGACACTACACAAGAGAGTCTGGAGTTAGAAATTTGGAAAGGGAAATTTCTAAGATTGCAAGAAAGTTAGTTAAAAAAATTGATAACAAAGAAAAAGTTAACAACCCAATTAACGATAATGACTTAAAAAATTTATTAGGGGTTCAAAAATTCAATTATGGAGAAATTGAAGAGGAAAACAGAATAGGAGTAGTTACTGGTCTTGCTTGGACCGAAGTAGGTGGAGAAATTTTAAAAATTGAGTCAGCAGTTATGCCTGGTAAAGGCAAAATGCAAATTACAGGAAAACTTGGCGATGTAATGCAAGAGTCAGTTAAAGCGGCGAAATCATACATTAGGTCAAAAAGTTTAGAGTACGGGATTATTCCACCAATTTTTGATAAAAAGGATTTCCATATTCACGTACCAGAGGGAGCTACACCGAAAGATGGTCCATCGGCTGGAATTGGAATGGTCACATCTATAATATCATCTATAACTGAAATTCCAGTGAGCAAAGACGTTGCCATGACTGGAGAAATAACATTAAGAGGATTAGTTCTTCCAATTGGCGGACTAAAAGAAAAACTTTTAGCTGCGCATAGAGCTGGTATCAAAAAAGTTTTAATACCAGTCGAAAATAAGAAAGATTTAATAGAAGTTCCAAAAACTATTTTAGACAATATAGAAATAATTCCAGTTAAAAATGTTGATGAAGTCATCAAAATTGCTCTTACAAAACCTTTGAAAAGAGTGGAATGGGTAGAAGTAGATCAAATATCTAAAAAAGAAAAAGAAGAATTAAGTAGACACTAATTTCAGTCAAACCAATCTAAAAATTTGTCTTTATTTTGAGTTAAATAGTTAGGCAGAAAATCGTTGTTTACTTTTACTAAATTATTTTTTGAATTAAATTTTTTACCTTCTTGATGAACACTGTGGTCATAGATGATTTTTTTACTCTGAATTAGTTTCTTAACATCTTGAATATTAATTTTACTTTCTTCAAATTCTAGGTGATGTAAATAATTAGAAAACTTATAAAAAATATCCTCAGGTTTTTTTATAGACGTGAAATGCCAACCTCCATTTTTTACTAAATTAATATCTGAGTACTTTTTCTTAGAAAATAGTACATCTAATCTCCACACTGGATAAATTTTATTTTTAATATTTCTCAACCATTGGGGAGAAACTAAATGTTTTTTTTTACACGCACGAGTCCCGACCCACTTAAAATCTGGCTGCATTAAATTAAATTTATAATAAAAAACATTTTGTTCAAAAAAAGATATTTTTTTATTGTGAGAGAAATTTTCTAAATTCGGAATTTCATCCAAATCACTTATAAGTATTAGATCTTCATTAGATATATTATCAAAGCTTTTACTAAGGAAATTTCTTTGATAATTTTCTCTTAGAACTGAATTTTCTAAAATTTTCTTATTTTTTAAAAGTTCATTATCATTTTCGTTATAAGATTTTAAACCTAAAGGTAATTCATCTATCGAAACATATATTATTTTATCTTTAAATTTTTTAAAATTATTAATATTAAAATTCAGTTTCTTTTTTTTTCCACTATGAAGAAAACTTGACTCTACAATAATAAATTTTTTAACATATTTATTGAGGATATTTAGCCTAATGTCTAGAAGCATATCCTCATCAAAATACATAAAGCAATCAAAAATGCTCATGATATTTGAGTTATAATAAATTATAATATAAGTAAATGTATAAATTTTTATGAAAAAAAAAATCATTATTACTGGTGGTTTAGGTTATATCGGTACTGAACTTTGCAAAATTTATTCTGGATTTAGTTGGCATCATAAGATTGTCGTTTTTGACAATAGATTTATTTCTGAAAGAGTAAATCAAATTAGAAATTGGAATATGGAGTTTATCCAAGGAGATATCTTGGATAAAAAGTTAATTGAAAAACATTT